>VFQN01001623.1_pt1 | contig 36912 bp, 46 predicted proteins | sample 3512371 | NCBI WGS metagenome assembly VFQN01 (sample SAMN10412370, study PRJNA504923) | tailings metagenome | isolation source: Replicate 2 from Balatoc abandoned mine | place: Philippines: Itogon, Benguet | collected 2017-08-28
GGAATCTCGCCTGAGGTAGGATTCGAACCCGGGTTGGAAATCCCGGGAAAGTCGGTCTAAGAACCAACTTTCGCGCCCCGATCCTTACCTTTACGCTGTCAGTCAAGTTTGCAGGGGCAACCCGCTGGTTGCATGGATACAACAAGGCGAGAGCGTGGTGGTGCAAGCTCCTTACAGCTACAGCATGCGTTTCCAGCAAGTGCAGGAACTATGCCAGGGCTATCGAGAGGCCCTTAGCTCCATGCACCATTCTGCCTCGGAAAGCCAACGGTGTCGGTCTGTTAACGTCAGGGGAACTACTTCCAGGCACTCCCAAGCCGACCGCTAGGGTACGCATGAAACCACCTGCACAGCCCCCATTGGATAAACGTCCCTCGCAACAGTAACAGGTCCAGTTTTATTTGCCCTATCAATGCATCAGTCCTGGGAATGAAGATAAAACCTTCGTCAAGCAACTGACTGTACAGCCAAATGACACCTTGGAAAGCCCTGGCGCAACAGGGCGTGTGCAAGTCCCAGGCGGGTCCGTGCTAGGAAGTGCGGCCGGCGCAACAGAAGGCACGCTTAGGCACCCAGCAACAGCCAGCAGTAAGGATTTGGAGCGTAGCAACGATGCCCAACACCAGTACACGACGCATCAAACTACCGTAACTATGCATAATCTGTCCTGTTAGTCACCATAGGAGGAGCAGTGTTGCAGGCCGGTCACCCGGCCGCCCCAACATTGTACTGTCCTGGAACGTGACGCAAACGCCGTCCGGCTGCACACCGTAACGCCCTGTGAATGACCGCCACCGTGCTACAAGTCAGCGCTCCAAACACGCTGCCTCTACAAGTGTGTTTGCATACGTAGCTCCAGCTTGCTACCATGCCCCACGTCCCACGCAGCCAATCTACACCCAGCGATTGGGTAAGACCTATGCTCCGTGTCCTACTGCCACGCGGGTTCATCTGCCCGCCCACGCATCCCCTCGCAGCCGTCCCTGCGCCCGTCATCCTGCGGAGCCCGCATCAGCCCCTAACGCAGGCACATGATTTGTGAATAGTTTTGAATGCATGCGGTCTTTTGCCCTTAAATCCCGCTCCCAATGTGCCAGCCCATCGGCCCACGCCCCAACATCTCCTGACGTCCTGAGTATATGCACGGAAAACCCCAAAGCATGCGCTAACTGCAATGCACCCGCCAACTGTGTCTTAGTCTCGAATGTCCTGCCAACGGAAAGTATAAAAGGGCAACCCCGTGCTTCAAATCACAGGCGCTGAAACCTACATGCAACCCCTCCAACCGTCCGTCGTTATCCACACTCCTCGCCCCACTGTCGGCAGCTCGTCCCAGTTTCCCTTGGCCGACATTGCCCCCCTCCGCCCCTGCACAGGCGTATTTCCACCAACTTACCTCACACGCGGCCCACCGCCCCTCCCTCCATTCCTCTTCACCACCCAACAGCACCCTCCTGCTGCTGCTGCTGCTGCTGCTGCTCCACCCTACCCCACCTCCTTGCACCTGGCTCCTTCCCTCCACCTCCCTCCTCCCAACCCGGCCCTTCCGACCCCACGGCTCACCCGGTCCTCGTCTTACCAGGCGCACCTCTTCCCCAAGGCAGCACTTCTTCTCCAAGGCAGCGCGCTTATTGCCTCCCGCGGTCCTGGCTAGCTCCCACCTCACACAGGGGAGGCTGGGACCCGAACACCATTGCCTGCTCTCCCCACATCATCATTTGTCTCACTGCAGCAGCACCAGCCCAGCGGTCATTGGGCGTCTGCCGCCTCGGCGCACGGCCCCTGTCCTCACGCCCTGCCGACGTTCGGACCGGACACGCAAGCTACAGCTATGGCCTCACGCCCTGTCGATGAGCTCCCGCAGCCTGAACTGCTGCCGGATGCGCGGCCGCACGTCCTCCGCGTCCGCCAGGGACTCCAGGAAGGGCAGCAGCTTGAGCAGCTCTGTGTCCGTGTCGTCGTCGTACCACGACTCGATGGGGATGCCATTGTCAACCTGGCGAATGGGGGAGGCAAAGGCGCGTGTGGGGAATGGGGTTAAGCACGGAGCATAATGACGGACGGAGCAACGAAAGCGCAAGGCAAGCAGGAAGGCAGTGCGCACGCGGCCAGTTTTTAACGGGGCACGGTCAACAAGCACTCCTTTGATGTGGCAGCATGCAGTGACTAGGGGCGTATGCTGGCTGATTACGCAGGGGCTGCACGCCACTTAAGGACTGCCGTGGCGCTGGTGCGCAACTCAGTGCTGGAGGCTCTGTTCCGCGGCCTGCTCAGAGCAGCCTTGCTCGCTGCTGCTGCTGCTGTGCGGCTTCGCACCTGGAAGCCAAAGGCCTGCGGCGAGTTGTCCACGATGACGGTGTGCGCCAGGTTTCGGCCCAGCACCGACAGGTCCTGCAAAAAGGGGGGGGGGGGGAGGAGGCAACGTTGTCAGTCACGTGTGTGCCGCACCGCCCTGGCCACCCAGCCGCACCGCAATTATGACCACCGTGCACTGTCCCGCCCCCCTTCCCGTTTGCCACTTTGCCGCTCCGCGGTTCTCCCCCTTCCCACGACTCGCTACAAGCATTGTGCCCTTTCCCATCCCCGAGGCCACTTCCTCGCCCACCTTGAGGTAGTTTCCGTCCACCACCACGCAGCTGTCCCTGTATATCCTGTGCCGCACCAGCTCGTGCCCCGGGTCCAGGATGTCCAGCAGCCGCTCCGCGTAGATCTTCTGGCTGGCCGTGAACACCACCACCTCGAACCGGGCAGCCACGCGCCGCTGCGGGAACGGGCAAAGATGTGGCCATGGGTACAGGGGGCCGGTCGGGGCGTGTATTGCAGGTGCATGCACACAGCGCGAAAGATGCCGGCGGCAGCACGGCATCTTTCGGGAGTGGGTGCAGGGTAGCAAGTCCATTCAAATCAAGCTGGCGCAAATGCACTTGCACGTCACGGAAAGGGCGGAAACGGGCGTTTGCTTCATGTCTAGTAACGAACAGAGCTGGAACCGGAATGCGCATAAGCGTGACGCAAACCCCCTTTCCTCGACACCTCGCATGGGCAGCTGTTACCCATGACCCACATGACCCACATGGCCCATACTCCCGGTACGCCCACAGCCAATACGCCCAGTCCACACACACATCCCAGTCCGCACCATGAACTCGTGCAGGTGCGGCCGCTGCCGCACAAACACCATGTGGTCCGTGCCGTTGAAGGTGACGGGGAAGGAGAAGTCGCTGCGCGCCACCACCTCCAGGCTGCTGTGCACCAGCGTCTCGTCCAGGTCCAGCACCAGCGTCTTGCGCGACCCGCACGTGCGCGTCTGGCGCGGCAGCAGCGGCTGCCTGTGCAGCGGCACGCACACCTCCAGCGGCGGCAGCTGCTTGATGAACAGCAGCGGGTCAAACTCCAGGTACTCCGACTCTTCTTCCTCCTCCTCGTCCGCCTCGGGTGCGATCGCTGCCGCGATCGCGGCTTCGTCCGGCAGCGGCGGAAGCGCTGAGGCAGCAGCGCCTCCCGCGCTGGCGTAACCGGCGGCCGCGACCGCCGCCGCCAGCGCACGCGGCGCGGAGGCAACCAGCACCGTGTCGTGCGCGTGGGTGCCGTTGGCGGTTGGGACGGTTGCAGCGGTTGCTGCGGCCGCCTGGCGCGCGACCCACATGTGGTGCACGGCAGCAGGGGAGTTCTCGTCGTGGCCGTACTCGTCAAAGTCGCTGCTGCTGAGCTCCTCCCCCACCGCGGCGATGTCCCCGCTGCCCGTGCTGCCGGTCGGACCCCGCGTCCCCGACTCCTGCGCCACCACATGCGCCTGCTTGATCCCCACCTGCTGCTGCTGACCCACATGCCCGCCGGACGCTGCACGCCGCGTCGGCGGCGACCGTTGATGTGCGCTCGCGCTAGGCAGCTGCTGCTGCAGCTGCGCCTGCATGCCCTCCGAGCCCTGCGTCCCGCCTTGCATCCCGGTCCCGCCCGCCGCCTCTGTCTCCTCATCCTCCTCCGACTCCACATCAATGCCGTCCACCACGTTCAGGTCGATGGCACGGACATGCTGGTCGCCGGCATGGTGCCCAGTCCGCAGCGGCACCGCCAGCAGCCCCCCGCCCACAGCCACCAGCACCGGGGTGCCGTCCGACTGCTGCTGCAGCCGCTGCGCTGAGCGGGCCTGCATGCGCTGCTGGGAAGCCGTGGGCTCCTGCGGCGCCTTTGGCGCCTCTGCAGGCGCGGCTTGCATGCCGGAAGGGCGGAGGTCGGCGCCCTCGGGCAGGGGCCCAGCCGGCTCAGCGGCGATGGACCCGGTGGTGAACGCAACCGAGCTGACCGAGGCGCGGTGGTGGTGGGGACCTAGGCAGGAGGGCGTGGGTGGTGCCTTGTGGGCGGGAAGGTGCTGCTGTTCGCTGAGTGGGGTGCCGGGCGCGGAGCCTCCTCGGGAGCCGTTGGGCGTTCCGTGCCCCTCGTGCGGTGAGGAGGTGGGGAGGTGGAAGCTGGGCGAGAACACCTGCTCTTCCAGTGGGTCGTGGTGGTGGTGCGCGGCGTTGTGGTGCGGGCTGTGTCCCGCCGCGTGGGGGGTACCCTGCTTGCTGGCCCCGGGGCTGTTGCGCCCGCAGCTGCCTGGGTCCAAGTTGCTGTGGTGTGGCCGGAGGGGCTGCAGCTCCCGGTGCACGGGCGGGAGCGCCATAGCGCCCGAGGGCTGGTGCTGCTCCGGCTGCTGTTCCTTCATTTCCTGGTCGTCTGCATCCATGTCGTCTAACCCGTAATGGGAATGACCCAGTGCAGGAGAAGCGCGGCTACTAGCAGTGGCGCCCAGCCGCGATGGAACTGTGGTGCGGGGCCGAGCCAGGACAGCTGGCGCCGACGCTGAGGCTGTTGGCGCAGGTGTGCCTCCCCGGGCGTCACTGTCTACATTCTGGCGCCCATTTGCCTGTATGTGCTGTTGCTTTTGGGCAGCTATTTGTATGTCGTCCTGTGCCTGCACGGGCACAAAGTACGCAATGACGTCACTGGGTTGCAGGGCAGCGCGGGCCAATTCTCAAAAAGTTTGCCCCAGGACCTGGAGTGCCTGTCGCGCCGCTTGTGGCACGTTTGAGAGCTCTGCATAAAAGCGATGCTCATCGTGCCCAGCGGCACTGCGCTGTGGGAGTAGCGGGCAACCGTATAGTGCTCATGCCCGCCAAAAATTTGCCACACGCACAACACTGACAGCTCTGTCCTCATGTATGCAGGTGATTATTAACTCGTTGTCAATTGATGGTCGTGCTTAGTAGAAAGAAGCGGCAGAATACAATTTGCACCATCGTTGTCACGCTCCACGCTCCCTTAGAGCCCCACCTGACGCTTTGGAACAAAGCCTTCAGCGCTGGTGCCACATGGCGCTGCTGGTGCTGTCCGGGGGCGTTTCATCGACCGGGAAAGAGCTCCAGTGCGCGAAATTGCTATACACCAGCTCCTCGCTCTGCGTAGCTAATGAAGCACTGCCTCGACCTTATTTTGTATTATCAAGCTCCTAGCTTGCAATGAGGTCTCTACAAGCAAGCCCGACTGATAGTAGCTCAAATGCTTCACGGTCGTCGCGATGAGCCCAAGCTGCATCCGGCAAGCTGCTGCAAAGTACAGGCTTGATGTGTAGCCTAGTGTGCTGGGTCTGGGCTGTGGGTCGCGGTGAGGATGGACCAACGACGGGATGGACTCAACTCACGCAGGTAGCCAGCTGCCTAACAAGGTTAAGGCACGAAGCTCTATAACTGTAGGGTATTAGCTGCTTAAAGTCGTCAAGGCCAAAGACTTGTCGTGCGATTCAAGCGAAAAGTGCCGATGCAGCATCCCCGTCCCCGATGGGCGTGCCCGTGGGCCGTGGCCTGACGCCCCACGACACCTGCTTGCACCCAGAAAGGCAAACCCTGAAACCCATCAGTGAGTTCAAAAGCCACTGCAAACCTACCAATCGTTTTGCGGCACAATTGCTTACTAGCTGGAAAGCGTGCTTGGTTATGGCAGTTTGCCCTAAGCCATGTGTGGCCAGCCATCTGCTGGACTGTCCAGAGGGCCAACCCAGCTGGAAGGGCCTCACAACGCGCTGTCCACTGCAAGTACAGACCTGTTGGACTCAATTGCGCGTTTCTTACGGGGAGTTTGCACCCGTCGTTGTACCGTCCGCAAACAGCCAGGTGTGCACCCCAGGGGAGGGGCCTGCAGGTGGCAGTGCCGGGGACGAGCCAAGCCGCATGTCGCCTTTACAAACAGCACTTCCTTTGGGCCGATATGTTACAAAGGAGGAAGCGTTGCACATTGACCGCAGCGCGCTGCTGTACCGACACCAGTAGGAGGTGGACAGGCGCTCTCCGGTTGGCATGCCGTGTGCGCGGTCCTACATCGGGCACCTCCTGCCCCTTTAACACCTGCGGCAGGCTCTTTGTAGCCCCGCGTTAGCACCCTGACACTCACCGGTATCAAGTCAGTGCATGTCGGCATGACACGTGTCAGCAGTGGGCACGTGGGTCTGCGTGGGTGCGTGTCAGCGGAGGAACACAACGCTTGTAAGGGCAGACTGAGCAGCCCACGGGCCTTCGGGACCTGGGTCTCCCAGGGTCTCCTCACTTGTATGAGTGGGTTCATTGCCCTGCTGCCAATGAAGTCAGCAGTACCTCCCGTGCACGCGGTGTGCCGCGCCACCGTGCACCAAACAGCATACGTCATCATTCTGATTCGGTGCTGATCGCAACCGCCAACGTATTGACGTCAGCCCACAAGTGGTCACTCTGAAGGCAAAGTAGACGTTCGCACCTAATGCTCCTGCCTTTCGTATGACCTCCACAACATGGACGCTCCCCAAGCATTGGGAGCAGAGCTGGACGAGTCAAGCGCTTTCCAAGCCAACGCGCGGACAATTTTAGCACTGATACTAGGCGTAGCGGTGAGATGTGCTCGTCTCATTGGGTGTGCCGCTCTCGTTCGCGAAGAGTGGTCGGGACTTTGCCCGGAAGCTCTTGGAGACGCGCTTAGTGCACGTTGTATCGCACGGAGATATGGCATACATCCCTAATACGCGGAGGATGCCGATACTGTGTGGCGCAGTACTCACGTATGTGGACGCACATTCCGGCAACGGCATGCCCTTTGATTTACCCTCGCAGATTGGGGCTGTGGCAAATGCAGCAGGCGTCGGTGGAGGGGCCATCTACATTCCCATCTTCAATGCGTTGGTCGGCTTTGGTGAGTCCAAGCATGCGCCTCACACACCGACAGAAGGCGCCCCTCACTGCACCGCTCTGCCCTGCAGAATCTCGTTCCTTCCACCTGGTCGAGCTCCCAACATGCCATCACGACAGCGACCCCTTGGATTAGCGGCGCATGTGGCTTGGATGTGTCTCACCCTGCACCACCGCGCACTGAGAGACGGAACACGACTGGTTGCGTCCACCGAGCCCGCCACGTGCCACGTGTCTCACACAATGCCCCATGGAGGGCAACAGGTCCACATGCAACATCAACGCACAAGCGGCGACATGCCCCCAGCGTTTCCGTACCCCCTTCCCCCCCCCTGCAACTTCCAACGCCTGCCGTTGCTCCCCGGTCCGCGACCCATTCGCGCACCCTACTCCCCGCCTGGTCCCGCACCGTACCGCACCCCACCGCACCGCACCACCCCGCTCCCAATCCTGCATTGCCTAGCCTTTCTGCTCTCTGCAGAGCTGAAGCCCTGCACAACCAAGCTCCCAGCGTGTACTTACCAGCGAAACCATTCGCCACAACCTCCCTCACCCGCTTGCCGATTCACCGTCGCCTTTACCCGCCCTCCTCCCCCAGCCTCCATCCCCGCTTCCCTCGCGTCCTCCTCCGTCGTCCCCCACCCCCGCAGACCTCAAGCATCCCAACCTATGGTATGGCGGAACCATGCGCGAGGAACTCAATACTATTCTATCGATACACACCCGGCCTTGCAACCCGGCCCCGCAGAACTCAACACCAGCACGGCCCAGGCGTGCATCATTAGGGGAGCCGGCGCCGAATCATCATGACGTATACATGACGACGCCCACATACTGACACACTCTAATCCTCCCACTCCCTAGCAGACCTCAAGCCCAGCACTGCGCTGTCCCAGGCGTGCATCACGGCGGGGGCGCTGGCCTCCCTGGCCGCCAACCTGCCGCGCCGCCACCCGCAGGAGCGCCGCGCGCCCCTCATCGACTTCCCGCTCATCCTCATGCTCACGCCCGTGCTGCTGGTGGGGGTGGGACTAGGTGCGTCGCGGCAGGCGCGACGTGAACCAGTAGAACTGCTTGTGAGTGACCTCGAAAACACATCGTAGCTACATGGTTGGTGTTCCATAATCTCATGCTGACGCTCCTAATGACTGCGGGCGTGGGACTTGGTGGTCCAGAGGCGGCCGATCACACGCTCGGTGCACCCCGCGACAACCGTTCCCCCTACACCACACCCACACCCGCACACCCATTGCTGCTGTGCTGTGGCCCGCCATACCCACAGGTGTGCTGCTCAACGTGATGCTGCCCACGTGGCTCCTCACCGTGCTGCTGCTGCTGCTCCTCATCCTGCTGGTCACGCAGGCAGTCATCAAGGTGAGGTGCATTGCCATCATGCATCACTCCCTCTCATCATAAGAGTCTCATGGCACCGGCCAGGTGACCCCGGGGACGCCTGGTAGACTGGCCACATGCCGCGTGCTCTCGCTAACCCCTGTAGATCCGCCAGGTGCTGTGCTGAAGCAAACATTGTGTTTTGCTGCTTCCAGGGCCGCACACTGTGGCGCCAGGAGACTAAGCGCAAGGAAGCCCTAGAGGCGGAGCTGGCGGCCACAAACACGGGGGGCCGCAGCCACCACTCGAACCACCGTGACGACGAGGAGGAGGGAGCGGAAGGAGGCAAAGCAGCATCCACTGGCATTGGCGTCGGCGGCGGCGCGCGAAGCTATCAATGGGTCCGCCCGCCGTCCCTGGACGGCAGCGGCAGCGGCGGCAGTGGTGGCTTACGGCCGCGGCGGCGGCTGCCTCACGGCGGCGACCTCCGCGCAGAGCAGGACGACTCCCTTGCCAGCCTGGAGGGTGGCGGCGCCGCCGCCGTCAGTGCCGTACCAGCGGCTGCGGCGACGGCAACGACGACGGCGCCCATGCACGGTGCCGCCATCGTTGACCAGGCGTCGTGGGACTGCATGGAGGGCCTCCCGCCGCCTCCGCCGCCGCCGCCAGGCCCGAGGGGAGGCTCCCCTGACGGCTCGTCTCCCGTCGGCGACAGCGGCGATGCAGCCGGCGGCGGCTTTGGCGCTTTTGACCCGCGGGTCGGTGCCACGCCGCGGCACCGTGCACCACTGTCACGGCGGTCGTCCTCGTCCTCTGGCTGGATCGCCTTTAACGAGCTTGGTATCGTTGACTACGACGATGACGAGCTCGCGTCCGAGGAGATGTACGGCACCGCTGGGGAGGAGTACGGCATGGCGGGCGGCCCGCCGGGGAGGGCTGCTGCCGTACGGCGGGCGCTGGCGTCCGCGTCGGCGTCGCAGCTGGGCGCGATGCTGCTGCTGCCGCCGCTGAACCCGCCGGCTGGGGGCCGGCGGGGGTTGCGGCGGGGGAGCGGGGAGGATGGGCGGTCGGTGCCGGGGCTGGAGCGGTGGGGTTCCATGGGACCGTCCCGACTGGGGGCGGTGCCGGAGGGCGAGGAGGAAGGTGACAGCTGGCTGCAGCGAAGGTGAGTCATTTGCAACAGTGACGTCGAGGGTGTTCTGTTGTAGTATGTCGAACGCGTGGGTTCCATTGAATTCGTGCCATTGCAGGCGAAGGTGCCCCCCAGGTGAAGGTACCCGGCATTGCCTTCCTCAGCAGTTTCACTGCTTTTCAGCCGATCGATGGCGTGGCAGTCGGTAGGGGCGAGCACGCCTTCATGGAATGCCTACAAGGGCCCAGACGAGAGCGTCCGACAAGCGACAACACTACGCTGTACCCTTCTAAACCCTTTTGTCCACTGGTCTTGCACTGATGCGCTTCCTCCCCTCACTCCCAACCGCAGGTCAAAGTGGCGCAGGCACTTCCCCCGCAACGCCCTGCCGCACGGCGCGGCGGGCGGCCCCGGCCTCGGCCCCGGACCAGGCCGCATCGGCAGCCTGCCTCCCCGTCCGCCCGCCGCCTCACAGCCCTCGGCGTCCGCCTCCGCTGCCCGGGCGCCGTCGCTCGGCGAGTCGCTGATGCGCGCCGCGTCGGCGGCAATGGCGGCAGTGATCGGCAGCCCGCCCACCGCTGCCGCCGGTGGTGGCGGCGGCGACCTGGAGCAGCCGCTCCTCATAGACGGCGACTCCAGCAGCAGCAAGTACGCTGGGAACGGTGATGGCGCCGTCGTTGGGCTGCCGCCGCCGACGGCGGTGACCGGGCAGCACCCGTTGCTGCGGGGAGACTCCGGCGGCTACCCGCCGCGGCCCTCGCCGGATCCCGCCACGGGGGACGCGTACGACAGCGGTACGGCATGGGGGTCAACACAGGGCCAACGGGACGCGTCGTACGGCAAGCAGCACCCCCGCACGCCCACGCCTTTGGAGACGCTCCAGGAGGAGCCAGGGGGCGAGTCCACGGGAGTCTCCGGCGGCGGTGCCGGTGCTTTACCGTTGGGCGAACAGCCGTACAGTACGCCCTTTGCGGCCGGCAATGGCCCGGCAGGGGGCCCACCGACTCGTGGGTCGCAAAACTTGACGAATGGCCAGGGGATACCTTTTGAACGAAGCGAGGAGGCGGAAGGGCTAACCATGGGAGCTATATCGGACAAGGTGCCGGTTGGCGCGGTTGTTGCTGGAAGCAGCGACGCCGGGCTGCGGGGCTGCGTCGGCCGCATCCCGCTTCGCTTCGCGGGCGGCGTGCTGCTGGCCTGGCTGCTGTACCTCGTACTGCAGGTCCTGCGTACGGAGAGTACGAAGTGCAGTCCGGGCTGGTGGGCGCTGTTCGTCGTACAGATCGTGTCCATGCTGGCACTCAGCGGTGCGGCGGTGGTGCTGGCAGGCCGGCGGCGGCGCCGGGAGGCGTGGACGCTACGGCTGGCGGCGGACCGGTCCGGCTCTGCCGATGGCCCCGAGGGTAATGGATTAGTCCGTGACGGCTGTGCCGCCGACGTGGAACGGGGGCCTACCGGGAATGGGACTGAGGCGGTGGTGGCGGCGGTGGCGCCGGCGGCGGGCAGCGGCGGTGGCGGTGCCGGCGGCGCGGTGCTGGTGCTGGCGGCGCCGCTGACGACGCTGGGCATGACGTTCGTGGCCGGGCTGACGGGCGGGCTGCTGGGACTGGGCGGCGGCATGGTCATGGGGCCGTTGCTGCTGCACCTGGGCGTGCAGCCGCAGGTGGGTGTTTACATGTATTATAGGGGCTTGCGCTGTTACTGCTGCAGCACCTGGGGGTCCAACCGTAGGTGCGCGCTATCGTGGGAATTATTGACGGCGTGTTAAGCATGCGTCATCCGCAGGAAGGATGGGCACGGGTGAGCAGTGTGGGGAATCTTTACTCGGCGTGTGACGGGCTGCCGGTTGCGGGTGCGGTTGTGGGCGGGAGAGCGTGGCGGGCTGCGCCTGGGAGCGTACCCTCGGGTGCGGCCTGGCCTGTTGGGCTGGACGGGGTGGCCGGGTGCTTGGTGTACTCCCAACAACGTACAGGTCGCCTCCGCCACCCTTGCCCTTCCCCTGCCCACAGGTCAACGCCGCCACAAACGCACCACAGTGGCTGCTCACGATAGTTACCATCTGCCGTACCCCGTGCCGTACCCACACACCCTTGCCACCTCCGTTGCCCTCTCACCTCGCCCCCAGGTCACCGCGGCCACCAGCGGCGCCATGGTTCTTCCTGTAAACCCTGCCTGCCCCTGGCACCACCCTCGCCCTCCCTTGTAACCTCCTCGCTACCTCCCCTTTGCCCTCCCCTCCATCCACCCTACACAGGTCACCGCTGCCACCAACGGCACCATGGCGCTCGTCTCGCCCTCCTGCGCGCTGCCGTGGCCCTCGCCCTCCCTTGCGCTCCCTTGCCTTCTCCTGACCACCATTGCCCTCTCCAACACCAACACACAGGTCACCGCCGCCACCCGCGGCGCCACGACTGATGCCCTAAACAATTTCATGCATCTGCCATGTGCGTGTGGCCCTTGCGCCCTCCTCGCCCACAGGTGACGGCCGCCACCAGCGGCGCCATGGTCAAACGACCCCCCTTACCCTCTGTTGAACTGTTGCCCCGAGCCCAAACCTGCCCCTGCCCCTGCCCCTACCATGTCCTCTGCAACCCCTTCCCACAGGTCGTGGCCGCCACAACGGTTACGTGGTTGCTGGACTTGAAACGTTATTGTTATTGCATCTGCCACCTCCCTTGCCCTCCCTTTCAGGTCACCGCGGCCACCAGCGGTGCCATGGTTGCTCCCGTGAACCCCTGCCCTCATAACTGACCTCCCTTGCCCTCCCTTGCCCCCTCCTCGCCCACAGGTCACCGCCGCCACCAGCGGCGCCATGGTGCTCTTCTCCTCCTCCTGCGCGCTGCTGCAGTTCGCGCTGCTGGGCAAGCTCAACACACAGTATGCGGTCATCTTCGGGGCCTCCTCCGTCGTCGCCTCCCTGGTGGGCACCTTCGCCGTCAGCGGCACCGTGCGGCGCAGCGGCCGGCCCTCCGTGGTGGTGCTGGCGCTGGCGGGCGTCATGGCGCTGGGCTGCGTGTCGGTGGCGGGCTTTGGCATGATGCGTGCGGTGCAGGACATCAAGGCGGGCCAGATCGGCGTCACAGGACTGTGCGCGGAGAGCTAGGGGTTCAGCCTGGTTCAGCTGGCCAGGATGTGTCTGAACCTCTAGTCTGTGGCATGGTACTGGGTTGTTGTTGTTGGCAAGGGTTTTGAGATGGTGTAAAGGACAAGGGGGGCCAGGTCGGCGTCAGGGGGCTCTGCGCGGAGAGTTAGGGGTTCAGCTGGGGCCGCTGTTGTTAGTCGTATCACAGTGTGTGGGATGGGTGTCATGGTGCTAGGTGGCTTGGGACGTGCAATGGTGCAGCTGGGTGATTCTTGGTGCCGCGGGGATCGGGCCTCAGGGCGGTATGCAGGAGGTGAACCGGTTGTGCAGGGTAGGGTCGCGTTGGGGCTGGGAGAGACCACCTGCAGGGCCTGGCAGCGGGCGTGCTGGGGCGGCTGTCGGCGCAGTCGAGGGGATCCGGCGGAATCATACTCAACACCTCACCAGCATGCTACAGGCGTGCGCCAAAGCTCTGCTTCGCCTAGCCCGAGCTGCTGACCGGTGTAGCCATCGCAGCGAGAGCGAAATTCCGCTGGGCGCCTGGACGTTCAGCATTTGAGCAGCAGCGTATGAGCCCTGGGTCGGGTCGGCTGGTGGAAGCTGGGCGCCTGGGTGGCAACGGTGGCGTGCTGGGGGTACAGCGCCTGGCGGAGGAGGAGCGGCGCGGTGGCCAGGTCGCACAAGGCACCACGCATGTGGCATATCCGATACCGTTACACACACAGCCCAGCTTAGCCTGTCGCCAGGCAGCCATGCACCATGTGCATGCATGCGCACGCACATGCCGCCGGCTGCAAACAGGAGTCGATGAAGGGGATATTACTCCCTGACGTCCCTAAGTACAGAGATGTGGGTATGGGGGTGCTGGGTTGTTGAGACAGCAACCTAAGCAGCCAGCATTGCCTGCTCAGGGCTGATAGGTCAACCAGGGGAGTCCAGTGGGCAGGGCAGGGGCAAGGAGACACGCCCTGATGTCCAGCACTCTCACAGTTTCATTATTTCCTTGCATGCCGCTATAAAGGAGATCTAGCAGGGCCTATCGCGGGCCATCCCAACGGTTAACCCTACTCGACCGTGAGTAAGAGGAGTACGCGGGGAAAGATTAGACCGCATTGAACGAACACAAGAATCATGCAGAGTCTGCAAGGATGTCCTCGGCTTGCGCACCGGGCACGGCGTGGCTTCAGCGGTCTGCCCTTGCAGTCGAGGGGCCTCGAATGCGGCAGCGTCCACTAGGACGTACCATGGACAGCCAGGTCAGTGGAACCGTGTTACTTATCGAACCGCAAAGGATGATTAGACAGGTGAAGAGCGATACGGTTGCAGGAGGCAACTGACTGCTGATCAATAGCTGTGCCACGCGACGTGCTGACGGTCTCGCAGCGTAGAACCTGCACGGCTCAATTATCTAGCTACCCAATTATTGTCACAGGGTTGCTTCAGAGGACAGGCGGTGTCAGCAGCGGGCCAGGCAGCAGAGCCGGTTCGGCGGCATCCTCGGGCGCGGGTGGTAGCACGCGGCCCCCTCGGCCCCGGTCGGACGGTCCCGGCCCCAGCCGCGCCCGCGACCTGGGGGAGCTGCAGCAGGCGGTGGACAGGGGCGCGAGCGAGTGGGCCAGGAAGGGGAAGCTATTCACGTTCGTAAAGGCGTTCAGCAAAGCGGGCAAGGTACGCGCCTGCGGCTCACGCCAGGGAAGGCTCAGCCGGGCCCTGACTTATCATAGAGTCTTAGTTGCCCGCATGTGGCACGGAAGGGAGCCGCGCAAAGGCACCCATTTGTCTTGTAGCAGTGGCTGGGCATCTTCGTTGACGCAAGGCCAAAGCATGGGGCACCACCTTTCACTATACAGGTGTTACTGGCCAGGTACATGAAGCGAAGCCCTCTAAACACAACCACACCAGGCTCTAAACACAACCATGCCAGGCCTTAATAGTGAATCTGGCTTGAACTTTTCCTGATTTCCTCTTTTCGACGCAGCTCCCCGCAGCCGACGGCGTGACGACCCCACCAACCGTGGGCGACCACCAAGGCATGTGCCCCCAGCGCCGCGCCGTGATGCAGTCCCTGTCCTCCGCCTACCTGCCGCTGGTGCCGTGGCTTAAGGACCCCATCGACTGCCTCATGCCGCTGTGGGCCGTGGCCAAGACGGGGTACGGCTGGGGCCAGGGGCAGGGGGGCGAGGTGCCGCTGGCGGAGGCGCTGCTGAGGCGGCTGGGGCAGGGAGGGAGCGAGCTGGTGGCCAGGTGCAATGACCAGGACCACTCGCAGCTGTGGTGGTCCCTGTCGGAGGCACCAGTGGAGGTGGCAGTTGGTCAGGCGCAGCTGCTTACGACCAGCGCTACGCGGCTGGTGGAGATGGGGCCGCAGGACGTCGGGCCACAGCCCTGTGCCAATATCCTGCTGGCGTGCGCCCGGCTGCTACCCCACGTGGGCATAGGCGACCCTGCCCCGCTGCTGCACCACCTCATCGACTGCCTGGTGCAGCGGCAGGAGAAAGCCACTTCGCAAGAGATTGCCAATTCCCTGTACGCCCTGGGCCGGCTGCACGAGCGGTGCGGCCACACGCCGCTTCCGGAGCACCTGCAGGGCCTGGCTGCAGGGGTGCTGGAGCGGCTGTCGGGGCAGGCGGTGGGGCGCTCCGAGAGGTTAAGGTTCACACCACAGGCTATGTCCAACATGCTGTGGGCGTGCGCCAAGCTGCGCTATGCCCACCCGGAGCTGCTGGGACGCCTGGCAGGTGCTGCGGCGGAGGCTGCCGGGCGCATGAACGGGCAGGACCTGGGCAACACCTTGTGGGCCCTGGGCCGGCTGGTGGAGGCCGGGTGCCTGGACGGCAGCAGCGGTGTACCGGGGGTGCAGCGCCTGGCGGAGGAGGCGCAGCAGAGGGCGCAGCAGAGGCGCAGCGTCTTTGAGGAACAAGAGCTTGCCAACATGCTGCTTGGCCTGGCATACCTGCAGTCCGGCTCAGCTTTTGGCACCTACGAGCTCACGGCAGCCGTCGAGGCGCTGGCGGCCGAGTGCCGTGTAGTTGCTGGCCGCCAAAGGTTCCGTCCCCAGGGTCTGGCCAACGCCGCTTGGGCCCTGGCCAAGCTGGGCTACGGTGGGCAGGCCTGGTACGCCGCCTGCGCGGAGGCGGCGCTGCAGCCGGCCTTTTGCACAACCACTGTGCCTCAGGATTGGTCCAACCTGTGGTGGGCGCTAGCCCAAGCCCGGCACCTCCCCTCGGACGCCCCACTGTTGGTGGCGCGCACTGCCAAAGCCATGGCCGCATTGCAGCCAAAGGTGGAAAGACAGCACTGCTCCAACATGCTCTGGGCGCTGACCACCCTGGGGCTGTACGACAGGCCGCTCGTGGGCTGCCTGCTGGGCCGCTTGGCGGAGCTGCTGCCGCTTGCAACACCACAGCATGTATCCAACACCTTGTGGGCGGTAGCGGTAATGGGCCCTGCAGCGCTGTCCGCCCACGTGGCAGAGGTGGCGGCGCTGCTGCGGGAGGTGGCCAGCATGTGGCAAGGAGGCGGTGAGCGTGCTGCATACGCGGAAGAGGGCCTCAGCCAGCTGTGGCAGGCCCAGGTGGAGCTGGAGGCGCACCCAGCCCCCGAGGTGCGGGCCCTGGCCGCCATCCTGCCGGGGGTGCCTGGCGGCGGGGTGAGTCTGGGGAGCGCCATGGAACGGGCGGCTGCGAGGATGAAGCAGCATAGTGTGGCACAGCGTGTGGGTAAAGAGCTGGCTACCGCTCTGCAGAGGCAGCAGGATTGGCAGCCTGGCCTGCAAGGGGGCGCCGCGGCCAGGGGTGGAGCCGCGAACCCTATGCTGCACGGTACGGACACACCATTCACTATCCTGTCCGCGGCAGAAGGCGTGTTCGTGCCCCAGGTGTGCCGCTGGGCGGACGTAGACTTGCGGCTGGAGGGCGGCAGGGCAGTGGCGGTGATGGTGCACACCCAAAGCAGTGCCCTGGCCAACCAGACGGGCGTGCCGTTGGGGATCACACTATTCTGCCGCCGGCAGCTGCAGCGCGTGTACGGCGAGGGCAACGTGGTGGGCGTGTTTGCCCAGGAGTGGGATTCTCTGGGCGGGGACGTGGGGCGACAGGGGACGCTGCTGCGCGCGCTGCTGCTGCAGCGAGGCGGCGGTCAGGTTCAGGCGCAGCCAGGTGGACAGTCCCGGCAGCAGCAGCAGCAGGAGATGGGCCGCATGGAGGTGGCGGGGACACCCGCGGTGTCGCCGGACACGTGGCAGCAGCAGGCCCCAGCCCGTGGGCCTCCTCTTCTGTCTCCACCGGCGGCCGACCCGCGGGTCCGACGCCAGGCCCAGGGCACGGTGCAGCTGCTGCAGCGGCCGAGGCGGGTACCGCGGGGCAAAGGAGATGAGAGCGCAGAGCGCATGTAGGTTGGGCGGGTGGGAGGGAGCAGAGCGAGGTTGAGCCGGAGTCAGGGTGTTTTAGCGCCGCACGCTTGGCTGGGAATGCAGTGCAACACTGCTGTCGCAGTGAAACAGGAGGCTAGGCCATGCTCACATTGGGGTGCGCAGCGTAACTGACAGTGACGGAATGTACAGGCATGCTCTGTGCTTTGTGTTTTGTGCTCTGAAGCACACCGGGGCTGGCGCAGAGGTTCGCAGGCAGGCGCGGCCTCCAGCTGCAGGTGCACTTAACCTTGTCGAGTTGGACGAAAGCGCTCACGTAGGGTGGGCAAATCGGCGTCACAGGATGTGCGTGGAATGGACTGTAGGAGTGGTGGTCGCTGGCTGGCTTGGGTATGGGGTGGTGGTGGCGGGGCTTTCTTGCTTTGGGAGGGCTGTCTCGTTGCCCTCTCGGGGTGGTGGGTGTGGTACGACACCCCGACCGGAAGGGGTCCCCTAAATCACACCAAAACCGGGTGGTGCGTGTGTCCCATTGTGGTCTGTGGCATGGGGCCGCATATCCACGTGAATGTGATACCGTATCGTGACGCCTGACGCGGGAAAAGCTGGCGAGGCAATCAGCAATCAGCTGGCCAGGCTGTGTCAATTGAAAGGGTGCTCAGTGTTGAGTTCTACACCGGTGTGCCCATGCACGCATGGTTCTGCTGGTAACTGTACTCACTGAACTTCAACAAGGTGTAGCGTGCTCGGGTTGCAACACGCAGTACGCTTTTGTCCTGTAAGGAGTTTACAGAAGCGGGGCACAGAGGGTGTTTTGGTCCAGCCAGCGGGTCATAACCTCGCCGGTGTGAGGTAGCCGACTGTCAGCGCGTTTAGTGTTCTGGTAGCTCTACGCCAGTGCATGCAACACAACACCAGTGCCCGTCCCCACAAGCCTGCCTGGCCTGCACCACGGAAGCGTTAGTGAGGAAGGCATCACATCGCACGCAGTCGTTGGCCACGGCGTTTTACCAGTATCATGCCCCAGGGAGCGCCGCGCAACGTAACGCCCCAAGTACAGAGGAGCGCCCCTGACCCCGCGTAAGCGCTCCTCCCCACATCAATCAGCACCGGTACGGTGTCCGTGTTGCTTGGCCATTACCCCGTGTATTGCATTCGTACTACCGTCTGCTGCACCACCATAGCTAAGCAAGTCACTACACCCCGTGCACTCGTACTGGCCCAGCTCTTCTATCCTCAAATACTGCGGCCTCCAAAAATTGCGTTCTCATTTATTTTTTACAGCGTTGCAAGCTCCTAGCGCTTGCTCTCAGCTGCTGACCCCAGCCGCCGCCGCCGCCACTGCCTCCTCAAACGCCGCCCGGGCGGCAGGCAGGCGGTGCAGCCCGCAGCCCTTGCCCTGGTACCTGAGGCGCGAAGATGTCATTAAGGGCAAGGGCAGGCGCAGGGGTTAGGGTGGGCGACGAGCAAACAGAGTGCCTGACATGCGTGTGCGTCCTTAGTCTGGGCCCTGGGCACCGGGCGCGGCTGTGTGCTGAGTCTAGGGTCAGGGCGGCACAGGGCAAGGAGACCACGGTTGGTTGCACTCGACGCGACCCACCTGCCCGGCCGGCCGCCGCCCCTGCCCCCCAGCGCTTCTGCGACCTTGGGCCCCGCCGCACGGACCACCTCCGGCTGCCCAGCCACCAGGAACGTCACCTCGGTGCTGCAAAGTGCAAACAGGGGAACGGATAGAGGGGTAAACCTGTCTTACAACAATGGACGGATGTCAGGGTGTGCAATGGATCTGTATGCAATATGCGGGAAGGTGGTATTGTGGTTACGGAGCGGGTGACACACGTGGACCGGCAGGAGAGGACGCGTGGGCTTAGCACTCCGTTTGGGAGCATGAACCAGGTTCAACCAGCAGCACGGCCGCATGCCCAGTACTTGCCCGTACGAGGGGCACAGCGCGCGAACCCCTGCCTAGGGCCTATCCAGCACCCCACAGCCCACCTGTCCTCCACCCCAGGCTTAGCCGCTTGTGCCCCCGCCCCCAGCTCCGTGTTGTCCGCCGTCAGCAGCACCGCCAGCAGCCCACCACCACCACCGTCACCACCATGGCCCTTGCCCCCGCCCTGCCACTGGCCCCTCTGGCCCCCCCCCCCCCCCCCCCCCCCCCCCCCCCCCCCCCGCGCCGCCCGCCCCCCGGCGCCCCCGGAAGCCAAGTCGCTGCCCGGCCGGTGCAGCACCGCCCAACGCCGAGGAATCAACACAGGAGGCACAGCCACCGGCTCAGCCATCCCCTGCGCACCGTCCGTGGAAGCTGGCCCCTGTGTTGCTGACGCTGCTGCGGGCAAGCAGTGCTGTTGCTGCTGCTGCGCCCCGCTCGCAGGCCCCTCCGCTGCCCCATCTGCCCCCTCCCCCGCCCCCAGCGCCAGCTGCCTCCCCAGCAGCACCGCCAGCTCAGCGGCGAGGGCCTTGCGTGCCTTGGCGCCCTCGCGCCGGTCCCTGGGGCATGACAGTATTCTGGCCAGTCTGAGTACGTCAGTATGTAGTGCCTGTAAACGTGTGAGTGCTGGGGGGCTCTGGTTTGGGGTCAGGCGCAGTGGCCACGAGTAGTGTGGGGCAGCGCCTCGCGGGCGTTTTGGCACCCTGGCGTCGGCCCCTGAGGGCCGCGGAGGGGTGTGGCTGTTGGGCTTTCAGTAGGTAGGTGACACCTGTCACCAGCAACAACCAAGTAGTGTTACACCGTACGGAAGGGCTCATGGTAATTGGCGGAGGCACAAGAGATTACGGGGAGGGGGTGTACAGAGGGCGTAGGTACATGGCAGCGTGGGCTAAGGAGCACGCCTAGAGCCCACCCGCACGAGTTCACCCGCCCCCACCTGAGGACGCCCTCCAGCACCTCCACGTGTCTCGACTGCGATGGGACGGGAAGGGCGCACGCGTCAAGCGTCAGAAGTGGGCACGTCTTGGCTGAAAGTCGCCCTTACTCCTTACACAGTACCAGCGCATCTCCGGTGTGCGTCGAGCTCCGTATCCATCTCCAGTGCGGTACCTTATACACCCCGGTTACTACCCGCCGGCCCGCAGCACAGCTGCACGGTGACAGCCACCCACCAGCCCACAGCCCCGGCAGCGCCATGACGCTTCTCAGACTGACCAAGTAAATCCAGAACTCGTCTCACCGGCCCGCAGCACAGCTGCGCTGTGAGCGCCGCCTCCCGCGCCAGGCAGCCCGCCAGCGCCGCCAGCGCCCGCCCGCCGCACACCAGCCGCACGCGTGCCGTGCCACGTGTGCGCTCCACGCCCACCACCTTTAGCAGCTGCACCTCGCCCGTGCTGCGCACGTGGGTGCCTGCGCGGGGTTGGTGGTATGGGAAGGGGGGTTGATTGGTGCGTGTGGTGACGGTTGCTTGCGTGCCCGCGCTGCGCACGTGGGGGCTGGGCAGGGTAAGGGTTGTAGCGGTGTTGGCATCTCAGGAGAGGGCTTTGGAGGTGCTTATGGGGTGGAAGCCATGGTGATTGGACTGGTGGGAAACGGGGCCGTGCGACGGCGGGGGCACACCAGGAGGCTGCATTTGCACGGGGCAAAACCGTGCGTGTGCGGGATGCAACCACGGAGTTGACAGCACAAGGGTGTTGCTGTACAGGTGCTCCTGCACGTCAGACCCAGCTCCGCACGACTTGACCACGGGCGCAGTGGCGTTGCCGGTACGTTGTGCTGTTGTACTGTCCGCATGTGTCTACCCACATCCCATCGTGCAGCCAAAGGACACGGGACATCCCTAGGACAGCAGAAAGCGCCATGCACGCGGGTCGCAAGCAGGACATGTGCCGACCCACCTCCGCACGCGTTGATGTCAAGGCCCTCAACGTGGACCAGACGCAGCTTGGAGCCCTTGACCTGGGGAGGATGAGGACGTCATGCGTATGATCATTACAAGAATGAAACCATAAAGATACTTGTAATAAATTGATGATAATAAAGCTTGGAGCCCTTGACCTGGGGCGGTGGGGGCCGTGTGGGGTGGAGGCGTGGGGAGTAAACTTCAGAGCGCCAAACGGGGCGTTAGAGGTGCGGTGGCGTGAGGTGCGCAGGGGGTGGTGGTGCTGGTACCTGCAGCGTGGGGAGTACGGCTGGAAGGAAACAGTGGAGGTGAGGGATATCCAGTGGGGGCACGGGGGCAACGCGCCAGGGGATGGGCGGCTGGATGGGGGGGTGACAAGGGTCTTCTGGACCGTAGGTATGTTATGCAGGCCGAGCCCCGCCATGAGGACACTGCTCCTCGACTTGCCGTCTGGCATCGTTCCTTATCATCGCGCCGCCGCGCCCAACCCGTACCCACCTTTTCCCGCGGAGGGAGCTTTCCCCTGAAGGTGGGGTCGCGCAGGATCTGCTCCACGCTCCAGGCGGCCTGCCCCTGCGCCCCCTGCTCCTCGCCCTGCCCCTGCCCCTGCGCCCCGTTCTCGGCTCCTGCCCCCACGTCCAACCCGCTGTCCATGTCCAGCAGCAGGGGCGCCACGCGGCGTGTGGCCCGCAACTCTGCGTTGGCCCGGGCCTCCAGCTCCAGCACCTGTGCACACGCAGAGCAGTTGTTGTTTGTTTGTTTGTGAGGATCAACAATGTGTCAAGCGACGAGGCCTCTTCTCAGCTCTGCGTTGGCGCGGGCCTCGAGCTCCAGCACCTGCATGTGAGCATGGTGCGTGGATGCCATGGCCTGGCTAGCCCGGGCTTGCAGTGCTAGCACCTGCGTTCGCACTAACCGGGTTGTAACATGAACAGGAGGCGAAGGCTTGCAGTGGGTAGGTGGGTTGGAGGATGGCCCAGGCCCATGCCACGCAGGACGCAGCCCAATCGGTCGCAGGGCCCCACCAGGCCAACGTACAATAAGCGCAGCTGTGTCGGCTTCGCTGGTGCCCAGTGACACCGGCAGCCCGCCATGGGCCACAGCCTCATAAGAAATCGCAGCCCAGTCCATACACCAGTACTCCATTGTTTGCCTAGCCTTCCAGTGCGTACCTGCTCGGGCGCCAGTTCCTGCACCCCCAGGTCCACGGCCACACAGCCCAGGTCCCCCGACCCGTGGGTCACTGGGTCCAGCGGGTGCAGCTCCCAGGACAGCGTTTGTGCACCCAGCAGCTGGTCGGCCACGGCGGAGAACACGTGCTGGCCTGTACGGCACAGGGGGTGCAGGTTGTGGGGTGTGGAGTGTGCGGTAGTTGCTTGGCAATCCTTGACTGGTCGGCCACGGCGGAGGACGCGCGCTGGCCTGCATTACACAGGGGTGTGGATTGTGGGTTGTGGGTCAAGATGCAGGACGGGTGTGCAGCCTTGCTGAGATCTGCCGTAGCCAGGTCCAAGGCAGCCCACCGTACGGCAGCCTTACCGTACGCCCACCTGTGTGCTGCTGCATGTGGTCGTACCGGCGATCCCAGTCCAGCGTCACGCGCACCTCGGCCCCGGGGGCCAGCGGGCCGTCGGTCACATGCACCAGGACGCCCTGGGGGGTAGGAACACGTGCGTGTGTATAAGGAGACATGGGGTTATTGATGTGTAGGTGGACAGGTGGGCCGTCTGTCTGCGGTCGTGCACCAGCACACCCTGGAGATGTGTGTGCATGTGTGTTAGTGAACTTGGTGATGTACTGCGGGTTGGCGCACAAGGCACAGGGCCACGCCTTGCGCGTACCGCACCTTAGGCGCAACGGGCACGAACGATGGCTGCGCACACGGCTTTGCGAACCCTCTTCGCGCCACTGTGTGTGTGTGCATATGGCGGTCATACAACTAGCAGTGCGTGAAGATAGCGGCACGCAGACACGTGTTACCGTGTCTCACCTGCAGGGGACACCCCTCCCTGCTTCCGACCAGGGCCCAGGCCCGCCCACCTGTCACCCCCAGGGGACACCGCTCCCCGCTGTCGGTTTTACCGGCCCCAGCCCAGGCCCCCGCCCACCTGCCTCCAGGACACGGCTGTCACTGCCACCGATGGGTCCGTGCCATTGCTGGTGGCTGTGTCCCCTCCGCCGCCGCTGCTTGCCTCCCCTGCTGCTGCTCCTGGTGGCGCCATTAGCTCTATGCGGCCTGGTGACGGGGTGTGGGTTAAAGGAAACCGTGTGGGTTAGCAAGTGGTGCAAGCAGTAACGGCTTGGGTGGATACAGACTGCGTGAGGGACATCGCAAGGCCAGGACGTGAAACCAAGCCCAGTGCCGGAAGGGCGGTGTCCATACAACGCTTTGATACTGGCCAGGCACCATGAATCGTCGTGATAGTATGTATGGCACGCGCTGGAGGCACGCCCCGACCTGCCACGTGTCAAGCCTTCTTCACCCTGCACACCGTACTCCTGTGTCGCCGTACAGTTGTGTCCCAGGGAATGGCTGGGCGCACCGCACATCCCACAAGAGCTACCGTGTGAGGCGGACCCACGGCGCAGCAGGGACGAGTGCTCCTGTGACCCCAGAGGACCAGGACGGGGACCATGCCCGCGTGTCCCACTTCGTCGTTGCCCCAAAAGGGGCCCGACCCTTTGGGCCAACTGAAAAGAGGAAGTCCCCCGACCCGACCATGCCCGCGTGTCCCGTGCTCACTCGTGTCGCACGGCTGGCCCCCCGCCGCCTGCCAGGTGCACCAAATATAACAATAAATTATATTGCAGTACTCAAGTTATTAAAAATAGTGTTAGTTCAGTATGGATTGGAAGGCTCACCCGTGTCGCACGGCTGGCCCCCGCTCTCCGGAAACATGGGGCTCTCCGCCAACACCACCTCGTACAGCTCCCGCTGCTGCACGGGCTGGCACGTGTGTGCCGCGGTGGCAGGCTTGGCAACCTTCCCCTTCCCTCCGCCCTTGCTTCCTGCTGCTGCTGCGGCGGCGGCGGTGGAGGCCGCCGGCTCGACTCGGGTGCAGCTGCAGCACAGGTGTGCAGTGAACAAGGAGGGCACACGGGTCACGAGCCCAAGACATGACCAGTCAGGACCAGTCCACAATCCCTATAGCCTACACCACTTGTATGCCAGCCATCCTCGCAGCCACATGTGGTCCGCGACGGCTCTTGAAGGCGCTGTGTTGCAGCACCACGCTCAGGGGGACCGCGGGGCACGTGCCCGAGGACTGCACAAGTCTCGTGCACCTCGCGGGGCGATAGCCCGCCCCACCTAACGACGCGCGTCGTGAGGGTGCGCAGGTATGAGTCCTGCTGACACAGGCCAATCCCGCCTCCGGCTTCTCCGTCTGCGTCCGCCATGGCCGTGGATGCTGGCGAAGGGCACGAGCGCGAGTTTCGAATGAGACTAAATGGGCAACCTAATGCGCAGGACTGCGATATGTTTGTTGATGTTGATATGTTGCTTATGTCGAGGCATGAAGCGGCTCGCACGGCACGTCCTAAACGCGTTTCAAGCACGCCACGATGCCGGGAGTCCCCGATGCACAAAGAGTGCTCGTAGCAGCGTACTGTACAAACTTAAAATTCTCACATTGTACTGTGATCGCTGTTTGCTGCACCGCGTTGGCCAAGCCCAGTGCGCATTACTCTCCTTACCTACCATGCTCGCGGGCGTCGCGGTGCTGCGGCACCTTCGCTCAGCTGCGCATGGATCTGAGGCGCTACTAGCAGCAGCATGTAAGCAGTCATGCGCCTTGGCCGCCGGGAACAGGTCACACGCACGTCCCACCTACCGGGGCCTTGCTCCCTTTGGTCCCACGTTGCCCCCACCCGTCGCTTGTGAGACAACGCCGGCCTCCCTTTTTAAAATTTGAAACGTGTAATCATATGCATACCTCACGATCCTTGCCACAGGCTCGCAGCAGCGCTGGTCCCTGTGGAGTGCGGCAGGGGCGGGGGCGCAGCAGCAGCAGGGGCAGCCAATGCAGCAGCCAATGCAGCGGCGGGGCCTGTGCACAAGCGGCCAGTGCTGCAGCTGCAGCAGCTGTGGAGCTAGCACCAGCAGCAGCAGCAGCAGACCCGAGGTGCACTCCACCACCATCCTGTGTGTCCGAAAGGGCGACATGGTGAGGCGCACGCTAGCTGGGAGGCAGGCTAGGTGCAGGGCAGGCACGATAATCATGCAGGACAGCTACCTGTGGGAGGCAGCACAATGGCCGTGTATCACGCAGGGCTTGCGTACCATGGTCCGGTCACTCTAGCTAAGATACAGGCGGCCTGTCAAGTGACCCGTTTGGTATCATGGATGTGTGGTGCATCATAACCGGTAACTAGTACCCAGGCGGATGACCGAATGCGGGCAAGGACGGCGCCCAAGACCACTAAGCAGCACCTCCCACTGCCATCTATGTGCCTCTTGCGTACGGTATTGTCCCGTACCTCGCAGGTTGTGATGATCGGCGACGGCCAGGTGTCGGTTGGCCCCGTGGCCATCAAGCCCAACGTGCGCAAAGTGCGGCGGATAGGCGACGGCGTGGTGGCGGGCTTCGCAGGTGCGTGGGTGCGTGGGCTAGCAGCGTGTGGGTCAAGTGTACGCCCGGGTGCGCGGGTGCGTAGGTGCGTGGATATGTGGGTTGGCAGCGCATGGGACGGCTTTCCTCGCCTACACAAGGAACGTGAGGGGGTGGTGGTAGGCTGCGCGGGTGCGTGGGTTTGACAGCACATGGGGTTGGCACCTTGGCAGTTGGTGACTGACAGGGCGCCCGGGTGGGTGGTAGGGTACCTTGCTCTTGGTCGACAGCGTATGGGTGCGCAGGGTGAGGGTTCACAGGCTGTGGGTTAACGGCGAGCTGTCCTACCAACTGCTATCACATCAACTCCTTGCAGCTCGTGCAGCTGGTATATTCAAATTGCGTTTGTGTTCATATTGTTTGGATCTTATTATGGATTGCAGTGACTTACAGACTGCGACTGTCCTCCGAGAGCCTGACCCCTAAAACCCCTCGCGTTTCACGCGTACCCCCTCCCCGCAGGCTCTGCCGCCGACGGCCTGTCGCTGTTGGAGAGGCTGGAGATGAAGCTGGAGGAGCACCCAGGTGGGAAGGCGTGTGTCTTAGCAGCAACTGGGGTTGCATGTGTATTAAGGAACACACGCAGTTAGGAGAGGGGATCCGCTGGAAATGGTGCTGGAGGAGCACCAAGGTTGGTTGGTGGTGCAGCAACAAACAGGTGTCTGTGTGTGTAAAGTCCAGGCGGATGGCCAGTGCGCCTCGTTCCTCTCTATCTAGCCCGCCCGGAGCAGCTGCCCAACCAACGGCGCGCATGTACACGACAGGCCTCGCCAGCAGCGCGCTCCGATTGGACGGTGTCCTGGGTGAGTATCCTTAACACTACTGCATTTTTGCTTGCCTTCCGTAACCCCAGGCCAGCTGCTGCGTGCGGCTGTGGAGCTGGCCAAGCAGTGGAGGCAGGATAAGGCGCTGCGCTTCCTGCAGGTAGGCGCCTGGGGCTTGGGACTGCGTGGCCGAGTTACAACGGTATATACAAGAAAGTATGCATATGTGATTTGGTTGTATGGTTGTAACAGCGATTGGACAAGGCGCAGCGCCTCGTGCTGACATGTGCCTGCGAGTCTGCGCCTTCCTTCAAGGCACCAGGGCAAGTGCGCGCGCCGTACAGCACGGGTCACGTGGGCCGGCTCGCTGGGTACTTTGGACGCTGTGTTGCCACTTGCTGGGCGGAACTTGCCCGCCTAGGCGAAGCGGCACCGCGTTGCCGCAGTGTGATCGTGCCGCAGTGTGATCGTAGTCGTACTCAAGCCGTCAGCCCTGACACAACATACTCTCTGCCATGCACCACAGGCTGAGCTGCTGGTGGCCGACCAGAGCACCACCCTCACCATCAGCGGCAACGGGGACGTGCTGGAGCCGCACGACGGGGTCATGGGTGAGCGTGTGTATTAGCAGGGGGTGTGCACTAGGTGGGGGTGGGTATTAGGTGAGTTGGGTGTGGGGCACGGGAGCGACAACCAGCGGCGCGCTGAGGCAGCACGACAGCGTCGTGGGGTGCGTGGGGGCAGCGGCATGGTGTGCGTGTGGCACGGACAGCGCTCTGCTGTGTGCGTGCCGCACGGCAAGCCCCTGCTCATTGCCTGCCCCAGCTGCAACGGCCCCTTGCGTCCACTGCCCGCTCTGCTGTGTGCGTGCCGCACGGCAAGCCCCTGCTCATTGCCTGCCCCAGCTGCAACGGCCCCTTGCGTCCACTTGTTCTGCCCGTTCCACGGTCTCAGCAGCCGGGGCGGCCTCGCGATGCACAAGCACCAGTGTGGGGGTGCGTTACTGATTGTGCGGTGCCACACCTTGCCGTGCGCACCCCCTGCCGTACAGCGGTGGGCTCAGGCGGCAACTACGCTACGGCGGCGGCCCGTGCGCTGGCGGACGTTGACGGGGTCGACGCCATGGGAGTGGGTGAGTGGGAGGTTACTTGCAGCGCAATAAGTATACAAAATTGTGTGCCTTGCACGGGACCATACGGTATGCTACGGCTATTACGCCATTGGCAGTGGGTGAGTTGAAGAGAGCATGCGGCACAGGGGTGCGGGGCGACCGACGAGGCATTATCGGCGACCCTGCCGGCGGTGTTAAATGCTTGGGTTGCTGCCGCGGGTTAAACACCTGGACTGGGGTTTAGATGCCTGCGGCTGTGGGGTACAGTGACAGCAGCAGTAGCAGTAGCAGCAGCAGCAGGCAATGCCAAGAGGGGCTCCCACCCTGCTATCGCATGCGGTTCACTGGTTGCTGCTGGACACGCCGTGTCGGAATGCAAGGGACTCTGGCAGTCCTGCGGAGGTGGGGCAGGGGCAGGGGCCTACACCGGTTTGTGGTGCAATGCCACCGTTACAGTGCCAGCTCCTTCTATCCTCTGTGCGCGCGCTGACCCTGCCCCTCCCCCGGCCACGCGCTTCCGGCCAATGGTGCTCTAACGGTCAACGCACCCAACCGCCAACTGCCCCAACCGCCCGCAGCCAAGAAAGCCATGAAGATCGCGGCCGACATGTGCATCTACACCAACGACCACTTCACCATCGAGACGATAAAGCTGGACACCCCTGCTGCAACGGACGGCGCTGCTGCAGACAGCAGCAGCAGCGGCGGCGGCACCAACTACCCGTAGAAGGCTGCAGAAGGCAGCAGCAGAAGCGTTCGAAGCAGCGGAAAGGTGGCACCCGTTGAGGTGCAGCTTCAGCAGTGATGCGTGAGAAGTGCCACATGAGCACCTCTCTGCTAACAGGAGAAGCAGAAGCAGCGGAGGGGGCCGGGGAACTGGGAACATGGTGATATAGAAGCTGGCAGGGGTGTCGTGGTGGCGGTGGCGGTGGCGGTGGCAGCAGGGCCAGGAACGCTGTGCGTGTGGGCACTCTTCCCTGGGGCACTCTGTCCCGGTGGGCAGGTGCAGGAGGGCGTGTTCTGGCGCCCCTGTTCGTAACTGCACTTTGGTCGATCTGGCTGTTGAGGTGCCGGGGTGCACGGCGCTGGCCAGGCAGGCGCGGATTGGGGTTGCACCGGTGCTGGTCACCAAGGGCGTGGTAGGGGTGCTGGTTCGGCCGGTACGAGTGCCGGTACGGCATGCCACGGCCTCTGCAACCCTTGCAGAAATGTGAGTGCTTCCAGCGTGTGACGGACGCATGCTTTCATGGACGCCGCCGGCCCTAACACGGCGGCGTTTGCAACCTTGCGTTTGCATGGCTCCGACAGTAAGCCGTAGTGCCGTAAGTGCTCTGTGAAAGTTGGCAGTGCGTGCAATTCAAGCAGCCTTGCGTGTGACAACTGACAAGACTGACAAGAGGACAAGTGGCCCCGGCGCGTGGAGGGCTGAGTGGCCGTTAGCCTACCTCGTCCCACACCACAATTGCTTACAGCAGTTCGAAAAAGCGAGCTGCTTTTGTTTCACAGGACACAGGTTGTACCGTCAGGGTACGTCACAGTATGCACCAACGTCGATCTTGCATGCAGAACCCCTGTGCAACGGTAGGGTAGGGACGGCATCAAGCCATGGCATCGCATGGCGCAGGAAATGGGACCAGGGGTGCGCTCCTGGATGGGACGCCTGGTGGAGCTCCCAAGTCCCGAAACCGAAATGTCGTGCGCGTAATGTCCGCAACAGTAACGCGATTATACTGTTAACTTCCGTTTTATCAGAACCTATCCTGAGCGAATTCGTATCGCGCCAACGCGCTCGGGCTCGGGCGTTTGTGGCGGTCGCCTCCTCTCGTCAGCGCTGCAAACATCCCAGCAAGTGGCGTACGGTTTCTTAGTAGGCATAAGGACTCCTCTACAGTATTCTCAGGAGCGTCGCGGCGTTGCCCTGGGTAGGTTGACTGAGCAGTTGCCAACTCAGCTACCGACTGTGAGCGCTTACACCGAACAGCATTTGTATGAAAAGTTTCTGCCATCGCACATTTCCTGCGCCTTTCGTAAGGTTGCGCAGTGAGGTCCTCGTCCCTCGCTGGCCCCCTTGCTCCAACCCTAGGTGCCGACAATACCGCAACCCGCCCATGGACCCCATGGAACAAGACACCGCCGACAGCAACAACAGCACCATGCAGCGGCACTTGCCCCCTGCCCTGCAGCTGCACATCCTGTCCTTCCTGTCCCACAATGACCGCGCCCTCAGCGGCCGCCTGGTGTCCCAGGACGCAGCCACCGCCCTGGGTGAGCCCCAGCACTGCACCGCCTCCCTGTCCCAGCCACTGCCGCCCCACGCCGTGCCCTGGGCGATCGAGGCAGGGCAGAGGCACATGCGGCAGCTGCCCTTCCAGCACAAGCTGCAGCTGCTGAGCACGGCGGCCATCAGCGGGAGCGAGGTGAACCTGGAGGTGGCGCTGGCGTTGCTGCAGCCGAGCATATTCCCAGAGCTGCTGCACAGTGCTGACTCTGCCTACACCGACACCTATGTCAATGCAGCCGAAGCTGCCGTGAAGTCCGGTAACGTGCGGCTGCTAGGATGGCTGCAGCGCCGCTGCCGCGCCTTATGCTCGCCAGCGCTGGAATGTGCAGCGCATCACTGCGACCTGGCGGGGCTGCAGGCCGTGTGGGCGGAACTGCAAGACAACAGCGCCGGTGGAGGCCACCGACACGTGCTGCACCAGCAGGTGTTGGACGCCGCAGCCAGGTCGTCTGCCCCCGACGCCGTAGCAAAGATGGAGTGGCTGCTGGCGACTGCAGGCCAGGGCGGCGGCTCCTGCAGCCTGCAGGGGAGCACCGCTGTGGTCGCCGCCTGCTCGGGGGATCTGGGCCGGCTGCGGTGGCTGCACGACGGCGGCTGCCCCATGGACAGTTTGGAGTTGCTCCAGTGCACCCTTCGGCACGCTGATCTGGCCGTGGCGCAGTGGCTGGTGGACGAGGCGGGGTTCCCGCTCCCAGAGCGGGGAAGCAGCTACTCAGCCTGGAAGCCCCTCTTGCGTGCGGCAGCCATGAGCCCTGACGCCGTGACAAAGTGGCAGTGGCTGAAGGGGAGGGGCGCCCCGTGGCTGGACAGGGGGGAGTTCAACCTGCTGTACAACCTGGCTGTATCAGCTGTTGAGGGAGGGCAAGTTGAGGTGCTGCAGCACCTGCAGTCGATGCCTGGGCTCAGCGGGGGGCAGAGCCAGGAGCTGGAGCGCGCAGTCATGTCTGGGGCACAGCCGGTGCACGTGCCTATGGCGCGGTATCTTCACCAACAAGGGCGGCTGTTCACGCATGCGGCCTACGCCAGCGCTATGCGGGCTGCCAGCGTGGACATGATCCGGTGGTTGGCACGCGAGGCAGGAGTGTTCGCCGGCGATATGGATATGGTTGACGTGTATTACGTCATGGAAGGCTGGTCGGAGGAGAGTGCTGCGGACAGCCGGGACCTGCTGGAGGCAGTGCAGCTGATGGTCGAGGCAGGGTGCGTTAGCTGGGATGTGGATGAAGTGGTGGGAGTTGCTGCAACCCGGGGCGACCTGGCGCTGGTGCAGTACATGCTGCAGCTGCGGCCCCACGAGAACTACCAACCGGCCTGGCACGTGTTTGTGCTTGCGGCCATGGGCGGCTGCGAGGCGCTGCTGGAGCAGCTGGTGGAGCTGGCAGGCGGCGCGTTGGGGCAGTTGCCGTGTGGTGGGTACGGTTCGCCGCACATGCAAGCCGCTGCCGCTGGCGACCGTGGCACGCTGGACGCCCTGCGACGGCTGGGCGTGCCGTGGGGCGCCAGGGACATGGTGGTGCAGGCGGTTAGGCGTTGTGTCAAGGTGCCAGTGCTGCGGTGGCTGGTGGAGCAGGGGGCACCGGTGGGCAGCAAGGCGGACATGGAGGAGGCCCTGGAGCAAGCTGCGGGCCGTGGGTGGCTGACCAGTGAGGATGCAGCTTGGCTTCGGGGGCTGACGGCAGAGGACATTCACGAGCAAGAGGCTTGACTTGGGGGGCGCGTTGGGTCGTGGCCTGCCCGCAGGCCACAGCCCGCAGGCGCATGCGTCAGATCTGGCACTGTGCATCGTAACCTGTGTGGGGATATGGTGTTCACGAGTGGTTGAAGGCCGTGGGGCATGAGGGTGGGAGGGGTAGGGGCTTCTGGCTTGGGAGCTTGTCGCCCACTGCCTTTATTCCAACCCAACACGGTAGCGCACTGTTTTGGGGATTTGGCGGAAGGTGTTGGGCGGCAAGGTTGCCTATTGCTACTTTGGTCTGTCAGCAATGCGAAGTAGGGCTTATAAGTATGGACTGCCGTACCATTTTGGTGCTGGTGTTGGCGAGGTGGGCTTGCTTGTGGGGCATTCATGCATTGGGCTGCAGTGTGGCTGGGGGCAAGAGTACTGCATGGGCCGAGATGCCGTGGACCGTGTGAAGATGGGCGGTCGGGGCGGACATGCTGCCAATGGCTGAGGCGCTTGACTCCTGCCTTCGTTGCGTCGACGCTGGAGCCCCTGGCTCGTGCATGGGTCTTTCAATGCTGGCTTCCGGACCCTAACCTACGCTGGTAGTTCAGGGCCCGCGCGAATCGGGGCTACACGCGTGCTGTTTGAGAAGGATGATGGTACGACTGCCGGTGCGATGTGCATGTGCATGTGCGGCTGTGGCCCTTGCGCCTAGCATACATAGCGATTTTCCGGCGTACTTGCCACCATCCACTACCGGTACGTAGACACATGAGTGCGTCCGTGCGTGAAGCGGACGCACTGGCACCAACCCGGCAGCGTTTGCAACCTTGCGTGCGTGGCTCCAACACTACCTGTACTTGTGTGTGCTAAGGGTTGGCTGCGTGTGCAGCACGGAAGCAGCCCTGCGCGCGATGGCGGTGAGAGAGAGCTGCTTTTGTGCCAGCGGGTACCTCCGGTCGCCTGAACAAACGTGGCAGGATGTGGCAGGGATGTCGAGTGTGCACCAGGGGAGACCCCCTGGTGTGCACCAACGTCGATGTGTATAGCGAAACCCTGCACTGCGGTAGGGTAGGAAGCACGGCGTCAAGCCATGGCATCGCATGGCGCAGGACACCGGACCAGAGGTGCTCTGCAGACTGGGACGGGATGAACGAGGTGACGAGGCTGGTGGGAGCTCCCCTGCTCCATCCTGCCGGAATAAGTGCACCAGGTTCAGGGGGGTGAAACGCGCGCAATAACGCGGTGATATAGTCATTCACTGATATCAAACCTACCTGAGCTAATTCGCACGCGCCAACGCGCTGGGGTGCAGGCTCGCCTCCTCGTCGCCAACGCTGCAAGCATCCGGCTAACTACGTAATCTGGTAGGCGTAATACTCCTTTTCACTACTATGAGGAACATCGCCTGGGCCACTGACCGGCTGCTATATATGTGACTCAGCGATTTTGCCCGCTCAGCAAGCGACTCGAGCGCTTACACCAAACATCATTTGTATGAAAAGACTTCTGCCATAGCATATTTTCGGCGCCTTCCATTTGGTTGCGCAGCGAGTCCCTCGTTGGCCCTGCGCTGGCCCTCCCCCCTTCCACCCCAGGTTAAGTGCTGGTAGGCTGATGACACCGCGTCAACCAATGGATCCCACGGAACAAGACACCGCCAACAGCAACAACAGCACCATGCAGCGGCAGCTGCCCACCGCCCTCCAGCTGCACATCCTGTCCCAAATGTCCCACAATGACCGCGCCCTCAGCGGCCGCCTGGTGTCCCTGGACGCAGCCGCCACCCTCAGCGAGCCCCAGCACTGCACCGCCTCCCTGTCACAGCTGTTACCGCCCCACGCCGCGCCCTGGGCCACGGAGGCAGGGCAGCAGCACATGCGGCAGCTGCCCTTCCGGCACAAGCTGCAGCTGCTGAGCACAGCGGCCGCCAGCGGTAGCGAGGTGAACCTGGAGGTGGCGCTGGCGCTGCTGCAGCCCAGCGTGTTCCCGGAGCTCCTGCAGCGCTGGGTGCGTTACGACGGTCCTGACCCCGGCGTTGCGGCGGTGAGGGCGGGCCACCCGCAGTTGCTGCGCTGGCTGCTGCGCCACTGCCCGGGGCTTGTGCACCAACAGAAAGCGCTCGCGGCTGCAGCCCGGCACTGCGACCTGGCGGGGCTGCAGGCGACGTGGGAGGTGCTGTGCAGCTCCTGCAGCGGAGCCGATCGCCCGCCGGCTCTGGACCAGGTTGTGTTGGACCAGGCGGCTGGATCGCCCTCCCTGGATGCGGTGGCCAAGGTGCAGTGGGTCTTGGCGAGCACAGGCCAGGGCGGCCTCTGCAGCCTGCAGGAGAGCACCGCTGCAGCCGCAGCCCGCGTGGGGGACCTGGGCCGTCTGCGCTGGCTGCACGACCGCGGCTGCCCCATGCGCGGTGAGGATGTCCTCCCGTCCGCCCTGCGGCACGCCGACCTGGCCGTGGCGCAGTGGCTGGTGGATGAGGCGGGCTGCCAGCTGCCCGAGCCTGGGCCTGAGTATGGCAACGAGTGGAAAGGCGTTTTTACGGCGGCCGTGAAGGGCTGCGATGGTGTGGCTAAGCTGCGGTGGCTGCAGGAGAATGGAGCCCCGACACTGAATTCCATCGCGGAATCGCTGCCAGGGCTGGCCGTGGCGGCAGTGCGGGCGGGGCAAATGGAGGTGCTGCTGCATCTGCAGGCGCAGTCCGCTGGGCTGCTTGACCTGCAGGGCCAGGCGGCATCGCCAGGGCTGCTGTGGAAGCTTGAGGACGGGGCAATGGCGTCGGGAATCCGCATGGCAGAGCGCCTGAAGCAGCACGGCTTGGCCTTGACCGTCGGGGCTTACACTCGGGCTGCGGCGGCTGGCGATGCGGCGGTGGTGCGGTGGCTGGCGATGGAGGCGAGGGTGCCCACGGCCGGCCTGGACCTGGTGAGGGTGGTGCACGTGTGGCCCCGCAAGGTGGGAGCCGCCCACAGGCGTGGCCTGTTGACAGTTGTGCGGCTCCTTGTGGAGGAGGCGGGGTGCAGCGGCTGGGACGGTGAAGCTGCGGTGTGCGCGGCTGCAGCAAGGGGCGACCTGGCCCTGGTGCAGTACCTCCATGGGTACGGGCAGCAGTGGTTAGAGGAGCAGCGTAGTTGTGGGAGGGTGGTGTGTGCTGCGGCCGAGGGTGGCTGCGAGGCGGTGCTGGAGTGGGTTGTGCAGCAGCCGGGGTGCGAGGGCATCCCAGGGGATGGCTTTACGTACGTGGGGGCAGCCAAGAACGGCGATTGCGGCATGGTGACGGCCCTGCGGCGACTGGGCGTGCCGTGGGGGGTTCAGGACGTTGTGTTGAGGGCGCTGCTGTGGGGGTGCCATGAGCCAGGGCTACGGTGGCTGGTGGCGCAGGGGGCGCCGGTGGGCAGAGTGGAGGAGGTGGAGCGGGCTGTAGCATACGTCGTGGGGCGCACAGACTGGAGCGCAGAGGACGCTGAGTGGCTGCGGGGCTTGGTGGCAGCTGCGGCGGGGGGACCATGACCTCCTGGGCTGGGTCGTATGGGTCGCAGCCAGCGGAGCTTGTGCCGTAACGGTTGCGCGGTGTATACACGTACTATTGCATGCTGGCAATGTGTGGGAACGGCCGCATGTATGGCAGGCTGTGCACCATGAAATGAGGAGTACTGTCTGTTATGTCCTGTGTATGGGCATCGAACGCCTGAGGAAGCCCCTCAGGCCATGTGCGGCTGTCGCTATACTGGAGGACTGGCGCATGGTCATGCCTGGGGCGCCCTGCAAGCTAGCCAGTGTCCTGGCCTGGCCACCACCTGCCACCACACATACATGCGAAGCCGGCGTTAGTAGCTATGCGCGCTGCAGTGCGGAAGTTTGGATGTGCGAGACTGTCCCTTCTGTACCAGTACCGTAACCGCTCGGCGCACAGGCAGGGAGGGGTCTGTGTGCTGGGTGAAGCCATCGGGCTTCCACCCGAGCTGCTCGGTGCTAGCTTGTTACCTGTTGTTACCCGTGGTACAGAGCCGCTGAGCCGGTCCTGTGTCACCGCTCGCGTGCTGAAATTACAGCGAGGTCGGGTCGTGGCGGGCGCGAGCTTTCTACGGTGCAGACGGGAGTCTTCAGCCTCCCTGGCTGAAGTTCATCACCCCTGCACGTCGGGTATGGGGTATGGGTGCGCCGTCGTCTGCGCGATGGCGGCAGCAGTGCGCGTATTCATGAACGGTCGGATGCATAAACAATTGGATGCTTGTCGTCATTGTAGAGCGCATGCTGATGTATCGCAGCCTTGGCAATGTGGTCGCAGCGTGCCTTAGCTCTAAACGTACAAACGGCAGAGGGACAGGCGCACGGTGACAAGTGCGCTACAAGGTCGTGCGGCCACCACAGCAAACGAGGGGCGCCGTCGAAACTGTCGTGCCGCCGCTACTCTTGCCCGCTTGCCGCTACTCCAACCAAAGCCACATCGGTTTCGTTGTCTGTTTAGTCAACTAGCAGGACCTACCTAGCTACTTTGCATGTGCTGCTGGACTGGGCAGCAAGCTGCTGGCGGTTCCGTGGCAAGCCCTATACGTACGAGTCGAATCTTGCTTGATGTTCACCTTCCGTGCAACACGGCCTGAGAACGCACTGGCCCAGCCCCCACGACCAGGGCTATGTCGGTTGCAGCCCCTTCGTCAACAGGGGGTACCAGGGTTAGGGGGCGGGACCTCCACAATCGACAACGACGTAAACCTCCAACATCTGCATTCGTCTCGCAAGAAACAAAGCGCCACGCCGGGCCCGACTAGAGCATACACCCGCTCCCCTGCAATGCCAAACACACCGTCCTACTGAAGTTACTGGCTAACCCAATGCTCGCCGCCACGTTGATGGCCATGCCTGTTGGCTGGCTCCCCCAACCCGACCTGTCCCTTCAGAACAACCATTAGGGCTTCATCACCGCTGGCTTGGGGCACGCCGCCACCGCCCGCGCCGCCACGTGCCGTATCCTGGGCAGCAGCTCCCCCCACCGCCTGTGCAGCTCCGGATACTCCACTTCGCACGCCTCCAGAAGGGCGCTCGTCGCGGGCTGGTGCTCGAAGTAGTGCCTGGGGTCGTGACACATAACGTGTTCGGCATATCCACTGCATACACCGTGTGTAGGGCGGGTTGGCAGCTAGGAGTCGATGGACAGACTTGGTGCTGCCAGCGGTATGGCACACTTAAGCTGCTCACTGTCGTCAGGTGCTACGGGTATCACGGTGCATACACGATAAACGGCACACGTGTTCGATACAGGGCAACTACAGTATACACATTATGGCAGCTAGTCTCAAACCGATTGAGGCCTAGGCTCCAGCCCTGGCACCGTTCGTAAGAAACGCATTGCCATGCCGCGTTGCTAGCCCACCCTGCCCGCACCTGCCCCTTGGGTGCCGCACGCCAGACCCTGCCCCCGGGAGCCACAATTCCCATCCGCACCACTGGGCGTCCTCCATGGCGCCTCCAGACCATGTATGTTCCGACCCACCGAACCTCACCCTGTGGAGCAAGCCCCGCCCGCCGTCCCCTCGCCCCACAGCCCACACCT
>VFQN01001624.1_pt1 | contig 36875 bp, 27 predicted proteins | sample 3512371 | NCBI WGS metagenome assembly VFQN01 (sample SAMN10412370, study PRJNA504923) | tailings metagenome | isolation source: Replicate 2 from Balatoc abandoned mine | place: Philippines: Itogon, Benguet | collected 2017-08-28
GTCACATACTGGGATACGTCGTTTGTGCCGGCATCAGGTATGTTCAACTGCTGAATACTGTACTGAATACAGGTAGCCGTTTCGTTTACAGCTCTAGGTAGTGTACATGCGGTTGCAGAGGCGGTGCGAGAAAACACACTCAATCCACCCGATTCACAAGGTTGAGCGGTCAGGTTAACAAGATTTCCTACGGCTGCCCAAGTAAATTTAAGCCTAGACGCTGCCAGCTTTGAAAGTACAGTTCCAAACTTCATTGGGATTTCTCCGGCAGAACTAGTATTGATAGCGAAATCACCGGCAGAAATAGGCTGATTGGCATCCCCCTGAATAGCATAAGACATATCTGTGAACACAGGCTGGTGCTCTCTAGCCTTTAGCCATTGAAAACCATTGTTGGTAAACAGTATTATGTCCATTTCGCCAGATTTATAAGCTAAAGCGTTAAAATGCTCGACGTTTTTGTAGTAATCGCGCACTTTAATCATAAACCGCTCTGTCACTTCCCCAGATTCTTCCGCCACCGCTTGGGTTCCCATCAATTCTGGTAATTTAATGCGATTGGCTTTGTCTTTTGAGCCAGAAATTGAAGGGTTAAAAAAGCAAAACGCCCCACCCTTGAAGGCTAAATCTACTAATACGTCTGGTAGATTTTTTTCTGTGATAGTAACCTCTGTATTGGCACCCATGGTATATGCGGCTCCTATACCACCTAAAGCGCCAGAGTTAAAGTAGGCCATTGCAATGTACGCACCTTTGGTTCGAGGGCTTTTGTCGCCAACTTTGGCTCCCGGCAAAACTCTGTTTTGCGACTCAATGAAATTAATAAGGCTCATGACTGTGTATTAAGTTGAAAAATTAAACTGCTGAATAATGCAATGTGTGGCTATCTGGAATAGGCACCTTAGTGTTCCAGATAGTGATCTCGTCTGAGATGGAGATTTCTGTTGTCTCGGAACCGTCTAGCGAAACCTTTAAAATTTTTCCAATTACATCTTTGGTGTCAAAAATGAATTGTCTTGAATTTTGGTCAATCAACTTAACCGTTTCTGTTTTTTTTGTTTTTGAGGTTTTAGCCTCTTCCTTGTTTTCCATGACTATATAGGTTTTACATGTAAAAAGTAGTATAAATTGCCGTGGAAGGTTGTCCCACTAGGCGCACTCTCAAAACCCCCTCCCCGTTAGGCACTCCGTACAGCCAAGCGTACTGAAAGATAAGCCCATGGGCAGGATTTCCCCCGTTGTTGTTTGTTTTAACCCATGGCGGGTTAATCATAGTGGGCAAGTTTGTGTAAGAGGTTATTCCATCGACACTAACTTCTGTATCGCCAGTTGCCACAATCTGCGGCCAAAGAAAATTACCCAACCCACCATTGGAAGAAGGGTCATATCTTTCCGTTGTCCACCCAACTGATACAATATCCTCGTTTACACCAGAAGGTTCCGGAGCGGCGGCTGGCATAACCACATCAAATTCTAACTCTGTGCGTATATCAGTATCTTCCGAGTCAATCACCTCTATCTTTTTGCTTCCATTCGCTGTATAGGTTTTTGAGGATATATTATCCATTGCTCCTTCATCAAACCTATACATAACACTACCAGACGGACTTCCGCTTACATTTTTAACAGTGGCTACAACTTGCGGAACATTACCAACACCATACGAGCAATCTAGCACCAGTTGAAATACTATTTTGGGGTCTTCAATCTGGCTTAGAGTGTTTTGTCTTTCATACAAGACCCTGTTCAATATATTGGGGATGTATAGCGATGGTATTGGGGGGTTTCCCTCTGCCAACCAGTCTTGATACGATTGCCCATTTATTGTTGTTGGTTTTTGCCATCCAGTCAGTTCTGTGTCACTAAGCTGGACAATTGTTGCAGGGCCTGATTTTTCGCCAAAACTTTCAACAAAAGCCTGAATAACTTCAAGATACTCCAGAGGCCTATTTGTCTCTAGTGTAACAACTCCATCTGTAATAATGTCGCTACCTAGAAGTTCGTAAAAACTATACAAAAGCACGACGGTTCCGTCTGGTTGCTGAGTCGAAACCTCTACTTGCGTACTTCCATGCACAGCCCCAGCTGTGATGTATGCCAAATCCTCGTATGCCATTAGGGGTACAATGCGTTGAGGTGAGTTTGTTGATTAAGCGGCAACAATGTATACCCCTGAGCTGTTGCAAAAATTGTAGCGGCCATATAGACCTGCTCCTTGTTTCCAGAAGTTAAAAGTGCGTGCAGGTTCACTATTCCCTGTGGGGTTTGCACCTTTTGGGGGATAAAATCATTCTGATCAGCAACCTTTTGCATAGTACTATCTACCACTCGGTAGAACTCAAAGTAGCAAAAAATAGGGGATGTATCGCCAAGACTAACATTAAGTCCCTGTGCAGAAATGCCAACCACCTGATAACCATTCGGAATCTGAGGACTTGAAAAAGATTTAGGTTGACACAAGAATATTACCTTTCCACCGGTAATATTTGTAGTTGGTTTTTGGATTGCCGCTACCACTCCCAGTGCAAGCAATAAAATTGAAACTAGAGTTTTCATAGTGTATAGAAGGGGATTACATTGCCGAATCAGTTAATTGACGCCAAGAAGAGCCATTATAAAAACAAAGTTTGTTAAGGGTTGTGTTGTAAACCATCAATCCAGCGGCGGGGCTGGAAATTGCATTAACCTGCGTTGTTGTCATCCTTGGAAGTAACACCCCCTTTGTTGTGCTGGAAATGTCCAACATTGCACTTGCTGCAATACTAGAGCCGCCGATTGTTATTCCAGTCCCAAAGTATCCATAGCGCACCGCGTTGCTCCCTGTTCCTATATCATATGTATTATTGAGAAACGGAACAAGGTGTCCGTACCTGCTTATATCAAACCTTCTAACTGATTGATTTTCAGTATCATTCGTGTAGAATGCAATTGAAGACGGAACGCTACTGCGCGAAGCAATTGCAAGAGTCGCGTCAAGTGCTATAATTTGCGCCGCAACTACATTGTTTGCTGGAGCCGAGGCAAGTGCTCCAGCCCATCCTATTTTCAGTCTCACCAAGTCGCTTTCTCCGGCAGAAAGATAAGTCTGAGAATTGGCATTTGCTGACGATGCGTGTATTGTATTGGGCGGAGTTACGTAAGAGTTTGCCCCTGCAATTAAGCTAGAGGTGAGCAGTGGAGTGTTAGACCTGTTGTAGCCTTGATTGTAATAGACAGAGAACTGCTCTGAGTTGTCATAGTGATTGTAGATTGAAAATCGAGACGTAGACGCACTACTTCCGTAGATGCCAGTTGAAAAGCTGGTTGTTGAAGGCCAAAGGTACAAGATACGCGGATTTGTGCCTTGAATTGTATCCCTAGAAGGTTGCACAAGGTTATCCAAGATGCCTTGAAATATCTCTCTTGATTTGGCTGCTGTTATTTGCTTTGAGTTATTTGTTGCGTAATAGGCGTTTACCTTCGTTCTTATCTGTGTAATTGTGGCTTGACACCAAGATAAGCTTGGAAGTGATAAAATTAAAAAAAGTATCTTTTTCATGGCTGTATGGCTAGTTGGCAAAATCCTCATTAAAGTCGCTATTGAAAGATATTTCGTTGGCATTTTGTCTGTACTCATTCGTATACTGAATTTCTTCAGGAAGTAAAGGAGTTGCCGTGTCAACTGTTTCAATTACAATATTATTTGATATTTTGATAATATCAAAAACTATCACCACATTTGGATTGATACGAATCAATTGATCTCTAAGAATCCCCCTTGAATAAGCCCGAATTAAGCATTTGGCAAAAAAAAGGCCGTCTAAAAAAATAGAAACCTCTACCGCTAAAGATTCTGTATATATCTCTAAATTATATTCTCCCACCTTAAATGACTGCTCCCCATCTCTTAGTGTCGATATTTCAAGTCCATTAACAAGAAACAGTTTCGTTCCGTAAGAAGGACGGTTGATGATAATTTTGCCATAAAGCTGTTGATTGGAAAACTCGAAAAGGTTTTCATAGTTAGTTGCGTGTCCTTGAATCAATAAATCACATTTCACTTGCTTAGTCTGCGTAATTCGATTTGCTATCATGTCCCTATACTCTCCACTAACTAAACAGGCAATCTTATCGACAATTACATATCTGTGTTGCAGCCAATAGGCCAATGAAATTGCGTGCTCAGACGAAAGTCCTCTTGTTACAAGTGATTGTTTTTGAGACACCCTAGTGTTGCCCTTTTGTATACTTCCATCGAGCATCGTAACGCTCTGCTCTTCAATATTATTTATTGGAATAGTCATTGCCGCCTGTATCCTAACAGATTGATATAGTGACTCTTCTGCATAGTCGTAACAATACACTTGGCCATAATCAGATACTTCAAGCAGAACGGTATTAGTGGGTATTGTAGAATAGTGCCTAAGTGTGCTGGACGCTGCAAAAATTTCATTGCTATTTTTATCCAAAAGTCCAAGTACGTAATCTTTTTGAGGGCCTTCTATGTAGAAATTAAGCACCACCTGACTAGACTTTCTGACGATTGGCCCTTCGATGATGGATATATCTAACATCCTATCTGCTCCTGGTTTCAACCCGGGTTTTGCGTATGCCGCCAGAGGCAAACCTGCGTCTATAGAGACTATAAAAACAGGAGTTGGATAACCCAAACCATTAGCGACAGTAGTATCTGTGTCTTCCTCTGTGGCGGTATATACCTTACTTCCCAAGGTGAAAACATTGTTTGCTTGGATATCACCTCCAACAATTACCTGATACTTGTCTACGTTTTTTGCTGGATGTATCGCCCTTTTTTTAAGGGCTATATTTGGTGCATTTGTATTTCCAATTATCCTCTTTCCAGATAAAACAGTTATACTCACCGAAGCGCCAGATGTTGCGCGAAACCTGCCACCATAATCGGCTGGATTTAAAGCCGCTTCAACAATGCTTCTTGTGGCTCCTGTGGCAACTGTGTAACGAATGGTCGTAGCTCCCGCACCGGATACTTCAATGTAGTTTCCCTCAACAAAGCTAGTGACATTAATTCTATAGAAGTCGTACCCTCCTTCTGTTACCTGATAGACACTATAAACATTTGCGGTCTCGCTATTTTGAATACTCCTACTGCCTTTCTGGGCCGCACATATTATTGTTTCTGAACTTGGCCTTGTTATTGTATTTTCCCCTCCTGTGAGGCTTAGTAGTACATCCTCTGGGCTATCTCCTAACTTTGCCGCATATGACTTATTGCCTAGCTGAAAGATATTTCCCTCGGAAATTGATTGAGATATAACTATCTCATACTCTATCATTTCAGGAATCAAGACATTGCTTTCAATAAGACTATAGCCCAAAGTTGGATTGTTTTGATTGTAAAAAGACTTTCCAAGCTCAATCTGCAACTCTTCGTCTGCCAAGTAAAAAAAGTTAGTATGATAAATGCGAACCTCTAAAATACTACCTTTTAGTTCTACCCTTACTGGCGCTGAAGATAAAGACTCAAAATGGGATTTTATCTGGCCAAGAAGTTCGGTTTTAGATGTTGCATTAGACTCAAACACTCCAAATACCTTTTGCCCATTTTTTCTACTTACAGCAAAATATTTCGTCTCTCCATTTGGGATTTCGCCCACAAGAAAACGAAGTAGAGTGTAGGTTTCTGATTGCTGAGTCTTAATTTCGCCCGCAATCTGGCTAGTGTTCGGCTCTAGTTCGTTTGGTATAATGGGGTTGTATTCATTGCTGTTGTTTTGCTCACACAACACAACAGCAACATCCTCTATTTCTCTACCATAAAGGTCTGAGCGTGGCATTAAAGCGCAATACCTTTCCCCTTGCACAGTTTTTATAAAACTATCAACTTTGGGTTCGTATAGATTTGTAAGCTGTTCGCCCAATGCGCGAAAGCGAAGAAAGTTTTGAAATTTCATGACTGTTGTACTTTGGCAGTTATTATAGTGTTGTAACCGGATTCTCGACGAAAGGGTCGGTGACTAGCATTTGTAACCCTTGCAATGATCTCATTGGGGCCGTCGTAAAATATAATAGACCTAGAAAGTTGCGAAAACTCTCTGGTTGTCATGTTGGCCGCAATAATCGCCACATCCCCGTTGTATTCTGCACCTTGGGTGGGTTTTATGTTTTCTCCCATCCTACTATCATAGTAGGAGCTTGTGGAGTTTGTAAGTGTGAGCGGAGCAAGGTGACTCCATTTTTCTTGGTGTTTAAATAGTATTGTTTCTGGCAGTAAATTACCATTAAGTTGACCTCCCTTTATAGTAGCAACCCCGGCTTTGGCGCTAATAACAAACAACTTTCCGTCTGTTGGAATGTCGGACGATGGTGTAATTTGTTGGTCAAATCTAATACGACGAACACTTTCTATACTCTTAGAGCTAGCAACTGAGTTGCAAATCAACTCAAGCCCCGCCCTGCCTCTTTTTACTTTGGTGTGATACGTCAATAGGGAGTTCTTTTCTAGGTTGCCACTAGCAGATGATGATTCAAAGTTTTTGTACCCAATCTTAATCTCATTATATATAGAACCCATGTCAGGCTGGTACTCAATACTATATATATCTTGAATAAATGTAGTTGTTGAATTTTTTTTATACCCTTCCACTAAAACCTGATTGGTTTCTAATAGATTAAGTGTTGCATTGGTTAGAACCTTTAAATCATTGAAAATAACTTGCAAAGAGATGGAGATTGGTTTTTTAAAACCTCTTAGGTTAAATCCATTAGTAAAATACAATCCAGAAGCATCTAAAAAAGCCTTTGCAGGTGCGGCGAGTGTTAAGTTGCTATCAATTCTAGTCAAAAGAGCGCTCATTGCGTCATAGGCACTTAGGCACCATACTTCACTGTCTGACACATCATCGTCCGACAATCGAAAGTAGGATTCTGTTTTATATTTAAAGGTGTGACTATCTACACTGTTAGTGCTCTCCATTTTCAAAAGGATAGAGTAGTCTGGATTGACTTGTAACTTTTGGCTTATACCACCACTAAACTCTTTCATTTCAGAATCTATATCATAGACAGCATCCGCAATCTTACGAACCAAAAGCCCATTTTTATCCACCAAATACAGTGTAGATATACATGTTGTTGGAGTGTTGGATTGGGCAAAAAAACTTATAAAACATTCCACCTCTACACTTTTTTGCTGTGAAGTAGTGTTTGAATACAAAGTAGAGCTATCAGGGGTTATAGAGTACACTGAGCCATTGGCCAACGTTTCTTTGCTATCAAGCTTAAAGGGAATATTATGGCTTATGTATTGAGACTGGTTTCGCTTTTCTATGATCGCAAAACTACCGTCTGCGTCTATTTTCCAAGATACTTTTGACGCAAGCGTAGTGGCTGGGATTTTTATTTTACGAGAAGGAAGGATAGAAATCTCCTCCGCCACTTGAACCTCTAAAATATCTCCAAGATTGTCAATCACACCCACTTGGCGCACATTCTTGTTTTTTGAAAACGTGGCAAAATCTATATTAGCTCTACTGACCACTTGGCCATTGTCTCGCATCTCAAAGACGATATCCTCGTCAAGGATTGACCGGCTTCTCGCGCTGTCCAGTAATAAAACAGCAAGCGGCTCGTCAAATGAAACATTACCAACACCTTGCACGCGTGAATGACCAATGCTTCGCCTGACAAATCCCTCGAAAAAATCAGAATATTGCTTTTCAAGATAGAACCCAGCCATACCGCCCGGTTCCTTGATTCTGGTTCCGTTTAAATAATATTCCATGTTAACTATTTTTAAACTGATTGTAATATTTTTGAGTCAATTGGCCAGAAACCCGCTCCACGCTCACAGCGTCGGAGTCTACATTTATTTTAACTAAGCCATTGGCAATCTCCTGTCTAATTCCCTTCATTTCCTCTAAAAGTTTTGCATCTAGGGGATTGTCTTTAGGTTTAATGTTTTTGGGCATGGACACTTTTACAGATGCTAGCGCACTAAAATCTACCATAGGAAAGTTTTTTGAAAGCGTCTCAAATACCTTAAAGCCCTCCACAATCGTCTCATTGGAAACCGATTTTCCACCTATTTTTTCATTATCCTTACGAGACAAAATACGCTCTCCCTCGTCCAAATGAACAAGTTTGGCACCTGCTACAATAGCTGGTATTGTATCTACGCCGCTAGGGTTGCCGCCTAATTCTAGGTAATTCGTACCCTTGAAAAACCTCTCGCCTGTTTTCTCTACAAAGCCTGTTGCGTTGCGTACCTTGAAGGCGTTTTTGTTTTTGTCGTATGCGACAAATGTCCTATCCTCGTCTGTGTAGGTGAGTTGTATAACATTGCCGTCGCGGTCGTAGGCTTCTGTGACGACTTGCATTGTGTCGGCGTTGAAAGGTGTCTTATCGGCTTTGCGCTGCGCAATTGCAATTTTTTTTGCCGTTTCAGCCACAAACTCCCCAAGATTTTCAGCACCTGCGCCAACACCCTCCAAATCTCTGATAGCTTGCTCCAAATCTCCAATGGCGGCATTAATTCGCCCCGAATTGAAAATATTCTTCTTTCCTCTCAAAATAGCTATCTCTGCCTGAAGCTGCGCAATTGCCATTTGTTTTTGTGATTCGAGCATTAGTCTGTTTGACTCAATCACAAAATCACGATACTTTTGATTTTCAAATGTCATCGCGTCTTTGGCTTGTTTGTCTTTGTTAGCGATGTCTTCTTGCAAACCTTTTATAATGGCCGCTGTAGTGTTTTGTAGAGTTGTTATCTGGCCTTGCAAAAACTGCTCACGGGCATATTGGTCTTTTGATAGTTTTTCCAATTTGGCGTCCCTGCCATCGGCCAATTCCTTAAACTGCTTTTGATATTTTTCATCAAGCAATTCGAGTTCTGTTTTTTCTTCACCCTTTAAGCGAACAGTAGCGTCCTTTTCTTCTTGACGAAGTTGTTTTGTGGCAAGCGAAACACCTTTTGATTTGTCGAGCTTTGCTTGTTCTACTTCATTATGAACCGCTTGAATTTGTCTGTCATACTCAGCTGTTACAGCGGCTCGCTCTGCTTCATCGCTAAGGGTAGCCAATATCCTGTCACGTGTGGCAGTTAAACGCGCAATTTCAGCAACTCTATACCTTTCAAGTGCTTCGTTTCGGAGCCTATCAACAATAGCTACCGCCTCAATTTCGTCGCTCGTTTCTTGTTCAAGTAACTGGCGTTTTAATTCAAAAGTGGCGCGTATCGCCGCCTCTTCTTGACTTTGCTTGTCCTTCAAGGCCGAAAGTTGCACACTGTAGGCATCCTTAACCGCATCAACCTGTTTTCTATACTCATCCTTGGAGGAATCAAGTGTTCCTTTGAGAATATCAATTTCTGTGTCGGCAGCTTGGCGAATTTGGTCAATGCGCGCCTCAATTGCTTCTTTTTCTTTGTCGTATCGCTCTCGAATAGCTTCTATATTCGCATCCCTAATCTGACGCGCTGCGTCTACTTCCTCTTGAATGCGTTGTTGGCGTAGTTGTTGCGCCCGCGCTTCTCGTTGCAGTTCGGCAGCTTCCATTTGTGCGTTGTGTTCTTTCCATGCCGCCAACACTTTGAGCAAGGATTGAGGCCCAAGCGGACCTTTGGACAAGTCCCACGCTGATGATATTTTACTCGTTGTCTCTGTGTTGATTTCGAGCATACGAGCATTGAAAGTGATTTGATTATCAATCGCGTCTCTACCTTCGGATAGACGCTTTTGTTCGGCATAGAACTCGCGTATCAAAGTTATTTTCTCTTCATGAGTGCCGCGAAACGCCTCAAGCTCTGCTTTCAAATTCTCTTGATTTGCGCGGAGAATATCACTGTAATACTGCTTGACAACATCTCTAGTGCGTAACATTGAATCGGTAATGGCTTTGTTGGTTTCAACAATGCCTTGGAAGTACATATTTTTCAAGCCTTCAATCGCTTCTGCAACCATCATAATAAGGCCAGCCTTTGCCTTACCCATTGCGGCCTGAGCTTCGGTAAGGTTCTTATTCGCCTCTGCTACCTGTACTCTTGATTGATTGTACTGCTCACTGCCGGCACCAAAAATACGCGCTGTGCTTTCTGCGTTTTCCTGTGCCGCTTTTAGGGTTTTTGCGTAGCTGTCAACCGTTTTTCCGTTGATGAGGTCAATATCGTCAAATGCCTTTCGAGCCACGCGGCCAAGTTCGCCGAATACGCCGCCTTGTGCCGCAAGGTAATCCATTGCCATCTTGATGCCATCTCTCCGTGCATCCTGTTCAATCTTTGCGGTTTCTTTCGTGATTCGCTGCACATCACGCTGATATTGCTCCCACTCCTGATGAGTTTGGCGATTCTCTTTTCTTTTCTCGGCTTCTGTCTTCTTTTTCTCCTTTTCGACCTCCTTCATGTCGAACTTGAGCATTTCAGAAAGCTCTTTTGAACTGATTGCGGCCTCAGAATCGGTTTCTTTTGTTGATGTAAGCATCATGTCTGAATACTTCTTGCGAAGCGCGGCCTTTTCCGCTTCCGCAGCCTCAACGATGCGCACTATATCCTTTTCAACCTCCGCTTTTGACTTTTTGGCATGATTCGCGCGCTCAATGTCGAGCTTCATCTGTGCGTCAATCACGGCAATCTGGTCTTTGAAGCTATCCTGCTGAATTTCTTTTGTCAAGACAGCTATTTCTTTGGCCGTTAAGACAGCTTTTGTCTTCTTCTTTTTGTCGCCATCATCGACGATATTTAACTCTTCCTGCTTGGATTTTGCGACAATATTCAGTATTTCTTCTTGCGCTTTCTTTTCAAGTTCAACATACTGCTCCTTGGTGATTTTGTTTGCTTTCAAAAGGCCATCTAAACGTGCTATTTCCTGACGATAAGCATCGTTCCTGACAGTATTTGTTTGTAGAAGAGCCCTGTTTGTGTCTGATATGAGCTTATTGTAATCTCCATTAAGAGAATTAGCTTTTTTCAAAAGCTCAATCTGCTGACTCGATTGTTGCACATCGGTGCCGATTGACGCCTGATTTGCTTTTCGGTACTCATTTTGAAGCTGTAGCGCAATGTTCGTCTTATCGTAGACATCAATACCCTTAATGCCAAGCGCAACGAGTTGTGTTTGAACTTTATACAATTCCTGTCCAACCTCCACAGCCTTCTTCTGTGTTTCCTGTTGAACAGCTTCAAGCGTCATTAGTCTGATTTTGCGCTCTAGCTCTGTGTTTACCTGTCTGTATATCTGCCAGATGCGCTTGTTGTTAGCCTCTTCCTTATTAAGCTCTCCAAAGTACTCAGGATAGGTTTTAATGAGCGTGTCGAGGGATTTTTTGTACCCTTCAGTACCTTCCTTCATCGCTGTAGTTGCAAGTACAGCTTGAAGTATTGCCTGTTTTTTTACCTCTAATTGTCCTATCTCTTTATTGTTCTCTCTAGCAAGCTCAATAATACTTGTCGCGGTTTCGGTAGCTGCGGCTTTGTACGCATAGTAAGCAGATGTTGCAATTCCTACAGCCGCAATGACAATGCCAAGTGGATTACTCGCCAATGTTGCCCAGAAAGTACGAGCGGCGGCAGTAGAAGCGGTTGTAACGTTGTAATTCACACTAATTACAGTGTTCAAAGCTTGCATTGCTAGGTTGTATGTTCCAGCGGCTATCTGCGCCGCTTTCATCACAACTTCCTTTGCAGCAACCGCAACCGCAAGCGCGGTTGTTCTAATTTGTGCAAGGTTTACAATTGTGGTGTACGTAGTCCACGCCGCAACTGCCGATTTAACAATATTTAAGGTGCGATTAAGTGCGTCAGACGACCCTATGGTTTCTTTTATAAGCTTTTGAGAGAAGTCTATCCCCTTTGAGATTGTGTTCTCAAAAAAATCTCCTATTGTAGCTTTGGCAATGAAATAAGCGTCTTTCAGGTTAGAAACTCTACCAGCTAAAGTTTGAGCCTGAATGTTCATCATATTGTAATATCTACCACCCTCTGACGAGGCATCTTCAAGAGCCTTTTTAATATCCGAAAAGGTTAGCTTGTGGTCTTCCGCAAGTTTAATAATCTCCGCTCTGGTTTTCCCCATTGAAACTGCCAGCAAATCATAGATTGGAATTCCGTTTTCAGCGAACTGGTTAATCTCTTGCTTCATCAACTTGCCCTTATTCATGACGTCGGTGTACGCCTTTGCCACGAGTGGTAATTTTTCAGTACCAATTACCGAAGCGGCATTTCCTAGGGTTACAAGGGTTGGTATTAATTCACTTGTAGCCACCCCCATAGCCTTAAGACGAATTGTCGTCTGCATTAGGTTTTCAACCTGAAATGGAGTTGTTTTGGCTAGCTCAAGTAATTTGGGAAATAATTCAGAGACATCACTTTGCGACTGAAGCATCTGTGTTAACCCCAGACGAAAAACATCAATCTTTGACTTGGCATCTATCACCCCTAGCCCAAACTGCTTTATCTCGTGAAGTGCAAAAGCTCCGGTAATTAGATTTTTTGCATCATTTAAGCTATTACCAAGAACACCGATTGAGGAGTTTACTTGATTAATAGCCTGCGCTTGCTGTGTAGCTCCCTGACGAATTGCTTGGGTTTGCTGATTGACAGCCGCGACTGTTTGGGTTATGGCCGTATTGGTTTGTTGCTGAGACTGCGTGATAGTACCCAAGCTTTGTACAATCACTTTGGCACCATCCTGAATGGCCTTTGTGTGTTGTCCAGAAATTGTAGTCCCTTCCTTTGTTAGGGCAATTAGTCGCTCGAATTGACTGATTACAATACCCATTTCTGAGTCGGCAGCAAACTTAAATTGCACCAACTTGTTTGTTGTTTCCATGGCTGTATAGGCTGTTTTTTAGGGACTTCTAAGTCAACTCTCTCTTGGTTTTTGGTTGAGAGATAGTGGATTTGTTTTTAATCCTAAACGACATAGACTTTAGATAGCACATCACATCTGCGCGAGACTCTTGTCTGTGGGTGGTCACGAAACGAATTGCATCTTGGGTGAAGATTTGCCAGAAATCAGAACTGGCTTCCGTCTGTAAAAAGACGCAATACTGTAATAGCAAATCGTCAATAAAATCTTCAAGTGTAGCGTCGGTGAGACGACCGTCTGTAAAATGAACTTGAAGTAGATACTGTTGAAGTAGTTCATAATCGCGAGGTTTAGAATTTTTTTGCATCAGTCTGTATGGTGTTTAAATTCATTCCTTACAATTATATCTAACTCTTCAAAGTATCGCTCAACTGTTGAGAGGTTGAGGTAATTACGTTTCGCAATATCTCCGCGCGTGAAGCGATATATGGTATCGTTTCGCTCTTGAAGCCAAAGCTCTCTATACTCGTTAAGGTCTTCATCAAGTCCAAGAGCTCTTTGGTTGCTATGTTCGCCGAAGAAATCAGGGTGCCTTGATCGAAGTGCAGAGACAAGGGATAGAGCGCGTTTACTGGCATATTCAAAAAAAAAGCATACAAGTCGGGGTATTGCGTCCACGTCTCAATCTTCTTTCTGTGCTTTTCAGGTACTATACGACCCGGAGACTCATCTTCGCTTATGATCCAAATTGCCGCCACCTCAAAAACTTGCACAATATCTTTCCCGAATTTCGCACGCTGAATTTCTGCCTCATTCAAGCGCTGAATTTCTTGAATACAATCCAGAGCGGTTTCAGGGTCACTAGTTAGTGTGAGTAGCGCACGACGTGTCAGGTCTTGAATAAGCTTTTGTCTGGTTTGTACTTGATTCTCAGACACACGAAAAGCCTCGTGTGTACGAGCCAAATCTGTTATCGCGTGAAATCTGGCAATAGCCAAATTTGCCCCTTGTTCGGTAGGCCAATAGTATTGAATGCCATTGATAATCATCAACTCTCCACTAGGTAGTTTGACGGGCTCCAAATAGCCGTTTGACAAAAAATCCTTAAATTCCTGATTCATAAAATCCGACGTTTTTAATTTCATAGGTGACAGTAAAGGCGGTTGTATATGGGGGTAGATTGAAGTTATCGTCAAATTTTAACTTGAATGTGTTTCGCAGAACATTCATTGTTTGGCAGTTGAACGATACGACCTTTAGCCCCTCTACACTTTCGATAGCTTGAAGAGCTGAGAGAAACTGCACTTCAGGGCCAAAGTTGACAACACCAAAAACACATTGAATAGAATATACCCCCTCTTCGTATGTCCCAAATTCATCCGAAGAGTCTTTTGTACCAGACAGGACCATGTGAATAGTATTGTACTGAGCGGAGTCGTCTGGACTCCACTGCTGTCCTAAGGAGTTTACATACAAAACTGTACGCTTTTCCTCTTCGCTGTATACCTCATTTACAAGTCCAGAAGCTTGTAAGATCAGGTTATTGCAAGGGTTGACCCGATTTGCAAAGGCCAAATCTATTAACTCTGGAATCTCATTGGCAGGAACTAAAATCATTTAATAAATCCGTTAAAAAGTTGAATAAATCTATCTGTTGCCCTTTTTTCTTCGCTGCCATTCATATCAAAAGCCACCCCAAAACGCTCTGCATTATAACCAGCTATTTCGGCTGCTTTTTCGCTATCAAAGCCAACCGAAACCTCACGTGGCAACTTTTCAATTAGTTTAAAAGACTGTATCATTTCCCCTGTGAATTTTAGCGTTACACGATCAATAGGCAGCCCCTTTCCAATGCGCCTGCGTCCGTGACTACGAGAGTACCGTCCCAGCTTTTCGGCAGATACACTTTCCATTATTTGCCCGTCTGTGTTTACACCTCTTTCGATTCGTTGTACAACCTCTGAGTGTGCTGTTTCAGCCGCTTGCTCTAAATTGTATGGGGTTATGTTTTCAATCCGGTGCAACTGCTTTACTATATCCGTAAAGACCTCCAAAGCATTAGTAGTCATTGTCTTCAAATACATTAAAAGTCCCTAAGCTGTAAGTAGACACGGGCTCATATGGCACGAATTGTGCGCTCGTGATTTCGTCGGAAAGAGTGTTTGAAATGGCTTTTATTGACAGCTCCGCCTCTTTTGGATATTGTGTAGACCTAAATTCTGAGTCTTGTCTCTTTGAATTGGTAAAGAGACTTAGTTTATAACTTGAGAGCTTATACTCTAAAAGATTTGCAGCAAGAAGATAAGCGTATGCTTCTGATAATTCGAGCGAATACGTATCTATTAAAGCGTCTAAGTTGGATGCAACATGAGCATCACACAAAAGAAAAGCAGGCGCATCTTCTCCGTCAATAAAAGTATCCGTAACCTCTAGGTTTCCGGCCAGACTCTCCCTTTCTAAGGCATACAGTTGAACGCCCGGCGACACAAGCTGCAGTACAATACCCTGATATACTGTTTCGTCCGACCAATCGGGAAAACTTACAGAGATTTTATTTTTTCCAACCAGCACATTTACCTCAACCTCTTGAACAAGCTCCATAAAGGGGAGCTTGAAAATAGACAGAGTTGCACTCCCGGCACTTTTTGCACTAAACACCACCTCTTTAAGGCGCACCATGGTGTATTTACTACCAGCCCCGCAGTTTATTCTACACACAACATTTTCCGGCGTGTAAAACTCTGGTTTTGCAGGCAGGCTACTTCTTGGAAACTTCGAAAGCACCTGTTTCCAGTCGCAAGATTTCGAAAGCACACCCATAACCATGCGCCGAAACTTTGGAGCTGTAATAGCGTGAAGCTGACTGATAAAATCAACAATATCCTCTCTATTGTTGACAGACGTCACAAGTTCTTCGCTCATGCCCGGCACATCATTCACCCAAAAAAGAACATTCTGCTCTTCGGTTATACCTCTAAAGCCAACACCTTGAATTAAGTTATTCATAATGATAAGTTCTAATACTATCAATCTTGAGACGAAATTACGGCTTTTCCTGATTTCCGCAAATATTCAAATGTATCTTTCTCGAAGGCGTGCAAATCATATCGAAAAGCATCACCCGCATGACCATAGTCTAATTTGTTGCAGTCGTTTTTGTCAATACTTCCATCCGAAAGAGTCTTTGTTTTGGATAGATCATCAAGTAAGAGTTTGCACTTTTCTTTGTGTATACACAAGAGACTGCCAAAATATAGAATAAGGGCGTTTACAAAGTGCCTAGAAGCATTTGTATTAGGGTTTTTAAGAATTAGCCTTGAGGTGTCAATGTATCGTTGATTTATTCCAAATTCAACAAGATAAGCCTTAATACTTTCATACGCTGGCCTATTACCTGTTGAATATGCGCTTGCACCACGTCCAGTACTATCCCCGGTTAGATAATAGAGATTCCAACGTCCGTAAACTTGCACGATATAACGACACATTTCCCGCAAATCGCCTACGCCGTGAATCACTTCAAGATAATTTATTGAACCACCGCCATCAAAGTGTTGACTAACAACACATGTATTCACCTTATTAAAATCCCACGATAGGTACACTGGCGATGCTGGATCATACTCAGGCAGGCCAGTATTTACGTTCTCTTTGTAAGCGCTAAAGAATGGGTTGTCTGGCTTAATGATCCCCCATTCGCCGCGAGCATACACCCGATAATATTGCTGGTCATTATTGGCATACCATGCCATATCGTCTATGTACTTTTGTCCGACGAATGGATTAATTAGGTATGTAGAGAAAATAACAGTTACCCTGTCATGTTTATACCAGTAAAACTCATTATTGGGCTTTTTCTTTTCAAATTTGTCTGAGTGAAATCGCTTTTTGAGCCAATGTAGCTCACTGATAGGGTTGTAGGTAAGGATAATTTGGGGTTCAATCTGGCCACGGATACGACCTGAAAGTATATCAAAATCGCTCTCTGATAGCTCTGTGGCCTCTTCAATCCAAACAAGGGTAATCCCTTGAATTGATTTCATTTTCTCAGGATTGTCAAGCCCTCGAAACCGAATTGTGCTTTCTGCATTCTTGAAGAAAATCGTCCGGTTAGACTTGTTGTAGTAATAATCGGTGCCATTCTCCATTCCCCAAAATGGCAATGCTACTTCAAGAAACTGACTAACCACGCTATCATTTAAAGAGTTAGCAACTTTGCGAATAACAAGAACCTTTTGACTTGATTCTAAGCATTTGCGTACAATATGTAGAGCTGTTGAGTATGATTTACCGGAACCCCCGCCGCCATAATTCACGATATATGTAGTATTGGCCGCTTTTAGTGCATGATACGTACGCAATAAACTATCACTGCTTTGCGGACGAATTACCCGAAAGAGTTGACCGTCTTTGTTTTTGCGTAGTATCTTCTGGCTGGCTAGTGTCATTCGTTATCACTGAGCATTGGGGGCAACTCCCCTTGTGATTCATCAAGCATTGGGGGCAGGGCTCCGTCTGTACTTTGCGCATCCTCGATAATAAATCCAGCAAAACTATGCTCGTTCTTAACTTTATCAGATTGGTCCAAAAAGTTCTTGCCCAAATGAATGAGCATATTCACGTCCGGCATAACGTGCTTAAACTTGATTGCTACGCCTTTATCGTTCTTTTCGGTTACAATGGTTGTGCCCATCGCCATCTTAATCTGTGTGGCCAATAGTTGCTTTTTAGTTCGTGCCCGGCATTGTTGACGAAGCTCCGACAATGTCATTCCCAACCCACCCAATTCGGGAGTTTTTTTCTTGAACGGCTCTTTACAGCGCTGTTCAAGTGTGGTATAGTGGATGCCTAGCTCAGCGGCTATGTCCACATTTTCAACAAACAAGGCTAGACGCTCTTTTACAAAATCCCAATCAATGGGTAGTTTCTTTGCTCCGGGTGTGCCCTTTTCTTTTTTGGGCTTATCCTTGACTTTCTTCGTTGTCTCCTCCATGGCTAAAAGAGTTTATAAAAGTACCAAAACGCTTTTCTTGAGCGTCGAAAATCTCCACATCGTTATCGCAGGCGTAGAAGTCAAGGCCGTTTTTGTAGGAACTTATCCTAGACGATCCAGAGCCCAAATGAGTGTCCAATACCTTAAAGCCCGGTTCGGCAAATTTGGTAAAGACAAAGTCATAAAGTTCTATAGGTTTTTGAGTGGTGTGGATACTCTTCTCTTTGCGCACTGAGCCGTTTTCGTGGTTTCCATAGTACTCATAATCAAAACAAATAGCAGGTCGTTTGAAGCTCGTCCAAGCCATTTCACCATCGGAAAAGGACGGCGCTGGATTGCGTTTGTACCAAAAAATAAAACACTGCGTATTGGTCAAAAACTCAATGAAGTAATTGCCACCCCAAATAACTTGCTGCTTTGATACTCTGAACAGTTCATCAAAAAACTCTTTGGTTGGTATACCTTTATCCCATTGCTTGGGTTTGTGGCTGCCTCTATGTGGTTTGGCGGCCATATTGATACCATAGTTTGGGTCCACAACCGCTATATCAAAAAAGCCGTCTGGATAGCGCTTCATAAACTCTATATTGTCCACACACTCAGCAATAGAAATAGCCTTCGGATTCAGCCGTAAGCTACTAGCAGCTTGATTGGTCGCACTAGATTGCTCTTCTTTGTTTTCAGACGAAACCTCCCCAGACGAAACTACACCCGTCCAACTTTCGTCTAGCATATTATCAAAAGTGGTGAGCTCTTTAGTAAACTCCTCAAAGTCCAATAGTTCAGCCGTAAACTCGTCAAAACCCTCTTTAGTTACCTCTCCATACTTGCTATCTACAAGAAGTAGGCGCTCTTTGGCGTCATTAATACTACTAGCTTCAATGCGCACAAAGGGCAAGTTCACCCCTTTGGGGTTCTCTTTTTGAATCACCCTAAGGCGTTGGTGTCCATCTAAGGTATACGCATTGTTCGTACTTTCATCAAACCAAACATACAACGGGACAAAAAAACCTTTCTTTTGAATACTAGCCTTTAGTTTTTGATACTCCTTTTTGCTTAAATCCTTTAGGTTTCCTTGAAGTGGTTTTACGTCGTTTGAGTTGATTACTGGCAGATTAGATAAAGCTTCTGAAATAATAATTTTCATGGTTGTCTGACGAAACAATTAAACTATAAATACTATCATCAGGACAAATATAATAGTTTTTGAAACTATCAATTGTTTCGCGCATAAGTGAATTTTAATGATATTTAAGAGATTTTAAAAGATTTTGTACTTTTTGAAAAAAATATTATTCAAAACACTTGACTTATGATAGTTTCAGACACTATATTTGCAATGTCATCAGACGAAAAAAACAAGTCAAACATCAAAACTCCTTAAAAAATGAAAACTGCACTCGTATTCTCTACCAAAGAATTTCAAAACGTTTCTGAGTATGTGGCCAAATACCGCCACCTAGACGAATCACTTAACTGGGATACTGTAAAAAAATGGTCTGATCTATGCGAACTACTGGAGGTAGATATTACCAAGTGGTACAATCACGCTAGACGCGCACTAGACAAAGAATCTGAAATTTTGGCAGGCGGAACCGTAAAGCGCAAAGCCCAACCTATTAGCACCTCTGTTCCTATGCCAGTCATTCCAAAGACTTCTACCCCTGTAGCTAATCCAGCACAAAGTACCATCGCACCTAAGGTTGAACCTAAACAAATAATACCCTTGACGCCTACCCAAAACGTAGCAACCCCTTCAAACGTTGATGAAGTGGCTGAAAATATGGCGGCGGCACTAAAAGCCCTGATGTTTCAAGCACCAAAAACAGAGATTGACGAAACTAAGGTAAGAGAGCTTATTAAAGAAGAAGTAGAGCTACCTATTAACGAGCTAAAAGACACCCTTGATAAAGTATCAGGCATTATAAGTAATATCACCCCCAAAACCCTTAATATATCAATAAACAATCAACCAGCGAAGCCTTCGGGACTTGTACATAAGGAGTTTGAAAACATTCTAATACACGTTTCTGTACGTGATAATATCATGTTGGTAGGGCCAGCGGGTAGCGGCAAAACTACTACATGCGAAAAAGTGGCCGAAGTTCTTGAGCTTGATTTTTACTGTAAATCGGTTTGCGCCCAAACTAGCAAAGCAGAACTTTTAGGGTATATGGACGCAAATGGAAAATATATTTCAACCGAATTTCGGCAAGCTTTTGAGTTTGGGGGAGTGTTTGTGATTGATGAAATAGATTTAGGAAACCCAAATGTATTAGCGGTTCTTAATTCGGCACTAGCAAACGACATTTGCGCTTTTGCTGATAAAATGGTGAAAAAACATACCGATTTTGTTTTGATCGCTTGCGCAAACACCTTTGGGCAAGGTGCAGACCGCCAATATGTTGGAAGAAACCAATTGGACGCCGCAACTTTGGATAGGTTTTCAATGATAGAGTTTGGCTACGATGAAGCTTTAGAAGTGGCCATAAGCGGCGATGCCAAACTCGCAAAATGTGTACAAGAAATACGCAAAGAACTCGCCAACGAAAGAGTTGTCATTTCCCCGCGTGCCACAATTCAAGGGGCAAAACTTTTGGCCGCTGGACTTTCACCTATCCATGTATTTACAACTCGCATATCCAAAGGAATGCCACAAAACCTCTCTCAGAGAGCGCTATCTATATTTCTAAATCACTACCCAAGATAGTAGTTATTGGCGCTATCAAAGAGTTTAAACAGGGACAGTAAAGGTTCCTGTTTTTTTATTTAATATACCCCATTATTTTGAGAAAATATTTATCAAAATGTTTGATAATGATAGTTTCTAAAACTATCTTTGTGCAAGTCAAACATCAAAGAGATACAAAAAAATGAAGACTATCAAAATTCAACATTTCAACACCCCTGATGAATTTTTTCAATACGCTATTGAAGTTGCGGAGAAAATAAAAACTCACAAAAGTTCTCTCGCAAACACCCATTACGCCCATGAAACAAGAAAAGCACAAAAGGCTTACCTAAGCAACAAGAGTGACAACGAGACAAAGTTTTTAGATTATCGAAAATCCATTGGGTTGGACTTTGTTGCCCCTAAACAGGCAGATATGCAATATGATGTATATGGCGATTATGCAGACATAGATAGGTATGTAATGGGTGAGCCTGAATGCATGGTTAACTATGAAGCCAACAAGGAAGAGCCGGTAAGATTTCAGAATATAGAAATAAGATACGCGCACCCTAATTTCGTTAACACAATAAACACAATGCACCACTATGCCATAATTTTATCCATTATAGACGAAATGGAATCTAACAATATTCGGTGCAGAGTCTCGGTGTCGTGCGACTATATGGACGACAAAGAGGAGATAAGAAGCAACTTTTCTTTCCTTGTAAAGGAATACAACGATCCTGTAAATTTACGCGTGCTTTGTAATATTCTTATGGAGAAAGAAATGGCCAGTGCCGCTAGGGTTGTAAATCTATACGAAATGCTAGAATACGAATCCAATAATAAGCGTTTTAAACTGGAACAGTGCGCGGGAATTGACGCCTTCCAAAAAGTGTCAACCTATGAAGATAGAGAGGGTATTGAAACTCTTTGTTTTCCTAGCCTCTGGGTGATAAGCGAAAATTTACACGGAACTCGGTTTCCTTATAGGTATGACAAGAAATACTTTTGTGAATATCTAGGACTTAAAATAAGTTGAGAAGATTAAAAGGGGGGGGCTGTACAACAATCAGCCCTTTTTTAATGTTCTTCCAAAAGGCACAACAATAAAAAACTGCACTTTTTAAGTAAATTTTAAGTAGCATACATATTTGTCACTCATAATCAATTGATTAATAACAAATCACATATTTGCATTACAAAACTTTTTGGCGCAAAGTTCGTTAAATCAAAGTCTTTTACCGTATGTACTCCCAAAAACCTGCTCAGATTCAGTGCAAAGTTAGGAGCGTTTTATTGAGAACTTAATCACTTCTTTTTTGTTAAAATAATATGGAGACAATCATCAAAAAAATCCTTTTAAGTGTGTTGACTTTCTCTGCTCTTACATCTTGTGGGCAGCAGTCGGCAAAAAAAATCGAACAGATGGAAGACAAAGCAAAAACCATGACAGGCTTGGCAACGGCTACTTTTGGAACGGGCTGTTTTTGGTGCACCGAAGCAGTATATCAAGAAATGGAAGGCGTCGAATCGGTAGTATCGGGCTATTCGGGAGGGTTTGTTGAAAACCCCACCTATGAGCAAGTATGTGGCAAAGCTACGGGTCATGCTGAGTGTGTGGAAGTTAAATATGACCCCAAGAAAGTATCGTACGTGGAGTTGTTGGAGGTATTTTTTAGAGTCCATGACCCTACAAGCAAAGACCGCCAAGGCAACGACGTAGGCCCACAGTATCGGTCAGTGATTTTTTATCATGATGCTGAGCAAAAAGCCCTTGCCGAAAAAGCCATCAAAGAGCTCAATGCATCGGGGGCATTTAGTAAGCCTATCGTCACGGAAGTATCCAAAGCCGTCAAATTTTATCCTGCCGAAGACTACCACCAAAACTTTTTTGCCAACAATCCCACTCAAGGATACTGTGCTTTTGTGGTAGCTCCTAAAGTGGATAAGTTTCGGAAAGTATTTAAAGAAAAATTAAAACACTAAGAAGCTAGAAACTTTAGTGTTAGTGATTGAAAAAGCCCGTTTTTTGGGCTTTTTTTGTGTCTTCATTTCAAGGTATAAGATTTGAATAAGCCGTCCGAAGGCGTACAAATATTGTCCGTTTTCGGACGTTTTTGTTAGATTATATTAAATCAACTATTTGATTTTCAACAATATGAGTTATTGGCACAACTCATGCAAACTATTAATTATTATTTTAATCACTCAGCAGCAAGGTTCATGATTCAGTTAAACGGTATTTCAAAGCATTATCCCGCAGGTTTCGGTAAAACGTACGTACTGCGAAATATTAACCTAGACATTCAAGAAGGAGAATTTGTATCAATCATGGGTCCGTCGGGTTCGGGCAAGTCCACTTTGTTACATATTTTGGGCTTGTTGGAGGAGCCTTCCGAAGGTCAGTACTTGTTTTTGGATGAAAAAGTAGATAGGCTTAGCGAAAAAAAACGTACCGAGCTTCACAGACATCGTATTGGATTTGTATTTCAAGCTTATCACTTGATTGATGAACTCACCGTATATGAAAACATAGAGACGCCTTTATTGTATAAAGGAACCTCGTCGTCGGAGCGCAAAAGTCGGGTAGCAGAATTGCTCGACCGTTTCAATATCGTTGCCAAAAAAGATTTGTTTCCTAGTCAGCTATCGGGAGGGCAGCAGCAGCTTGTGGGTATTGCCAGAGCGATTGTACACGAGCCTAAAATCATTTTTGCGGATGAACCTACCGGCAACTTACATTCCGAACAAGCCAAAGAAATCATGGAGTTGTTTAAGGAGCTCAATCAAAAAGATGGCGTTTCGATTGTACAAGTCACTCACTCAGAAGTGAATGCCGAATACGGAAATCGGGTGGTAAGATTAAAAGATGGCTGGATTGCCTAAAAAAGTGACTTTGTAGTCTAATTGTATATTTTTCAGGATGATGAAAGCATCTAAAATTAAAATTCTTTTATGTTGTGCATTATTACAGGCCTTGAGTGGCTATGCACAAAAGACCTTAACGCTGAAAGAGTGTGTTGAATTGTTAACCAAAAACAACCTCACTTACCGCGAAAGTCAGCTACAGGCCCAAAGTGCCGGGGCGCAGTTGCAGCAGACCAAATCGCTTCAGCTTCCGCAGCTAGGTTTCAATGCTGGTCAAAACCTAAATTTTGGTCGTAGTATTGATCGTTTTACGAATTCGTACATCGACCAAGTCTACAACACCAACGGAATAGGAGTAGGAATGCAAATGCCTCTTTTTCAGGGATTTCAGATTCAGCACCAAATTCAGCAAGGCATTGCGCTGCGAGATGCCGCACTGAAAAACCAAGAAGCTATTCTCAATCAGCAGATTATTCGCTTGTTACAAGCTTACGTACAAGTGCTGGCAACAAAAGCACTCTATGAAGCGGCACAAGAGCAGGTGGCATCGTCGCAGCAGCAAGTAGAGCGGGTCGAAAAACAAGTCAATGCGGGGACTGTCGCGCCCAATACCCTCTATGAAATCAAAGCTCAACTAGCCAATGATAAGTTTGACGAAGTGACGGCTCGAAACAACGAAGAAATAGCTCGTCTTACTCTTTTTCAATTGATGAATTTACCTCCTGATAAAAGCACCGTTTTCCAACCCGTAGAAGATGCGGCTACCGCTTTGAGTGCTCCCCCCTCGGCCGAGGCTATTTATGAAGATGCTATTAAGACTTTTCCAGAGGTGAAAAGTGGCGAGCTACGCCTGAGTAGCTTTGCCAGCCAAATCAAAGCCGTGAAAGCCGCTGCTCTTCCTTCGGTGGATTTGTCGGCTAGTTTTGGTGCTTTTTATGCCTCTTCTAATTCGGAAAGAAGTTATTTCAAACAACTAGATGCAACCCGTAACGGCTCTTTGAGCTTAGGACTTAATGTACCCATCATGGGACGTTGGCAAATCAGGCCAAGGGTGGATGTAGTGAAAGCTCAACAGCAATTGGCACGTAATCAGGTAGATGTAGTAAAGCAGGTGCTACGTCAATCTATTGAGCAAGGTACCCAACAACTAGCCGCTACCACTGACCGCTATGCGGCGGCTAAAAGTCAAGTAGAATCGCTAACGGCCAACTTTGCCGCTGCCGAAAGCCGTTTGGCGGCGGGTACTGCCAATGTTTTTGAATACACTTTGGCCAAGGCAAATTTGGCGCGAGCTCAGGCCAACGAAATTCGGTCGCGTTATGAATATGCCCTACAGCGGCAAATCATCGACTTCTACCAAAAAGGTAGGTGGGAGTTTTAAAAGAGCGTTTTAGGTTAGAATGTTTATACCGTCAGCGGTGGCTTTATTTAGAGCCACCGCTATTGTGTTTTAGGGTCTTATCAATCAAATAAAGACTAAAATACAAACACAAAAACGCAACATCCTCCCCTTGGAAAGCGTAAGCACTAATAAATATCCAAGTTTTTGAAAATCAACTATATTTATAGCTAAGTAAAATAAAAGTTTTACTACTTTTAAATAAAAAAACGGCTTTATTCACACTCTATGCACAAAACTCTACTGTTTTTAGGGTACTCTGTTTGCGCAGCGCTTTCTTTAAAGGGGCAAAATGTACCCTCGGCCACAATCGCCGATACTCCTCTTGCACTTTACAAGGCCGAAACTCGCCTGTCGCCCCATTTGTATAATGGCAATCGCTATCATATTTATGATAGTCGCTCTAAAGACCATCAATTTTTTGAAACCGAAACCTGGGAGGAGGGTTCAGTAGTCTATGACGGGCAGCTGTACGAACCTGTAAATATGCTCTACGACATTGTGAAAGACAAAGTGGTAGTGCGTCATCAAGAAAGAATCGGTCTGGTACAGCTTCAAAGTGAGCGTATCAAAAGCTTTAGGGTACTGGAGCATCAGTTTGTAAGATTAGAAGCAAACCCGGAAAGTGGAATCAGTGTAACTGGTTTTTATGATTTGTTGTACAGTGGCAAAACGGCTCTTATTGTTCGCCGAACCAAGCAAAGGCAAGAGCAAATAGAGAGTAATAAAGTGACTGTAAGCTTCCCAGAAAAAACATTTTATTATCTCAAAAAAGACGACAAATACCATATCATACGCTCTAAACAAGCGGTTTTGGGGCTATTGAAAGAGGAAAAAAGGGCTTTAAAACGGCATTTGAGAGACAAAAAAATAAAATACCGTAAAACCACAGAACTTGCACTTATCGAAATAGCCACTCAGTACGACAAACTTCACCCATGAAACAGCGTTATACGATTTTTACTTTATTTTTTGTGTTTGGGTATGCTTTGGTTTTTGCTCAGTCAAAATCCGAAAAACGCCTAACAGGGCGATTTAATGACGTGCGTTTTGAACAGTTTGTCAAAGAAGCCGAAACCCAAACAGGCTGTTATTTTTACTATGACCCCTCACAGCTCGATAGTCTAAAAATAACCCTTGATGCCAATAATGAACCTTTGGTCAGGGTCTTGTTGCAGGTATTCAATGGTACTGATTTCAAATTTTCGATTGATGACAAAGACCGGGTTTTTGTGACATCCGATCAAGCGATTATTACAGAGCTACCCGCCGATTTGTTTGAAAATAATACCTCAGAAAAAGAAACAGATAAAAACTTATACGTAGCTCCTACTACCGAAGAGCAAGATAGGCTACTATCTACCGCCGAAAGCAAAACGTATAATATCGGCGTGCAACGTCAGCGCATCATCGAAGGAAAATCTACGCTCACGGGATATGTGAGAAATTCTCAAACGGGTGAGCCTGTCATAGGAGCTTCTGTGTATATCGAATCACCCTCTATAGGAGCTTCGACCGATGCGCTAGGGCTATTTTCGTTGACAATTCCGCGCGGCAAGCATACCCTTAAAGTAAAAAGTATAGGCATGAGAGATACCTATCGGCGGATTGTGCTATATGGCGATGGCAAGCTTGATATTGAAATGCAAGAAAGTGTAATGGCTCTGAAAGAGGTATCGATTACGGCGGGCAAAGATGCCAACGTAGCAGGTACCCAAATGGGCCAAGTAAAGCTCAATATCAAGACCATGAAGCAAGTCCCGACCGCTTTTGGCGAAACAGACTTATTGCGTACAGTCCTTACCCTTCCGGGAGTAAAGGCTGTGAGTGAAAGTAGTGTAGGGCTCAATGTAAGAGGTGGCTCTACGGATCAAAACCTGATTTTGTTTAACGATGCGGTCGTTTATAACCCTTCTCACCTTTTTGGTTTTTTCTCCGCTTTTAATCCTGATGTGATTAAAGAAGTTGAACTCTACAAAAGCACCATTCCTTCCAAGTACGGCGGGCGTCTATCGTCGGTATTGGAAATCAATAGTCGCGACGGTAATAAGAAAAAGTTTGTGGGCTCCGGCGGAATTGGCCTCCTTACGGGACGTTTTGCGGTAGAGGGACCCATTATCAAAGAAAAATCATCTTTTATTTTGGGAGGACGTACTACGTACTCAAACTGGTTGTTTAGGAGATTAGACAACAATTCCTTTAATAAGAGTACTGCTTCTTTTTATGATATAAACTTACAGGTGAATCACGAAATCAATGAGAAAAATAGTATCTCTTTGACAGGCTACCTGAGCAAAGACCAATTCAAGCTTTTTGGGGATACGGCCTATAGTTACCAAAATCATCTGGCATCTATCAAATGGAAGCACACTTTCAATTCTAAACTTTATGGTGTTTTCGTAGGAGCATATAGTCATTATCAATATTCGGTAGGAAGTGAGAGGGTTCCAATCAATGCCTTCGATTTGAAATTTGACATTAGTCAAGCCCAAGGAAAAGCAGACTTTACTTACTTTTTGCATCGGCAGCATACCCTCGATTTTGGGATTACCTCTACACATTATAAACTACACCCTGGCACGCTCCAGCCAGTGGGTGGGGAGTCGTTGTTGATACCCGACGTTATGGAGGCGGAGCAAGCCGTCGAAAGTGCGATTTATATCGAAGATAGGTTTGATGTAAGCCCTCGACTCTCGTTAGCGGGTGGAATTCGTTTTTCGATGTTCAATTATTTAGGTCCCAAAACCATCACTACTTATACCGAAGGATTACCTATCGAAAAGGCTTATGCCTCAGGTAGCGAGACTTACAAAGCAGGCCAAAATATCAAAACCTACCAAGGGCCGGAGTTTAGAGTATCGGGACGGTATTTTTTGAATAATTCTACCTCTCTCAAGGTAAGTTATAATACCACCCGTCAGTACATTCATTTGTTGACCAATACAATGGTAATGTCGCCAACAGATATCTGGAAACTAAGCGACCCTTATATCAAACCCCAAGTAGGAAGTCAATGGGCTTTGGGGCTTTATCGCAACATGAGGGGCAACAAACTAGAGATTTCTATTGAGGCATATTATAAAAACATTCAGCATTTTCTGGACTACAAAGGAGGTGATTCGTTGATTCTCAACCATCGTATTGAGACGGCAGTCATTTCTACCACTGGAAAAGCATACGGGGTAGAATTGATGCTGAAAAAACTCACCGGCAAACTTAATGGCTGGGTAAGCTATACCTATGCTCGCTCTCTGCTCAAAGCCGATGACCCCACCGCCTCGGATGTACCTAACAAAGGGGAATATTATCCAAGCAATTATGACAAACCCCATGATTTTACGTTGGTGAGCAATTATAAGTTTTCGCACCGCTTTAGTCTTTCGTTCAATATGACCTATAGCAGTGGCCGCCCTTATACCCCACCGATTGGAAAGTACGTGCTCGAAGGTGTGCCACGGATTTATTATGCCGACCGCAACCAATTCAGGATTCCTGATTATTTCAGGGTCGATTTTTCAATGAATGTGGAAGGAAACCACAAAATCAAAAAATTAGCGCATAGCTCCTGGACATTTGCCGTGGTTAACTTATTGGGACGCAAAAATCCTTCGGCTGTTTATTTCCGTACCCAAAATGGAGTCGTAAACGGATATATGCTTTCAATTTTTGGGCAACCCATCCCCACCATTACTTATAATTTTAGATTTTAGTTTTAAAGCTTATGAAAACCTTTTTTGGGATTGTGGCAGTATTGATAGGGATGCTAGGATTAGAAGGTTGTATTGTGCCCTTCTCACCTCCTGAAGTTACGGCCGCTGACAAGTTTTTGGTAGTAGATGGATTTCTGAATACAGGAGCAAAAGACAGTAGCCGTATTCAGCTTAGTTATACGCAGCTCGTTACCAACAAAAACGCTTTTACGGCTGCCGTAGGAGCCCAAGTGATTGTAGAAGGAAATAAGGGAAGCGTGTATAACTTTACCGAAATAGGAAAAGGGCTTTATCGATTGGCTCCTAGGGCTTTTAATGAAGCCGAGCAGTTTAGACTTCGTATCCGCACTTCCACTCGCAAAGAATATGTCTCATCGTATGTAGAGGTCAAACAAACCCCGCCTATTGATAGCATTACTTACAAAATAGCTGCCGACAAAAGCGCCGTCCAAATCAACATCAATACGCACGACCCGCGCGCCAAAACCCGTTTTTATCGGTGGAAGTTTGAAGAAACCTGGGAATACCGCATGTCGCTCTATTCTTTGTATGAAGTTAAAAACAATGCCATCATAGACCGAGTCGACAATATCAATACTTGCTGGAGTACAGAAAAACCTTCTACGATTCTATTGGCTTCTACTGTAAAGCTTACGCAAGATTTGATTCGAGATATTCCTATCACTAATGTCCCGACTTCGAGCAATAAAATGCTTGTTAAGTATAGCATTTTGGTAAAACAATACGGACTTACGCAAGAAGGGTTTGAATACTGGACCAATCTCGCCAAAACCACCGAGACTACGGGCAGCTTGTTTGACCCGCAGCCCTCGCAAGTCACAGGCAATATCAAATCCACTAGTGATTCAAAAGAATTGGTATTTGGTTTTTTTAGTGCTGTTGCACCTCAAGAGCAACGGATATTTATCACTCCTTCATTGGGGCGATACGAATGGTGCGTTCCGACAGATACCCTCAGTGCAGCCGAGGCCATCAAAAGTCCCGACCTTCTTTTGTCGGAGTATTGGCCTGAAGGGGCGAGGGTTCCTCAGTATATCACAGGCGACCATGCTTGCACGGATTGCCGCACGCGAGGTGGCACCATCATTAGACCTAGTTTTTGGCAATAAAAATGCTCTTTATGAAAACTTTTTTTTCGTTTAAAAATATCTCTTGGAAAGCCAAAATAGCGTTGGTTTTAAGCATTTTAGGAATGCCAACACTCTCTAAAAGCCAAGAACAAAATCTCCCCCAAAAGCTTACGCAATATAGTCAACGGGCTGTTCAAGAAAAGATGTTTGTCCATCTTGATAGGCCCCTTTATGTGGTAGGAGAAAGTATTTGGTTTAAGGCCATTTGTGTAGATGCCTTGCTACATCATCCATTAGACATGAGCAAAGTAGCTTACCTTGATGTCTTAGACAAAGAGCATAATCCAGTTTTACAAACCAAAATAGCCCTAGAAAAAGGCAAAGGAAATGGCTCGCTTTTCATCCCGCCTTTTTTGCAAAGTGGACATTACTCCGTAAGGTGTTATACCAACTGGATGAAAAACTTTAGCCCTGATTTTTATTTTGAAACTCCCATTACCATCGCCAATCCTTTCAGTAAGCCTACCTTTATCCCTTCAGCAACGCCTACTTTAAGCTATGACTTGCAGCTATTTCCCGAAGGTGGGCAGTTGGTGCAGGGAATGGAAAGCAAAGTAGGGTTTAGAGCTACGGATATAGCAGGCAAAGGAATCAAATTTAATGGCGCGATAGTCAATCAGCAAAACGATACTGTAGTACGATTTGAGCCTTTAAAGTTTGGGATTGGCTCTTTTCGATTCAAACCTCAGGCAGGTGAAAAGTATCGAGTATTGTTGAAAGATGAGCAAAAGAAATGGCTAGTTTATAATCTTCCTACGGTTCAAGAAAAAGGATTTTTACTAAAACTCACCGACTCCACTGCGCGGTGGCTCAAGGTGGAGGTAGTGTCCAATGCTTCTTCCAATGCTTCCGTTTATATCTTGGCTCATACCAAAGGAAGCCCTAAATACGCCGAAAAAAAGATATTGAAGGAGGGGCAGTCGGTGTTTTTAATCAACAAGAGCGACTTGGCGGATGGCATCACTGCTATTACACTTTTTGACGAACTCCAAAAACCGTTGTGCGAACGCCTTTACTTCAAACGCCCTGCTCAAAACCTGAGTATTAGTGCCAAAACTGACAAAAGTCAATACGCCCCTCGCCAAAAAATTGAACTTGATTTGGGAACCACAGGCAAGGGAAATACCCCTACTTTAGCGGATTTGTCGGTGTCGGTTTATCTGGTAGATTCGCTGCCTGTCGAAAATTATCCTATGATTGAAAGCTACCTTGGACTTTCGTCTGACTTGAAAGGCAATGTAGAATCGCCCCAATATTATTTCAACAATACCGATGAAACCGCCAACTCTGCCCTTGACAATCTGATGCTTACCCACGGATGGCGGCGTTTTAATTGGGATGAAGTAGTTGACAAACAAAAGCTTTCATTTGATTATATTCCCGAAAATGGCGGACATTTTATACGAGGCAAAGTGGTAAATGCCCAAACGGGCGCACCCGTGCCGTGGGTTAATACCTATCTTGCAGCGCCTTCCAAACGACCTCAGTTGTTTGTATCCACCAGTGATTCGCAAGGAAGAATCGCTTTTGAAATGAAACATTTTTTTGGTTCGCAAGAAGTGGTCGTGCAGACCAATACCCAAGTAGACACTACTTCTCGCATCGAAATTTTAAGCCCTTTTTCTGACAAATTTAGCATACGTACTTTGCCGCCTTTTGCGTGGAATGCTACTTGGAAAAACAACCTTCAGGCTCGAAGCATCAATATGCAGACTTATAATGCTTTTTTGCCCAAATGGGCCCAACAAATGACCACTGGAGAGACGGACACACTGGCGTTTTTTGGCAAACCCGATGAGAGGTATTTGCTTGATGCCTATACCCGATTCCCGACGATGGAGGAAGTAATGAGAGAATATGTGCCAGGGGTGGTAGTTCGGAAAAGACAAGGCAAATTTCGTTTTCGCGTCGTTGATTTATTGCAACCCAACGTACTTTTTGAGGAAGAACCGCTGGTTTTGATGGATGGCGTGCCGGTGTTTGATACCGACAAAATCATCGCTTTTGACCCCTTGAAAGTTAAAAAATTGGAAGTGATAGATGGGCTTTATTATTTAGGAACCATGTCTTTTTCGGGAATTGTGAGCTATACTACTTACAAAGGTGATATGGCAGGGTTTCCCATTGACCCACGCGCTTTGGTGCTATCTTACGAAGGAGTGCAAGGCAAAAAAGAATTTTATGCTCCTCGCTATGATACCGAAGCCGCCCAAAAAACACGTGTGCCAGATTTTAGAAATTTGCTCCATTGGTCGCCGCAATTGATGACCAATGCCGAAGGAAAAGCTTCGGTGAATTTTTATGCTTCCGAACAGCTCGGAACCTACAAAGTAGTGGTGCAAGGTCTCACCAACGACGGTCAAGCTGGCAGTAAAACCGCGACGTTTGAGGTCAAAAAAGCGACTTTGTAAAAGTTGTTTCGTTTGAAAAATTAACCTTCTAAGTTTAGGTTTAACTTCTCAGAATACTACAAAGATTGAGTTTCTCCAAAACCATTTTTTTCACAATAGCATTCTCAAATTCTGCCTCGGAGAGGCTCAAAGTTTGTAGCTAACAAGTCCTAATACGCATAAAAAAAACCTTCTGTTTACATTTGAGCGTTTGTATCTACTCAAACACAAATCAGAAGGTTTTTTTTAGGAATCATCTAAATACAGTGTTAGCTACGTTTCTTTAAATTTTACCCGCCGATTGGCGCAGATTGAAAGTCGCAGACAAACGCAGATGATTGGCTATATGGCCCTTTTTTCGGCGAAAATCTGCGCTTGTATTATTCAGCGCACTTCTGCGGGTAAAAAATAAAACTATTTACTTAAAAATGTACTAAATTCTTAATGACTCATACTTACATATTAGCAATAGACCTTATTTGAGGCTTACTTCTTGGGTTTTACCTTTTTCGACTGCTTTCATGACACGGAAAAAATTGCCGCTCCAAATCTTTTCAATGTCTTTCTTGGAATAACCCCTACGTACCAATTCAATGGTCATGTTTTCGTATTGGCTCACGTCAAAGCAGTCGGCCAAAGCACCACCACCGTCAAAATCAGCCCCCATACCTACGTGGTCGATACCGATAAGTTTGACGATGTGGTCGATATGGTCGATTGCATCTTTGACAGTAGCGAGTTGTACGGGATATTTTTTGTTTAATTCCATAAACTCAGCACGGGCTTGTTTCTGCTGCTCTTCCGACAAAGTAGCCATGCCGCGACGATCTTTGATGTTGTATTTTTCATAAAGACTCTTCATAGCAGCCTCTCTTTCGGGGCTAGGAGGAATCGTTTTGATATAATCGCTCAACAAATTCAGCTGAATTACGCCCCCGTTTTTGGCCAAAGCTTTGAGCATATCATCGGTGAGATTACGGGGGTGGTTGCAGATAGCCCGAGCACCTGAGTGAGTGGCTACGATAGGGACTTTCGAAAGGCGAATAGCATCATAGAAGGTAGAATCAGATACGTGCGATACGTCGATAATCATCCCCAAACGATTCATTTCTTTTACTACTTGCTCCCCCAATGGGCTAAGACCTTGATATTCGGCACCTTTAGGGTCGGTAGAAGAGTCACAAATGTCGTTGTTGCTAGAGTGGCAAAGTGTCATGTAGCGTGCGCCCAAATCATAAAATTTTTGGAGCATTTTCAAATCATGACCCATGGCATAGCCATTTTCAACACCAATGAAAATAACTCTTTTACCTGTTTTTCCAATGCGGTAAGCTTCTTCGGGTGTAGTAGCCAACTCAGCTTCTGAACTCGTCTTTTTCAGCGTAGTATTGACGGCTTCAAAAATATCCAACGCGCGTTTTTTAGCGGCCTCATGTGCTTCAGAAGTACGCGGGCCTTGACCCAAATAAACCGCAAAAAAGATAGCATCTAGTCCACCGCGCTTCATACGTGGATAGTCTACTTTGCTATTGGTCGTGCGGGCGTCGTTGTCTTTGGTAATATCAAATCCTCCACGTGAAAGCAACATAGGCGTATCAGCATGAGTATCGACAGTGAACGCTTTTTCGTGAATTTTTTTTGCTTTTTTGAGCAAAGCTTTGTCTGCTTCCTGACTCATTGCTACAGAGGTACTCAAGGCAAAGCACGAAATGAGTGTAGAACGGATAAGGGTTTTCATGAAATGATTTAGTTTGTAAATGATAAAATAAAAAGCGGGTAAAGAGCCAAAACTCCTTACCCACCTGAGGTTATTTGGCAAACCAAAGTTTGAGCTTCATATCGTTGGTTCCTCCTTGCTTTTTGAGGGCCGCACTGAAATTTTCATAATTGAGCGACTCTTCCGAACCAGGATAAGGCAAGCGGGTTGGAATCACGCCTCCATTTACATTAATCACAGCGGGTTTAAGAGCGGGAATGCCAGTACGACGAAACTCCGTCCAAGCTTCTACCCCTTGTCCGAAAAGCGCAATCCACTTTTGTTCCATGATTTGCGTATAGCCATCGCTGCCAGTTTTGAGGGCATTGGCCGCTAAGTAATCAGGGCTTACCGTCAATTTGTATTGGCTATGAGAGGCCGTGATAGCAGCAGTATAGTTGGTAGCAGCAGTTCCGGCAGCGGTGATTCCTTTGTAGGCCAATTCGGCTTTGATAAATAGCAACTCGGCATAGCTCATAATTACCCCCGGAGCAGTGGCCGCTACAAAATAAGCCCCCACTTTTGAGGTTTTGGACAACCCTAGCGCGTTGGCATCGGCATTTGAAAGACCATTGGGCACGCCTTTATAATCTCCACCATCGGCAGGCTTATCGGCATATACTGCCAAACGCGCATCTTTCATTTCCGCTAGTTTGTTTACCAAAGTCGCACTCACGCGGTGGTCATCGCGGGTTTTACGATTTTGATTGATAGGATTGTTGTTGTTGGTAGCATCAATGTAATTCAATTGGATATTGTCCGAAACCGAACTAATCACTGGATACTTGGTAGGGTCGCTCAAAATACGATTGATTTCGGCTTTCACATCGATACCCGCATCCGACTTGTCCAACATCCGATTGAGGAGACGCAAGCTAAGTGAGTTGGCGAATTTTTTCCATTTGGTTAAATCATTCGCAAAAAGAATATCCCCCGCAATGGCCTTTGTTTTGTCGGTAGCATCTATGAGGTCGTTGGCTGTCTTCAATTCTTTGATGATACCCGCATACACTTCTTTTTGGGTATCATATTTGGGTTGAAGGATACCTTCTAGCCCCTGAATAGATTGGCTATAAGGAATGTCACCGTAAATATCGGTGATAAGAGAAAATACCCACGAACGCATAATCAGCGCTACAGCTTGATAATTGGGGTTTTTGGTTTCGACGCCCAATTTATAAATACGCTGATAGTCGGCTAGTGCTTCGATATGGAAAGTCTGCCAAGCCCCACTGTATACATCGCTAGAGACGAGATATTGGTCAATATCAGTGTATTGGATACGAGCCCAATATTGCGAAATCAAATTACCAATGTCCATCCCAAGCGACCCGCCCCAGTAAGCATCTACGGCACTTTGGATACCATGCGGCAAAAACAAATCTGCCGTTGCGGTAGAAGGTGCGTTGGGGTTGGTGTTGATTTCGTCAAATTTGTCGGTACAGGCAGATACGCCAAGGGTAAATGCCGCAATGAGGGATATATGTCGGAGAGAAGAGAAAATACGTTTCATAATTCATCAAAAATTTTGAGATGTTGTTTTAAGGTAAATACTTTGGCTACCCATGTTGTGGTAGCCAAGGGTTGTTTACAAATTAAAACTAATGTTAAAGCCCATAGTACGAGTGGTAGGAATTTGGCCATTTTCGATACCTTGTAGATTACCGTCGTTGTAATAGCTAGTTTCGGGGTCGATGTGTGGAACATTGCTGTGCAACAATAGTAAGTTGCGACCAACCACCGAGATAGCAATATCACGGAAAGGCAATTTTCTAAATACCTGACCACTAATCATATAAGTGAGTTTCACTTCTCTAAGTTTGACGAAACTACCATCAAAAATCGTCATTTCGTTATTGGTAAGGGCATAGTATTTGTGATGCCATTCTTCTGACGTAATGCGCGTAGTATTAGGCACATACACAGGTTCAGTAGCAGTACCAGTGTTTACTACACCTTCTCCTACGATACCTTCTTCTCTACCCATAAGTGTCTCTTTCAATACTCCCGTATAGCGACCGATGTTTACACTTTGGGAGAAAATGTCGCCACCTTTTTTCATATCAATCAAGGTACTCAAAGACAATTTCTTATAAGTAAAAGTATTCTGAAGACCACCTATCCATTTGGGGGTAAAATTGCCTAAGATACGACGGGTAGGATTAAGAGTAGGATAGCCGCTTTTGTCATAGATGATGTTGCCATTAGGGTCACGTGCAAATCCTTGTCCGAAGAAATTTCCGTAAGGTTGACCTACACGAGCCTCAATCGCCATACCGCGTACTGTACCCAAAGTATAAGTGGTAAGTCCTTCGGCTAGTTCGATTACTTTGTTTTGATTACGAGCCCAGTTGACAGACACATCCCATTGGAAAGGTCCAGCGATGACAGGCGTTGCACTTAATTGAATTTCAACGCCTTTGTTCTCAAGCTTACCAGCGTTAAGAAGCTTAGATGTAAACCCAGTAGATTGAGAAATATTAACATCCAAAATCTGGTTAAAAGATTGTTTGTTGTAATATGTCACATCCAATCCGACGCGATTACGCCAAAGTTTTACTTCTGCCCCAATCTCGTATGAATTAGTAAGCTCAGGCTTAAGGTTGGCATTGAGCATGGCGTTGTTTTCAGACAACGACGGCGTGCTACCCCAAGGGTTTTCGTATTTGTAAGCTTGAATTAAGCGATAAGCATCCGTATCGTTTCCAACGCGCGCAATACCCGCTCTCACTTTGGCAAACGACAAGACAGGTGAGTTGATGCCGAGCATATCGGTCAATACGGCACTCAAAGCAGCTGAAGGATAGAAATAAGAGCGGTTGTCAGAAGGAAGGGCACTCGACCAGTCGTTGCGAGCTGTCAAATCCAAAAATAAATAGTTTCTAAAACCAATATTGGCTGCGGCATAAACACTATTGACTACTTTTTCGGTAAAAGAGTTTTCAGCTACTTTGGCTTGCCGAGAGTTACCTAAGTTCCACACGCGAGGAATCGCCAACTCGGTAGCGCCCATGTAGTTGCGTTGGTAATAATTGCTACGGTGGTTGGCTCCAAGATTGGCGGCTACGTCAAACTCCCCAAATTTGTGCGTGGCAGTCAACAAGAAATCGGAATTAGATTCCCTAATAAAGATTTGCTCTTCGTTGTAGCTATCGTATTGTTTAGCACCGTTT
>VFQN01001625.1_pt1 | contig 36860 bp, 56 predicted proteins | sample 3512371 | NCBI WGS metagenome assembly VFQN01 (sample SAMN10412370, study PRJNA504923) | tailings metagenome | isolation source: Replicate 2 from Balatoc abandoned mine | place: Philippines: Itogon, Benguet | collected 2017-08-28
TGGTGGGTGTGGTACGACACCCCGACCGGAAGGGGTCCCCTGTAAACAACCAAACCAAACCAAACTTGAAAGGCTGCTGAGAGCCAGTCGGTGGTATTGGTTGGTTGGTTAAGGCTAACAACTACATTAGCCACGTGCTCGTGTGTCAAGGTCATCAGCAAGCCACAACTAGAACGTGCCATATACGCTTTCAGCTTTTATGAGAGCCCGCCGGCTGTTTTAAGCAGTTTTGGTGACCGCCACTTGTGCTCGTCCACATCAGTTAGACAGTGTTACACTGCCAGGGTTCTCCCCTCCGCGAGTGTAACGACCAATGTACGAGCCGGAGGCGCAACGGCCCGCAACAGCCTGCAATGACTACCACGTGCACTTCGCCCCCGGGCACTCCCTGGCACGTCCCCTCAACTGCTGACGAGTGCATAGCGTGCACACGCCACACACAGGAGCCGCCACCGATTCGGAGCACCGAAGCCGCGCTAATACACGTGCGGCTGCAACGCTCGACGCCTGCGCAACATAACGCTCGCGCCCGCAAGCACACCAGCCAGAGTTTGTAGCCCTGGCCTAAAGCATGTGGAGGCACGTCAGCACGCGGATTTGCCGACACGTGTCTTACAGGAATGTCTTGCAGTTCGCAAGTTCCATTGGCAGCTGAATTTGACATCAGACGTGCTAGTATTACTCCTATTTATGACCGACATGCCGTTGCTCTAATAATGCGTTGAGCTACCGCGTAGCATCGGGACTACAGCTGAGGCAGGGTGTCCCAGACATACGCGAGGGCCATTTACCGTGGACAAGCAGTATGTCAGATGCCGAAGAGGAATGGGTGACTGTCCGTCGAAGGCGTGGGCGCACTAACACAACTGCGGTGAGCACAATGATCTGGTCCGGAACGCCCACTGGACACGTGAACAGGCGTCTGAACTCTCCACGTTACAAACACTTGCTGCCATTGTAGAAGCAACTGCAAAAGCTAGCGATCCCAGTCGTGCCGCTTGGGTTTGACGCGCTTCGCGAGGAAGACGCTCCCGCGGACCCAAGCAAGTCCTCCAAGAAAAAGAAGAAAAAGAAGTCCAAGGTAATGAGCAATACACTGCACAAGCCCTATTATGCAACCTGACTCCCCCGTGCCCAACTGCCACTGCCCCACCTTGACCGGTGAAGGGGCACTGCTGCCGAGCTTTTAAAAAGCGTTACTCCCCTGACTTGCACTTACCAACGGACGCATGGCCTAGCATACGTGATTTAGCTTGCTTCGCCGCCTTGACCCCACCCGGTTCGCAGGCAGCTGCTGAGGATGAGGACGACGATGAGGAGGACGACGGAGACCTCCCCTCGGGGCAGCAGCACAAGCAGCAGCAGAAAGCCAGCGGCACCGGGAGCGCCGTTGCCAAGAAGTCAGGCCCGGGCTCAGCCTCCGCTGCTGCTACCCAGGCCTCCTTCTTAGCGTGGCTATGGGCACGTCTGGTTGCCATCCTGGTGGCTCTGGGGCTGATGCGAGCCTCGACCAGCAAGCGGAAGCGAAAGGGCAAGGGGAGCGGCGCCAGCAGCGCTCCTGCCGCTGCCCCCGCCTCTGCCACGAGCGCTGCCCCCGCTGCTGCCGCACCCGCGGCCGCTGCTGCCACCGCTCCCGCCAAGCCCACAGCCGCTGCGGCTGCGGCTGCATCCAAGCCCGCCGCACCTGCCTCCCAGCAGGCCTCCAAGGCCGCCCCGACCCAACAGCCTGTCAAGCCCGCGCCCCCAAAGCCACCCCAGCCTACCCCCGCAAAGCAGCAGCAGCCCGCCCAGACCCCTGCCGCCCCTCCTGCGTCCTCCGCGGCCGTGGCCGCCGCAGCCTCAACACCCCTGCCCGCCGCCCCCGGCGCCCCCGCCGCTGCCCCACGGGAGCCGGAGCAGCCCCGCGCTCCGCCCGCGCCCACCGTCAAGTGCGACGGCGACTGGGCACGTGGCAAGGTGCTGGTGTCGCCCGTGCCTGGGGCGCACCCGGACGTGGTGTCGGCTGTGGCGCTGGCGGGGGAGGTGGCCGTGTCAGCGGGGTACGACGGGTCCATCAAGGTGCGTGGGAGGAGCACCAGACGCCGCGAGGGCACTAGCTGCATCAGCAGATGAGGAGTTGGGGGCTGGGGTGTCTCTGGCGGGGGTTACGACGGGTCCATCAAGGTGTGTAGGGGCAGCAACACTGCCACCAGCTGCCATGCCCCACTAGCTGCATTGGTTATTGGGGAGTTGATGCGGGTTATGGTGTCGGCGGTGGCGCTGGCGGGGGAGGTGGCCGTTCCGGCCGGTAACCACGAGTCCAAACTAAGGCAGGTACGGCACTAGCAGCAGCAAATGCAGCATTGGGTTCTGTGCAAAGTATGCCCGTCGTATTGATCTTCAGGGACCCTGCCTGAGGGCCGGCTTGCCGGTTCGCAGCTTACGCCTCTGCCGCTGCTGTTTGTCTCGCTGCTGGCCCCCACAGCTGTGGCACTGGCCGCCCGCCGGCCGAAAGGGCGGCAGTGTGGCTCCCCGCCTGTCCTGCGTGCGCAACCTGGTGGGCCACAGCGGCAGGGTGGAGGCGCTGGCGGCGCACGGGGGCCTGGGCCGCCTGGTCAGCAGCGGCAGGGACTCCAGCCTCAAGGTGCGCGAGTGGGGGTTGCTGTGGGTTAACTGTCGGTTACGATGAGGCACTGTGTGTGGCTGAGGGTATTAGGTGCGTCGAGATGGGGTGCCATGGGTGGTACCGGGCTGAGGAGGGACGTGCTGAGTAGGCTCGTGACCCCCCGAGGACTGGCATACATTTCAGTGCAGGGACTAGAAGCTGACCGTGGGGCTGCTGCGTCTGGACGCGTTGGAGGGGCGCCGCACTTGGGCCGCAGCGGCGATTCGGTTTGTTACCCAATCTGCACACCCGAAACACCTTGCCCTGTCCGCATAGGTGTGGGACCTGGGTGGCGAGGCCGGCGGCGCAGAGGCGCACGAGCTGGCGTCCACCTACGTGTACGAGAGCATCCGGACCATGGCGGCGGACTGGGGGCTGCCGCAGCAGCAGGGGGAGGGGGGCGGCGGCGTGGGGGGCAGCGGGGCGGGCGCGCGGCTGCTGCTGGGAGCAAGGTGGGGCAGGGCGGGGTGGGGATGCTGGCGAGTTGCAGGGCCGTGCGTCATACTGTTGTCGCGGGTCGCGACGTGCATGTGATACAATTCGCGAGTGCTTATGCCCGGCGGTGCACGCCCGCACGACATGCAGGCAACAGGGACAGGCGCGGACCGCGATGCCCACACGCACCCACCACGCAGGTCCGGCACTGTGTTGCTGTACTCTCTGGGCGCGGGCGGCCAGGCGCGCAAGGCGGCCGCCCTTCGCGGTCATGGGGACGAGGTCACTGCGCTGTCGTGGGTGAGCTGCTAGAGGGAACTGGAGGGGGAACACGTGTACAAGGCCGCTATTGGGTCAGCACATGGACTGCTGCATGTCCCTTCATTGGCCACGGGGATGAGGCTTATCGTGGGTGAGCCGAGAGAGGGGGTGGGAGTGGGGGCAGTTGTGTAGGGCCGTCTGTGTTGGGTCAGCACTTTGACTGCTGCTTCTGGGTGCACATCGTCCCTGTGCTGCCATGGGGACGAGGTTACAGCGCTGGCGTGGATGTGAGGGGCTCGTGTACTATGCATGCCGCCTCTGAGTCAGCAAAAGGCCAAAGGAGGATGCGATAACGAGAACGGTAAGCAGCGGAGAAAGCGGGGCAGCTAGGGCGGATGCGGCCCACGCAGCAAGGAGGCGTGTAGCCGATCAGGTTCGCTTCGGGTGGCGGCTTCCCCGCCAGTGGCCGGACGTTGTCACTTGTGAGCCGCCTTCTTTTGCTCAGAACGTTTCTGACATGTGCGCCGTGTGCGCGTTCTACCCGCTGCCGTCCCTACTTCAGCTCCCCGGCGGCTCCAACCGCGCTGCCAGCGGCTCTCGTGACGGCACGGTACGGCTGTGGGACGTGGGCAGCGGCAAGGCGACGGCGGTGCTGAGCGGGTTCAGGTGGGTTTCACTGTGTGCCTTAGGTGTCGGCATGTGAGGCCTGCTGGTGGGACAGGGCGTTGGCAGCAGCAAGACCCAGCCGTGCCCAGCGGGTCAAGGATGTTAAAAGTGGAAGGTATGGAGTGCGATGCGGACCAGCGGAATGCTCCCTCCCTGGCGGTCGGGTGGGTGCGGCGCTGTGCGGCATGTGGTCTGGCTGGCATGGGGGGCAGGAACGAAGCCAGCGGGGCTAAATCCCTTATGAAACGGGTAAAGAAGTGTCGGCAGTGGAGAATTGCTGCTGGCAGCCCTTGCCTGTTGTGAGCAGTATCCGTGTCTGGAGCCGCCCTCCTGTGCTACCCATCAGCGGCCATGGTGGTGCTCCTGCCGTACATTGCATTCCCAACATGCATACCTATGGCCCACCACCTTGTACGCCCTTGCAGCGGCCGCGTGTGCTCGCTGGCAGTGGCTGGCGACCACCACCTCGTGGCCGGCGACTGCTCCTCCACACTCAAGCTGTGGGTGAGTGGGCAAGGGGGGACGACAGAGTATCGCAGAAAATCAAAGAAGTGTGCAGGCTGGAGAAGTAATGAAACAAACGCTTTGTCGTTCCACCGCCAAATTCCAAGGATCTGTGCATGATGCGCAGGCTGCCCTCGCATGTCCGACCCCTGACCCGTTTCCAACTTGCCCCCATGCCCGACACCCTGACATGTCTCGTCCGACCTTTTGAACACGTTCTAGGACCTGCGCATGCTGCCCTCGTCGCCCTCCGCGGCCGCCCCCGAGCCCCGTCGCCTGCCCAACGGGCCCTCCTTCGCCGGCGACGCCTGCCCCACCGCCGGCCTGTGGAGCTGCGGCAGGGCCTCGGTGCTGCTCAGCACGTCCATCGCATGGTGGACGGAGAACAGGGAGGTGAGAGCAGGAGGGTGGGGTACAAGAAATGTTGTACCTTACCCCCCCAAACCGGGCAGGGGTCCCGGTCGGTACACCCCCCACCCCCCAGGGTAGGAAAAATGTGTACGACACGGTGGTTTTCGATGTCTCAGGCCCTGACAAAGTCCTTTGGTGGAACTTATGGTACAGAAGGCCTCCTGTGCTGCCTCCTGTCGGCCCTTCACAGCCTGGCATGGGTCGGCACCCCAACAACAAACCCCAGCCTGCAGCGGCATCCTATTTCCATAACGCCAGTCAGTCACTGCTTGTATGCGGACATTTGTGCCTGGCGGTTGTGGACGCTTGGGGAGGTCAAAGTCGCGGATGCATGTTGGCCATGGACATGTCTGCACCGCTGGGTACTCGTCGTCATTGTGACTGCCGCGTCTTATTAATGTCTAGCTGCAAGTCCTCTAATTTCATAGCGGCCGCGCAACCTGTGCGAGTGCGTCTAGGCGGTGTCGCCTACGGCAATGTCGCGCTGCTGCACCCTAATGGCCGCTGCTGCACCCTAAATGAAAGCGTACTAACCACCCTTATTACCTAAGCAATAAATCTAAACGTGTGTACTTGTTACTGACACTCCGGCAACGGAAATGTGCGTCCAGTGAAAAGTTGTGAAACTTTTGGGCGGAGCCCCCCACGGTCGGTGACCCCCCCCCTTGAGACCCCCTGGGAATGGCCCCAAAATTATAATATAGTATTATTAGAGCATAACAAGCAATATTGAGTCACCAAAGTATGGCACATGGGGGTAAGGTACAAAACTTCTGGTACCCCACCCTCCTGGTGAGAGTGTCAGGACAGGGGCGGGGGGCGGGCATCGCGACATGGGCGTGGGCGTGAGTACCTGGACCACGCTGTACACTTCCCTAACGGCAGGTGCTAACCAACGGCAAGGGAATCTGCAGGTATCACAGCAAGATTAGTTGCTCTCTGGCCTCACGGTACCTGCATGACCCCTGCCATCTCCCCCACCTCCTATCTCACCATGTACGTGCCCTGGAGGAGGCGGCCGCGAGTGCCAAGCGCGTATGGTCCTCCCTAACCTGGCCTGCCCTGCACTGACTGTCTGCCTTGCCCGTGGCCTCGCCGTCCGCATCCTGCCGGCAAAGGTGCTACCCCCTCAAACCGTATCCCGTCCCTGCATTGTTGCACCCCCCCTGCCCATGCAACGCGTACACACCCTCCTTAACCTCGATACTCCCTTTACCCCCCACAGGCCCTGGAGGAGGCGCCCCCAAGCGCCAAGCTACCCATGGCCCTCCTCAATGTGTCCGCGTTCGGCCAGCCCACCTCCAGCACCTCCGCATCCTCCGGGGGCGCGGCCCCGACCGATGGCGACTGGGTGGCTAGCTACAAGTTCACCCTGCGCCTGGGCCCCGGGGTGGTCACCAGCATGGCTGTGTCGCACGACGAGAGCGCCATGCTGCTGGGCGGTGCCACTGGTGCGCTGTGGGCAGTGCAGCTGGTGCGCGGCGGCTCTGGGGCGGTGGCGGCGGCGGAGCGGGCGGTTTCGGAGGCGGCGACGGCGGGCTTTTCGACGATGCTGGAGGACGGGCTGTATGTGGGCGTGGAGGAGTTCTCTGATGACGAGTACGACGATGGGGAGGAGGAGGAGGAGGAGGAGGAGGAGGAGGAGGAGTAGGGTGGGGGCAGAGCGGAGCTGGTGGAGGGAGCGTCCGTGCTCGTGTGGCGGCAAGGGGTGTGCAAGTAGGGGTTTGCGTGATGCAGGCATGGAGTGCAAGTTTTAGGTTGCAGGGTGTAGTGGCAAATGGGAGGAAGGGGTACGTGTTCGTTGGTGTCGCGCCTGGTACGGCAGGTATTTCACCTGGTCGGGGCAGGTGGGCGGCGGGCGGACGGTGGTGGGTAGGCATCCGTAAGGCTCTCCGGCAGTTCGGCGGCGCAACGCAGCTGGCAGGAAGCACGGCAGTACTGGAACGGTGTGCAAGTGAGCCGCGAGTGGCAGCCAAGGATCTGGTGGTGAGGCCTCCGGTGATGGGCCGTGAGAAGGCCCTACCGGGCCTGTGCCATTGTGGCTGCGGACCAGGATGCAAGTATGCCATGTAAGCTGCTTGCGCCCAAAATTGCGCATGAGAACCCTGAGTCACTCTGGCAACTGCATCAAGTATGGAGTAGACAGGAGTGGACGTCCGTGCGTGAGCCCTAAGAAGGAGGACGAGGACAGGTCACCACCGCCACCGCAGTGCCCACCACGCTAGCAGCTAGCAACTCTGCAGCGTGCACTCCGTCAACCTTTTTGGTGTAGCGCAGGGACAGTGGGTTCCAGTCAACCTTCGAGCTATGTGCATTACTGTGGTTTCACAGTGTGCCAAAGCATATGCTTCAGTTGCTGCGCCGTGTTGCAGGGCAAGCTCCACGGGAAAAGCCCCTGGGGTGGCAGGCCGGTGCATTTACACTTTTCAACGATCAACGCGATCGCGCCCACAATAACCTGATTTCCCAGACCGACAGCAGGTGAAACATATGCGGTTACTTACGCTTACTTTGCCGTAATGCTTACACTATAGGGAGCATTGGCCCTGCAGCGGAGGGCCGAACGCCATGGCCACTTCTGGAGAAGCGCCTGCGCTGAGGCAGGCGCTGAGCAGCCCTGCTGGACTGCTTGTGTTGACTGTCGCTGGCTTCGCTTATGCGGCTGTTAGCGTCAGACCACAGCCTCCCGGGCTGACCCGCCTTCTCATGAGTATTCCACTCTTCATCCTCTTTTCCGTGGGGGGGCTGCAGCTCAAAGACAAGGTACAAGAATACCATACATGTCTATGCGCTGCCTCGGGGTACCGGTGTTGAAATGCGCGAGGAAGGTTGGGCAGGGGCTGCTTGGTGACCCCGCCCCGTACCCCGCCCCCTTCCCACGCGGCAGTTCGCCTCCAACACCCAAATCACACAAGCAGCAACGTCTATGATGCACCTTGCTTGCAGACTGTAATGGGCTCGGGGACCTACGGCTTCATGATGGGCTGGATGGCCAACTTCAAGGTGGGGAGGGGGTGCAGCTGTCGCGTTGGGCGGCAGCACCTCAGTTTGCCAGCAGGGCAAAGTCCCCAGCGCACGGCCATGGAGGCATGCTGCTGGACGCCCGCATGGCGCACTTTTACATAACACCATATACAGCTGCAACTTGGTGCGGAGCGAGTAGTATGCATAGCCAATGGGCCACAGGTACGGTGGCCCCGCCGCAGTTCTGATCCCTAAGCTGCCGTCGCTGGTCCCCAGTCCCCGTGCCCTCCCTCGCCGTCCCTCCCGGCACACAGCTCCTGTCGTACTCTGCTGGCCGCGGCCCGCTGTCGTACCCGGGCCTCAGCGCGCCGCAGTGGCTGCTCATGCTGGCGCTGCCGTACTTCCCGGCAAAGAGTGAGTACGGCAATCAGTTGATGTGCGGGCTGGAAATGTGCACTGGCGCACCCGTGCACGTGCTTACGAGCACGGACCCCCACGCTACAAGGGACGCCTTTGCGCAGCAGCCATCTTGCAAACACTATTTGTAATATTCGCAAGGCCGCGAAACTGTGCCCTCCACGCCTGCGGCGCATGTGTCAAGCCACGAGGCAAGGCCCTGATGGGAAACCCCACACGCTGCAGCACCTCTTTGGGCCCTCTGCCCGCAACGTGGGGCTTTAACACCCTTACGCCGCTGGCAGCGGAGCACTCCATCGCGGGGCAGACACAGCCTTATGAACACGCAGCCATGCACTTTTGCTCCACTGACCGCCGTGAACTCTCCGACCCTGCCGCAGGGGGGCACTCCGCCGCGCAGACGCACCACGTGCTGCTGAGCATTGTGTGTAAGCTGGCGCTGTGCGGCGGCCTGACCGCCTTCCTGCTGTCGCCCCAGGGGGCAGCGCACCCCGTGCTAAGGCACGTGTGCTACGGTGAGGCTGTGCGCAGTGACTGAGGGAGTGAGGACACACCTGTATACTCACGCTGCTTCACGCTACCACATCTCCAGAGTAGCGGTGCACCCTTGCTATTTTTATACACAGAATCTCTGGCCACACGCCCGCAAGCACCAGCTCCTGCACTAACACTGGCCTTGCCTGTCCGTGTCCCCTTGTGTGCTACCTGCTTTCCTCCACCACAGCTCTGTACATCTGGCTGGTCGCCTCTCTGATGCTGGACGCGCCAATGCCGCTTGGCTGCCGGCTGCTGAACCACATGGCTCTGCAGCCGGCCATGGCCAACCCGTTCGGAGCGGCCACCGTGAGGGAGTTCTGGGGCAGGAGGTACAACCAGATCGTGTCGTCGATCCTGCAGGTGCGCTTTCGTGTACGTCCAGCAAGCGTGGCTTCGGCGGCAGCACTTGACGTTACGTGGGTTCAAACCTTCCTGTTGCGTCACCTCCACACAGCTTGGGGTGGATAGCAGCCGGTTACCTTGCTGCCTTGCAGCCAAGTCAGCCTTGACACCCACAAGCTTCCCGCAAAGTGCTGCCTCTCGTTCTCTCGCTGAGCTTCTGTTTGAGCTATTGTGTGTCGCAACACGTACGGTACTCCGTCCCGCCCACAGGAGACCGTCTACCTGCCCATCGTGGAAGGCAGCTGGCTGGCGAAGCCGAAAGCGGCGGCGGCGCCCGTGGGTAATGGAACAGCTAATGCAAAGGACGACCGCCAGCAGGCAGCAGGCCAGCAGCGAGGCCACGAGAACGGGCATGCAGTAGTGTCAGGGAAGGGGAGCACTGTTGCCAAGCGGCGAGGCGCTGGAGGCGGCCAGCCTAAGAGTGGCGAGGACGGCAGTGCGTCGACGGGTGCGCAGGCAAATGCGTATGCCGCCCTGGAGGCGGCAGGGAAGGGGGCGGCAGCTGTGTCGGCAGCAGCGGCGGCAGCAGGAGGGCCCAGGGGTGTGCAAGAGGGACGCAGCTGGGGGCGGCAGCTGCTGGGCATGTGTGCGGCATTTGTGGTCAGCGGCCTGATGCACGAGGTCTGCATCCTGTGAGTGGTGACACAATGGGCTGGGCTTGGTTTGCAGGGTTTGAGTACCGTATATCGAGTATGAACACTGTCCTAGGTGCGCCCTAGAAACTAACGTTAAGACGTACGGAGTATCAGGCGGGGGCGCTCTGTGTTATGGTTGCGAAGTGGCCAGACAGCTTGGTGGGACTCGGTGCTGCTACATCTACCTGGCACGCTCACGGTCTAGAATATGCACAACGATCATGTCAAAGCACGACGTCCGCCTGCTGCCTCTGCGTCGCTTGTACGCTTAGACCTACGCCTCTGTATTCGTGCCTCGCAGGTACATGTGCGGGGGGCGGCTGGAGGGCAGCTACCGCATGCTGCTGTTCTTCCTGGTGCAGCCGCTGCTGATCCTTGTACAAGAGGCCGCACATAGACTGCTGCTGCCAGCGGCTCTGCGGGGCAGCAGCAGCTGGGTGGGGTACGTGTTGCGCGTTGCCAGCACGTGGGCCCTGGTGCTGGCCAGCGCTGAGTTCCTGTTCTGGGGGCCATTTGAGGCGTGCGATATCGACACTCGGGGGCTGAAGGAGGCAATGGGGCTGTTTGAGGGCATGTCGAGTGTCCTGGGGCTACGGCATTTCAGCATAGCCTAAGGGGAAGGCGAGTGAGACGGCGTGAGAGTGTCCCAGCGCGGTGTGTCCAGGCGGTGTTGGCTTGGTTACGGGATGGTGGGCACACGTGGCACGTGAGGGACCTGAGGGGGATGGCGGACGGGCGGAACATCCGAACCGAACGAAGGCCTTGTGAACCCTTATGAGGGCATATAGCGCTGGTTGCGCAAGGCTGAAGGGTTGAAGAATCTGCATGTGCATGTGCGATGCCAAGGGAGGTTGCGACAGTGCAGGGCGGATGGTGTGGGTCGGCTCCCCGGCTATACGTGCTGGAGCGTGAGCTATGAGCGTTACTCAGCCTGCACACGGTCGTTGTTCTACAGCCTCTGTGAAGGTCCTTTACTCTCGCAATTCCCTCGTGCAAGTATGTCTGCAATGAGGCTGTTTCGCTCGGGGGGTCCCACGCATCCGGTCGCCGCTGCGCCTGTTGCAGCTCGTCGAATTCGAAGCAAGTCGTATCGGAACCTTCAGCAAAAACGCCGTCTGTCCCAGACGACACTGCATACAGCTGACGCATTATGTAGCGGTAAACATGTGGATTTCACAGGAGAACCTGATTTTGGCGGGGGCCATCGTCGCGACCGTGGTCATCAAGGTCGCGTTCTTCTTTTACTACGCTCACAAAGAGGACAAAAAGAACCCGCACTCCAAGAAGCAAGTGCCTTACGATGTCATTCAACAAGGCGTGGAAACTACAGCGCAGAATGGCAAGGGCAAGCGCGTGCTGGTGACTGGAGGCTGCGGCTTCCTAGGCAGGTATGCCTTACAACAGCTACCTACAAAGATTTGCAGGAGCAATCGCAGTCTCCACCTCTATCCCGTTGTCGCCTACCTGCTCCAAGCTGAAGCTGAACCCCCAAACCCCCGCACCCCGGGCTGGTCATAGCCCCTGTACACCCCATGCGAGCTATGCCCGCTTATCCCTTTGCCACACCCCACCCTCCCCCAGTTCCATCGTACGCCATTTGCACAAGCGCCTAGGCGACCGCATCTTTATTGTCGTCCTCGACAATGCCGTCCACGACAAATTCGGCCCGCTCTTGCCCGCCGTAACCTACATTCGCGGCGATGTCACGGTGTACAGCCACGTGTACAACGCCCTGGCTGGCTGTGCCGGTGTCGTACACTCTGCTGCTGCCCTTGCCTTGGTCAACACGCCCCCGGCGCTCCTTGAACGGGTCAACCTTGGGGGCACAAAGAACGTGGTGGAGGCGTGCCTAGAGCGGGACGTGGGCGCGCTGGTGTACACATCATCAGGTGGGTGTGGGTGTAAAGCTGTACACATGATCAGGTGGATGTGGGTGTACACTTCATCAGGTGGGTTTGGGTATGTGCGGGGTTGTGGGTGGTGGTGGAAGGTAGACTACTGGAGGTCGCAGCTGAAGGTGGTCTACACCTCCCCAATTGGGTGCTGGTGTGGGTGGGGTGTGAGTTTGAGGGCGGGAAGGGGCAGCGGGCGGGGGCGGGTGGCGGAAGGTTTGAGGAGCAGGAGGGGTGTGAGTGGGGATGCGTGGGATATGGCGGTGGCAAGAACGTGCGGCCGGGATTTGGCGGAACTAAGAGCTGTTTGGCGCCCGCTAAAGCAGGGGTGCGGAATCCCGAGCGGTTCGCACAGAGCATTCTCTCACCCTCGTGTAGTTGCACGCTTTGCGGTTGCACTGGCCTAAGCAAGCAGGCAAGCGGACAGGGCGCTGACTGCCTTTGTTCCAACGCCCCACTCACTGCCATCCCTCAACCTCTACCCTTCCTAGCCTTCGGAAACCCTTCTTTCCACGCACACCCCACTCCCCCAAGCCGAGCACGTGTCCCCGTGGCACGTGCCTCCAATGTACCACTCATTCCTCCTCCCCCCATCCCTCCCTACCAACACAGTCTCCGTGGTGCTGGATGTGACCAAGGGAGTCCCTTCCACGCAGCCCCCGCCGCCGCCCCTGGACGAGGACACTCCCCTGCCGCCCCTGGCGCACCTCAACGGGGACTACGCCAGGAGGTGAGCTGCGGTACGCCGGTGCTTCGACACCTCAGCTGGCGATGGGCTCACACTTTGGGGGGTGTTCGCCTTGGTGTAAGCTGTGGCTGTTCCTTCATTTGAGGCAGTTTGGCTGTTTGGGTGTGGATGCCGCACCTTGGAACCGGAGCCCCTCACCCGGTCCACGCTCGCGCCCTGTCCCACACCCAGAGGTCTTTGTCTGGTCCCCACAACAAGCCCCGCTGCCTTGCGGCACCTCAGCAATGTGCCATCCCGCCTACACCCTGCATCGCCGGCGCAGATATCCAGAAGTCTTCCCTTCCACCAACTCGCTACCCCGCCCAGCCCCGTTCACCTGCACTCACTCCAATTCCGCTACACGGAACTGACAAGGGGTTCCACATTACATACCCCCACCCCGCAGCAAGTCCGCGGCTGAGCGTCTGGTCCGTGCCGCAAACAGCCACTGCCTTAAGACCGTGGTGCTGCGCCCTGGCTCAATATACGGCCTGGAAGACTCGGTGAGCGGGGGGCAGTATGACGGTACAGGCACCCCGCACGCGGTTGACTGCGGCTGCCTAGCTAGGCTGCACAATGTGCATGTGCGTTTAAGGGGTACATCTACGGCCTCGAGGACCCGGTGGGCAGTGGGCCCTGATACGGTCCAAGCACCATAACCACGGTGGCGTGCGGCCGCCTGGCTAATCCACACGAAACCTCCGGCCTTGACTAGCACGCGTGCTCCTTCCTTTGGCATAATGTGCTCGCGGTACCTCGTGAGCCACGTGGCGCGGGGCGACCCGCCGAACCCTTCGCGGGCCTGCATCCCGTTACCCCTCAGGGACACAGCGGCTCCTCCCCCAACCACCTGCCAACCGTTGACCCCAACCGTTGCTTATGTCTCATGTGTCACGTGACCCTCGTCACCACCACCTAGCAGCCCCTCTCTCTGACTCCACGCCCGTGTCGGCCCGAACGCATCCGCGCTGACCGGCAATTGTGCTCCCCCAAATGCCAACAACCTTCCTCCCGCAGTGCCTCATGTTCCACGTGGCACGGGGCGACCCCTTCGCGGGTCCCGGCCTGTCCGTGCCCGCCCCCGTGTGGGTGGAGGACGCGGCACGCGCCCATGCCCTGGCCCTGGAGCACCTGCTCTTCCCCCCAACGCCACCTTCCACCGCAAGCACCAGCCATCCCACCACAAGCAGCAGCGCCAGCAACAGCCCCGCGCCGCCGCCCCGCATCAACGGCCGCGCATTTCACCTCGCGCACGACATGGCGAACGAACCGTTCCTGTACGGCGAGTTCGTCGGAGCCTCGCTCGCACCCACGCGTCCGCACGTGCCCCAGCCCGTCAAGCAGCAGCAACAGCAGACCGAATCAGACAAAGGCAGCAGCAGCAGCAGCAGCAGCAGCGCGCTGACGCCGCTGCTGCCGCTGGCCCCACCGCTGCAGCAGGGGCTCAACGCCTACGGGCTGCCGCCGTGCCGGCCCTTGCCGCGGTGGCTGGTGGGGCTGATGGCGGCGGCGAACGAGTGGGTGGGGCAGCGGCTGGGCATGACGCTGGTGGACCCCTTCCTGCGGCCAGGTGCGTGGTGCATCGACATGTGGGTGATAGGTGTGTTCCTTTTGGGCATGTTCGTGCTATGTATGTCGTGCCGATGTGCAGCTGGTGGACCCCTTCCTGCGCCCAGGCGCGTACGTGTTGGCTACGGGTGTGCGTTACTGTTCCCGTACGTCTTGCAGCACCTATGGTCGGTTGCATAACAGCTGTAGGACTCGTACCTGTGACCAGGTGACCGGAGGCATGAGCACGTGGGTTAAGAGCACTTGTGTGTTAGCGTTAGGTTTGCCCACGTTGCTGTTTATAATGCCCTCTTGCTCACATCTCATGTGCCTTCCGCTCACTTCCCTACTCACCTCCACCCACAGAGAACATGTTTTACTTGGACCACCACTGGCCGCTGGACATCACCAACGCGCAGCAGCTGTTGGGCTGGCAGCCCACGCCGTGGCGCAGCGTGGCGGCGCACCTGGGGCGGCAGATGGCGGAGAGGAAGGCGGGGCGGGCGGGCCTGGTGGGTGAGGAGGGGGAGGGGCTGGCAGGGGCGGCGGTGGCGGCGGTGGCGGTAGGGGAGCTGCAGCGGAAGGACAAGGACGCGTAGGGGAGGGCTGTAATCGAAGGGTGAGAGGCCTGCTGGATGTGGGTTGGACTGGAAGCTCAGAGGAGGCAGCGTTTGTGCAGACCAGCGAGTGCCGTGGAGCTTGCCAGCAGCTGTTTGCTGCGCGCCTGGACGGGCGGGTGAGCAGAGAGGTGCCTGGGTGGGCGGGTCCAGTGGGAGGGGTAGGGGTAGGAGAGGCTGCGGTGTTGCTGCGTGATTGTGGTGGTGGTTTAGCTGACGTTAGGGGAGGCCAGATACGGAGGGGTAAGGACTCGTAGGGGCGAGGAGAGGGGTGTGGGCGAGCGGATGTGAGGGCAGCATGGGAAGACGCACAAACGTTTGAACCAGCTGGAAAAAACAATTCCATGGTTGGTCAGTGGGACACAACGCGCGCCTCGGACGCGCCTGGGGTTGGGAGGGAGCTTGTGAGATGAGGACTTTGGTATGGGCGCGATAGCTGTGCGATGTGGGCTTACCGTAACGTGCTGCTTTGTGGTCCCATTAGATGTTGACTGCGTGCAAGAGGATAGGGTGCTGTGTGAGTGCGTGCGGATGTGCAAGCGCTCGCCCTGCCGGGCAAGGGGGACGCCGAACCAGCTGTTTGGCGGGTTGCAAACATTCAGCAGCCTCCCCGCAGTGCTATGCGAGCAGGAGTAACTCTATGAGGCAGACGGGGCCACGGCCGCGGCGTCCCTGCATGAGCATGAGCATGTTAAGTGTCAGGGAGCTTGCGGACGGACGGCGTGTGATGGTCCAACGGTTGGACTTTCTACGGTCGATGGCACGAGGCACCCCGTATCTGCTCTTACACCCAATTTGGATTGCTACTCCTTCGTGCAGTGCGCCAGTTCAACCTGATAGTTGTGTGGCGAGTGCTGCGTGCGAGTGTGGCAGTGTGGGGTGCTGCCCTGATGGGTGGTTGAGGCCTCTTTGTAAGCACTGCCCGTGCGCTGCGCGGACTAAGGGTTCAACAACATCGGGCGCCTTGCAGGGGTGGAAAGGGTTACAGGTTTTATGCATTGGTGGCTACCAATGTGGAAGCCTGCAACCCGCCGAACGAAATATTGCCTGCTGTCAAGCTACGGTTTTATGGAGTGCTTACGTGTCCTTGCAGCGGAGCGAACGGAGGGGTGACCCGTGGACCACCTTGCCAGACTGCTGCCGTCGCTATTAAACATCATTTACAAAACATGACAGCGTCATCATCTTTTGGGGCTTTTGCAATCACCGCCATTGATCGTTCGCGTTGCGCGCTCCCGTCCACTTCGACGGGGACGTGCTCCTAGAAGCTACAAACGTGCGCGGGCCACCGTGCCCCGTGCATTGAAACGGCTGCTAGTTATGCAGCTACTACCGCCAAGCCCAGTCCATGGCGGCGCCGTGGCGCTGCTCGTCGCGTCATGCCTGGTCTACGCTGTGGCTGCGGTGCGGCCCCTGCCCCCCGGTGGCCTCCGCCTTCTGGCTAGCCTGCCGCTATTCGTCCTGCTGCCCGCTGCTCCCCTGATGCTTGAAGAGGTACGAGGCTCTCCCAGTCAACCGCACACCGGTACATGCAAGTCCTGACGTGGGCGCCATGCATGCCGTTTTGGGGCGGCGGGGGCACCCTACCGCACAGCTGCTGCTGGCTAGTGCCGCGCCACGTGTACCCTATCCGCCAGGCCGCCATCCCCTCCCAGCGCCCACCACGTCCTGTCCTTCCCTTTCCTTCCCTGTTCCACGTCCTGTCCTTCCCTTTCCTTCCCTGTCCCACGCCCTGTCCTTCCCGCTTTATCCTGCAGCGCATCCTGGTGTCCGGCCTGCTGGGCTTCCAGTTGGGGTGGCTGGTGCCCTTCAAGGTACGTTCGCTAGTTGTACCGGCGGATGCGGAACGCCCTCGGACTGACACAGGGTGTCATTAGTCGTCGTATCCTGCGCAACTTTATACCCGGAAGTCCCTTATTGTACCGTACTCTCCAGAATTACCACCGGGACCAACACATTGCCCATGGGTTTTGAAGCACCATGCGCTATGCAGGTCTGCAGGTACGAGCACACAGCTACACACCCTCACACCCGTGCGCTCATTTACTTGCCGCCTGTGTGCCCGTGCTCTCCCTCCTTCCCCACACAGCTCCTGTCGTACTCCGCTGGCCGCGGCCCGCTGTCGTACCCGGGCCTCAGCGCGCCGCAGTGGCTGCTCATGCTGGCGCTGCCGTACTTCCCGGCAAAGAGTGAGTACGGCAGGCGGCAGGCGGTACACGTGCGGTGCCTGCCACGTGCAATTTGTACCGTCGTAGTCCTCACCGTATGGAGGAGTGGCACTGTAACTGCGGTTCACCTGTTTCCGGTGGGCAGTCTGGGCACCCTCCCGGCATGCCACGCAGCTGTGTGACCTTCCTGATGTGACATGGCCCGTGCCCGTGCTCCCCTGCCTGCCCTGCCGCCCGATTCCTATACTATAGAGGGCCATGGCCCCGCCCGGGCCTCCCACGCGGCGCTGAGCGTGGTGGCCAAGCTTGCGGCGCTGGCGTGCGCCACCTTGCTGCTGGTGTCGGCGGTGGGGGCTGCGATGCCGCTGGTGCTCCGCCACTTCATCTACGGTACGGCATGCGGGGAGCGTCCTTCGCGTGTAGTCTGCATGGTTGGCCGTACACCCATACTGCTAGTGCCCAGTAAGGAAGATCGGCAGACGCCCCGTCAGCTGACGTTCAGTACTGCAGCACCCGCTCGCCGTTTCTGTGTGATTGCATGTCACTTCGCCGCGTCGTTGTGCCATGTGCGTGTGTCTTGAACCTTTCAACCAACAGCCGCCAACCATCATGGGTATGCGCGTAATCTGCCAGGCACCCACGCACCCTGCTAGCTCAAGGGCACTCCCGGCAAGAGTTAACCCACACCCAGCTTGCATTTGCATGCAGCGGTGTACGTGTGGCTCGTGGCCTCGCTCATCCTGGACGCGCCAATGCCGCTCGGCTGCCGGCTGCTGAACCACATGGCTCTGCAGCCGGCCATGGCCAACCCGTTCGGGGCGGCCACCGTGAGGGAGTTCTGGGGCAGGAGGTACAACCAGATCGTGTCGTCGCTGCTGCAGGCAAGTGGGGAACATACCCGAGAACTGAAGTGCGCTCAGATGGCAGCGGCAGCTAACCACCTTGCAGCGCAGATCACAATCGCTCGTAGCTGCAGGCGTAAACTGCGGGGCCAACAAGGGTCATTACGCACAAGGCATCGTGTAGCCTATCGTACCATGCGCCCTGCAGCCCTGGGGCCTTTCGGTTTGACGCCGATGATGTTGCGTCATTTGCCCTCTAACCGCACACCAGGACACCCCTACCTGACCTGTGTCAGGTAAGCCAACTCCATTTGTCGCTCAACTGCCCCTTGTCCCGCCCCACACCAGGACGCGGTGTATGCCCCAACTCTGGAGGGGCGGTGGGTGGCGGCGGGAGCCCCGAGCCGTGTGACCAACGGTGGAAAGGTAAATAACGGCAAAAAAGGACAGCCCATCCACCGGCAGCAACATTACATGAGCGCTCCTACTGAGCTGCAGGATGGACCTCAGCACGGCCGCAGCGGCATCGACGGGGGCAACAACAGCAGGGGGCGAGGAGATCAGAAACAGGAGCATCTGAGGCCTCCCGCGCAGCTAGGAGGAGAAGGGGGCGCCGGGGGAGCGTACCGGCGCCGCAGGGGTGCCGCCACCGCAGGGCAGGGTAGCAATGATGGGATCAGGCGCGGGATCGGTAACGGCTGCAGCAGCAACGGGAACGGCAGAGGCGGTGGCGGTGGTGGTCCTGGTGGCAAGGCGCGGCGGCTGGTGGCTACGTCAGCGGCCTTCCTGGTCAGCGGCGTCGCCCACGAGCTCATTCTGTTGTAGGTCCAAAGGGAAACAAGCTGTTTGTTCCTGTTACCATCAGCTGCATATGCATTGGTGTGCCAGTAGTCCCGGTATGCATATAGGCCTTCTGTACACAGCGGCCCTGCTCCCCGGGCGACAGTACGTAGGGCAATGTGGGACCTGGTGGGACCCTGGCGCTCAACCCATTCCCACTGCGCATGCATGAGGCCGTTTCTGAACCAGGGATGAATCCTTCATCTGGCTGACTCCACCGCTCATGCACCATGCCCCAACGGTCCCTTGCCACCACGCACCCTCCCAGCAACATCTGTGGTCGCCGGCTGGAGGGCAGCTACCGCATGCTGCTGTTCTTCCTGGTGCAGCCGCTGCTGATCCTCGTCCAAGAGGCCGCACATAGCCTGCTGCTGCCGAAGGCATGGAGGGGCAGCAGCAGCCGGGTGGGGTACGTGCTGCGCGTGGCCAGCACGTGGGCCCTGGTGCTGGCCAGCGCTGAGTTCCTGTTCTGGGGGCCACTAGAGGCGTGTGGGGTGGACCACAGGGCACTGGCAGAGGTGATGGGTATACTAAAGGCGGTGAAAGCGCCATTTAGGCGGCTTGTGACGTGAAGGTGTGTTCTAAGGCGGATCAGTTGCCTTTGCCTTTGACAAGGTCAAAGCGTGTGCGGCGCAAGCGGCAGAAGTCAGCTGCGGGGTTGGGAGTGCAGAAACCGTGCCGGTTTGACTGCTGTGCACGGCATAACTTCACCCGATGGCAGTGCGGCGCGTATCAATATTATATGTGTATGCGCGTTGAGTGCAGGTATGATGCTTCCAGGGAGCGAAGGCGTGCACAGTGCGTAGCTTTGACTTGGCGGGTAACGCTCGAGTGGCCCGTGGGACACTGGGTTGACTGGCAGTGCATTATGTGAAATTGTGGCCGCACGTGGACGGACCTTTTATGCCATAATGACGCCTGGAGGTGTTGTGGGCGCTTATTACTTCAGTATGGTGGCATATGACATAATTTGCACTGCGACCGCCCAAGCCGATGCCCGCATGCGTTAAACGCTAAGCGGGAAGCCACTTACTTATTGTGTTTAATGTGACTGTAGTAAAGTTTTTGCAAGTACTGTCCCCGCGTGCGATTGAGGCCGAAGACTAGTGTCTACACGTCAGCAAGACGAACCCCAGTGACCATGCTAGCCGAGCTGCCCCCTCTCGCCGTTCGTGGAGCACAATGCTCTGCCCTGTTGATAGCTACTCTAGTGTACTGCGTCGCCTTTGTGCGTTCAGCACAAATCGGTCTTCCGCGCTTTCTGCGGGCGCTACCGGCACTGGTCGTCTTCACGTTAATTCCCATGGCGCTGAGAGAGGTGCGGCGCAACAAAAACTTGAATACATGGTTTTACATGTGGCAAGTTAGCTGCGGGTGTACTGGTGGGCTGGGAACCTGGGGGCCCGCGTCACTTTTCAACCTCGCACCCGTTCAACCGCCACACCGCACCCCTGAACATCTCCTTTACCCCTGCCCCGTTTCCTAACTTCCCTCCCCTTCCCAACCCTCCCGCCCTTTTAACCCCGCCCACAGTCCATGGTACTGTCAGGGAGTCTGGGACTCACGCTGATGTGGGTCTCAGGCTTCAAGGTGGGTTGGGCCAGGCGTCAAGCTGAGTTAACAGACACCGTACAGTATGCTGCAGATTTGCCCACGTGCGGGTCCAGGGGCCAATGCACTCCATGCTCCTCCTTTACAAGCGGCCCGCGACCATACCGTGCATTCCGTCCCAGCTCAGGGCTCTGCCGCCACCGGTGATTCGCCACGCCCGTTCCTCTCCATTGGAATGCCCCCTTCAATGCTCCCTTGCGCCGCCCTCCCCCCCCCAGCTTTCTAGTACTATTTACTTTAGTAACTTCTCCCCCCCCCCCCCTCCCCCAGCTCATCGCCTACTCCGGGGGGCGCGGCGCCCTGGCACACCCCGGCGTCCGCACCCCCGTGCAGTGGCTGGTGCTGCTGGTGCTGCCCTTCTTCCCCGCCAAGAGTGCGTGCATGGGTTTACAGTGGGTGTATGGGCCAAAACACGTCATCGGGGTTATAGCCGCATCGCAATTCCGTGCAGATGAGTTGAGTGATAATTTCACGTGGGGGTTCAGTCGCACCCTCATGTCTCATGTGTGGGGCTGCAGTTGTGAACCCACGCCGTGACCTCGTGTGAGGCCCATAGATGGAAGGACCGGGATGGGATGTGGTGCTGCCGGTGCTGCCTTTTTTCCCCCAAGAGTGGGCGCATGGGTCTGAACACGGAGCTTGTGCTACACACGTGGCAACCCCACGTTGGGTACGCACGCAAGGTTCGGAGGGGACACGGCCAGCTAGCATGCGTAGGTTCCCCACCCGCAGCCCCTTGCAAGAGCTAGCCCCGGGTATTGTTAACACTCGTAGCACACGTACCAGCCAGCCATGTTCCAGCCAACTGTACACCCTCGCGCACCACCACACCCACTGCTAGTACTCGCGCCGCAGGCAGTCATGTTACAACCAACGATCCGACCTCGCGCCATTCCTCCCGTTCATCCGTGCTTGTCCCCTTCCCCAGGCGGCCACCGACCGGCCCGCAAGTCCTGTGTCGCCGTGGGCATGACGTGTTGCTAGTCGTGTTGCACCCACCGAGACGCCCTCCCCATGCATCCGTTTCCCCTTGCTTGCCCCCTGAACCAGGCGGCCACCGGCCGGCCCGCAAGTCCTCCGTGGCGGTGGGCGTTGCGGTGAAGTTGGCGGTGTGGCTGGCGCTCAGTGCGCTGCTGCTGTCCAACGACGACATGTGGCGGCCCCTGAGGCACTTTGCGTACGGTGAGGCGGCACAATGGCGCATGGAAAACGTGGTTGGGCAAGGGGAGTGGGCGAGGGTGAGGACAGCTTTTGCAGGCACTAAGAGCATTCTGCTCTGCTGCGCCTGCGGTACTTTTGCGTTATGGTAAGGCCTGTGGGAGTGCTGCCGTACAGGATTGTAGCTTTTGGCATGCTGTTGGGAGCAGCGTAAAGGAGGGCCTAATCAGAACGGCGGGTCAACAGGTCGGAAGAGGAAAAAGCGATCTACAAGTAGCATAGAAGAGTTGCATATAAGGGACCAGGGGAGTTGGTATGACCTGCACGGGACATGCAAGGGTCAACCGTCTGCCAACCGTCTGGCGCTACTCCTTGGTTCCCACCTACCCCGAACCAGACTAGCTCTAACCGCCTTCCACCCTTTCCCCCTTCTTCCCTCACCCCTCTTTTCCCTCTCAGCTGTGTACATGTGGATGTTCGTCAGCCTGTGTCTTGACGCGGCGATGCCCATGGGTGCGCACCTGCTGGACGGAGCCATTGCGCTGCAGGTGAGGTGGAAGTGACGGGGGTAAAGGTGTGAATGAGGGAGGTGGGACGTGTTGTGGTTGCGGGTCGGGAAGGCGGGCTGGCATTAAGGGGACATGGTTGAGGCCCGGACATAGCAGGAGAGGGCTAATGTGCTGCGTAGGGGACAGCGTGGTCAACAGACTGACCAGGAAACGAGTACGGGCCAAGGGGAGGGCTAGAGACAAGCGGAAACCGATGAAACGGCGGCGGGTGGCATGGCGAGATGCACCCTGGTGCAGGGACTCGTGTTTTTGGAAGCCGGCAACTGCAGGCAGTTTGTATGGGCGAGAAGGAGACGCATGTCGGGCAAGGCAGCGGGGAAGCGCAAAAGCCCCGCAGGGGACCGTGTGCGTCCTGCTGTACGGCCGGCCTGCTGCATCCCACAGTAGCACCAGCAGGTGACGCCCCTCCCTAACCTTTCGTGGCCGTCTCATTCCTTTGCATCCCTCCCAGCCCGCCATGGACGCACCGTACGCCGCTGTGAGCATCAAGGAGTTCTGGGGGCGCAGGTACAACCAGATCGTGTCAGCCACGTTACAGGTGGGTGTGCTTCACAGCACAACATCGTGTCCACCTGTTGTCGGCTGTGACCTTGGCATATAGCATTTGACCGTCTCGTGTCTCGCCAATGCTAACTTGGTTACCTGCATCGTGCGTGGAACGGGGGAACGGGACCTCTATGACTGAAAGCCGGGGTGCCGCGGGACCTACAAGACCACGTTGCTGCTGGCGCTACGCTGCCAGTGGCACAAGCTGGTGCACGCACGCACGCACGCAACCAAAGGCCGCGTCGCCAAGTTGCCCGTCGTAGAAGCCTGTGACGCGATGGAGGGCAACCCAACACGCTGTACGTTGCCCGGCCCGCACCACGCAGGAGACCATCTACAAGCCCCTGGTCCAGGGCCGGTGGGTGGCGGTGCCCCACCATCATGCAGCACCGCCCAACACTGCCGCTACTGGCGCGGCGGAGGCCCCGGCGGGCGCCGCACAGCACAGCGGATCCCACGCCAACGGCCATGCCAACGGCCATGCTAACGGTCACGCCAACGGCGACATCAAGGAGCACACGCCTTCGCAGCACCAGAATGGAAAGAACGTCGTGCAGCAACAGAACGGCAAGATCGCACCCACTGGGGAGTCCCACGAGGGCGGGCAGGTCCACACTGCCCACGCACACCAGCATCACCAGCACCCACAGCATCACCAGCATCACCAGCACCACCGCCAGGCGCGCCGACCCACGGGTCGCGAGCTGTTGGCGCTGTTGGCGTCCTTCTTCGTCAGCGGCGTCATGCACGAGATCTGTGTGGCGGTGAGCGTCCGGATTCTGTGTGTAACACTCCTGCAATCGCGCTGGTGTGCTGCCGCCTGCTGGGCACTTGTTATTCATGCGGGCCGTAGAAAAAGTGACTGGCATCGGTGCGGCAAAGCGCACGTAACGGCACGCGCAACACCGTGGTTGTGCTTGTGATTGTACCAGGTCACCACCGGACGTGCAGAAACCAACAACACACCGTGTTCTCTTCGTAAACAGCCCCCTGGAACCCCTCGACCCCTTGTGTCCAACCCTCCACAGTTCATGTGCGGGGGGCGGCTGGAGGGCAGCTACCGCATGCTGCTGTTCTTCCTGGTGCAGCCGCCCCTCATGCTGGCACAGGAGGCGGCGCACAGCCTGCTGCTGCCAAAGGCGTGGAGGGGCAGCAAGGCGGTGACGGTCGCACAGACGCTGGTCACCATCGGGCTGGTGCTGCTGAGCGCGGAGCTGTTCTGGGCTTCCCTGGAGTCATGCGATATTGACAGGAGGGGCCTTAAGGAGGTGACTGGAGTGATGGCGATGGCGGCGGAGAGGATACGGGCGCTGGTGGCGTGAGTGGTGGCGGGAGCGTGGGGCGGCAGGGCGGAGGCTCCGGGTTCTCGTGGGGCTACAGTACGGTAGCCTGTGTGCTGTGCTGCTGCATTCAGCATGGTGGTGCATTTGTTCCGTTGGCCTGGTGTGGTTGTCCTGAGCATGGGAGGCAGGAGTGACAAGCCGGTGAAAGATGGAGTGCGGGCAAAGTTGTTGCCGCATGGCGGAAGGCATGCCACTTGGTGCCACCTGAACCACAAGGTCGGCTATGGCACTGAGGAAAAGCAGGGCGGTCAGGAAGGAGCAGACTAGGGCCGCTGTGTGACGGTGTACTATGATATGATGAGGCATAGCAGCGCTTGCAGGTGCATCTCCAGTGCTAGGTGCGGAGCTACCGATTGGGAGCTGCCCAGCGGGGGCCAGGAACACAATTAGCTCGAGCGCAGCATGCGGCTGTTGCGCTGTGTGGCATTTCCGCGGTACTAATGGATGAGCACGTTGCGGAGGTGGAACACGCAGTTGTGACTGGAGTTGTGGCCACACTAGGTGGTTAATTGTGGTGGTCATGGTGTTCTTTCTCTGGTTGGCAGGTTTCGGCGCTGCCTGGGGCGTTCAGTGCCTCACACTACTCACCATTTGTGATCATGTGAGGATCAAAGGAGCAGGGTCCCCATTGGGGTCAGACGCTTTGAGCCGACCTGCTGTGTGCAGTTGACTGCGGTGCTGTAGCATGTAGGGTTGTAGGCCGTCAAGCTGGTAGCCGGAAAGGCGCACATTTGCCCATCCTCCTGCTTGTGTCCTTGAGCTGGCCTGAGGCATGCATTCCCTCCACCGGCCCGCTGTCATGTTACCATACCGGTTGTGGCGGCACCGGATGGCGGCACCTATAGTCTGTGGGAACAAGCTGCGCTACTGCACCACATGCCCTCACTGATGGCTGCTAGGGGCAGCAGGGGCACGTGCTCATTGCTGTGCTCACACTGCACGCGGCCTCGTGTTGCAGCCGATGCTGGTTTGATGTATCAATGGTGTAAAATGATTTGAAGGTGGCACCGAGCGCAGGCTGTGAGCCTGGGCGCGTGGTAGAGACACTCGCTCCGTGCCGCCTCGTGCTGCCTTGTGCCGAATGGGCGCTGCATGCCAGGCGCACTGCAGCCGTGTGCACGCTGCACGGTGTGCCCACGTTTCAGGGCTTAACCCATATTGACGTGAACATGTTGCTGGAGGACGCGGATAGCTGGATGCCTGTGCAGAGAAACGGGCGTGTGACCTCACGTCGTGGGCAAAGGGTCAAGAGTCGGTGCGTGAAGGCGCTGCTGTGCCCGACGCGTGATGCTACCGGAAGGCATCGTTGCGCAGCACGCTCCCCCTGGTACTCATGCATAACGTTCTTTGTTATCCGGACGATTTCGGGTGGTAAAGGCCAAGTGCTTCTGGGCCGAGGTTAGCTTCCTTAGATCGCGCGCCAATGTTGCAGGTCGTCGCGAGTCGTGCCTGCGCCCAGCTTGAGCACAGATGAAACTGATATCGAGACAATAGTTCCAATTTCCTCACCCTATAACAACTTCATACCGCGCTATTTTCAATTCGCGCCTCGCAACCTTCCTGTTGCGCTCCGCTATTCATCAGCACCTAAGATGATCTACGACGTGAACAGCCACCTTTTCCGGTCCTTCTTGGCGGTCTCTGGTGGCGCTGGGGGGGGCGCCGCCAAGTAAGCAGCCTAAGCAGTCGTCGGCGCTCTCGTTTGGCCATGCTGCAATGTTACAAACATACTGCGGCTCGATATCTGGTGTTGCGACACGTTGTGGGGCAAAACTGCAAGGTTCCTTCGCGCGCTGACGTGCACTTGAATGCTGTCCTTGTACCAGGAACGCTGGGCCTCGGCGCGCCCCCGGGGAAAAGGCGAAGGAGAACAAGCACGCTTTCGTGGAGTAAATGGGTCCCGGAAGTCGATGTCGGAACGGGCAACAGCGCTGGGCGAGTCGCAGTATGGGGCCCCAACTCGGAAGCCTTGGAGGAGTGGAGCCGTGCACAGGATTCATGCAGACAGACATTGGCTATCCGGAACAGGAGCAGCGGCATGACTGTGGGCGGGCGTAGCAGGTGGCGGAGTAGGAGGAGGACTTGGAGGAGCACCTGGGTTGACCCTTTAAACGTGACACGGGGTGTGTATTAGCGCAGCTAAACGGGTTAAGCGAGGACCATTGGGATCGCAGATGGATTTTCTTCGGGCTGCTACGCTGGGCGACTGCTTCACGGCGCAAGCAGAAGTGTTGGTAGCACGTGTTTGCAGCACGTGTTGGTAGCACGTGTTGTCGCGGACTTTGACGGGCCGTTGACAAGGCGTCCCTGTAACATGGTATGTGAGACGAGGAGGCGTCTTGCTTGTCCTGGCCAGACCTTGGGGTGGCTGGGGTGTGGCTGTCGAAGCCACACATGCCGGCTAAATTCGTGCTTGCCTTTCCGGCGTCACAACGGGGGGCTCCGGGTGTCGCATCGGGCTGCACTGCGGGTTGGTCAGACGGGTCCCCCTTGTTAATTGCTCTGGGAAGAGCCGTCCCCCTGCTTGGGATCTACGGAGCCTGTTGTGCACAGGTTGTGGGGAGGCAGATCAGGGTCGTAGAGTTGTCGTGCAGGATCGTGTCCGGAGCATCAGGCCTTTGTCCTACATGGAGCAGGCAAAAGCATCAGGAGGCAGCTTTGGCAAAGCGGGTCGGCAATCCCTATTCAGACAGGGGGCTTGAACTGAGGTGCATGGTGGGCAGGGCATTCTGGGCTCCTGTTTGGGCCTGGCGCACACGGTTAACGGCAGCGGGTAGCAGCGGCTCTGTCGTGCGTACTGCAGTACAATGACCATGTGGACCAGAGGCACACGAGCAAGTCCTTGCGCAGTTGCCTGCTTGGGTCAGGCACAGGCTGGCCCGCTCCCCTGCACGCCCGAACTGTTCCAGGCGACCTGCACCTGCATGAGACCTGCAGCGCATTTAGACGTCACCCGGCCCGTGGTTCGTAACAGAGCAGAAAGCGTGTATCCAGCAGTCATTCGAATTTGCTTTATGGATGAGTTGCCACTACAATCAATGTAACAAGACAACACGGCACTTGGCCACAAAGGATACCCTCTTACACGAACGCGATGCTCTCAAAACTTCAAGCACTCTCCAACGCCGCTGAACGCGTAGTGAGCTGCTACGTAGTATCTCCTGCAGGCCTATCGAGTCTGTGCACACAGTCAGGACGAGCGCTCGCGGAAGCAGCTGGGTGCTCCCGACAACGTGGCAATTCGTGGAGACCTCCATTCGCGCTAAGCGCAAGTCAATACAGCACTGCAGCTGCTGCTGTTGACTCTAGTCCAGGGCTCGTCATCCATCCATCAGCAGCAACCGTAAGCACACCCCTGCGCCTCCATGTGCAACGTCTCCACATGGATGGCGTCCGCTGTGACACCACCGAAGCAATCCGTTCCCACCATGACATTTACACTGTATCCATGTAGAGGCTTCGGGAACTCCAAGCGGAAACACCTGGCAGCCCGGTGGTGCTCCGCATAGAGGTGGAGGGGGGAGGGTGCTCCGGCTTCCAGTACCGCTTCAAACTGGACGACAGCGTTCGGGATGATGACCTGTAAGTCATGAGACATGCTGACCACAGATGTATACTGGAGGACACACGTGTTGTGCCCTGGAGGTTGGGCGGGGCGCGGCCTGTGTATTGCTGTGGGGTAGCAGTTTCACGAGTAGGTCACTACCGGCACAGTACCGTGACACAGTACCCACCGGGGCACTATGTTGGCGTACCCATGAGCCGTAACACGAAGATAGACGTTATCTTCCAACACCATCAGCGGCGGCAATTATTCACGTGGCATTGATGCGGCTGGCCCGTGCCCATGCCCCACCACAGGGTGTTCGAGCAGGACGGCGGCCGCGTGGTGTGCGACACCGTGTCACTGGAGTTCCTGCGGGGGTCAACGCTGGAATTTGAGGACACGCTGATGCGGGCGGCATTCACGGTGGGGCGAGGGATCTTGCACCGAGCCATATTGTGTGGGGCCATGGTGGCGGGCATTGTTGGTGCAGACGCCAGGACCCGAAGTGTGGGGACCAGTGGGCCCTGCCCGGAGCAAGGGGTGCAAGACCAAAGGTGGGGGCCGTACGGCCAGAACGGGTCCACGGCGGGTCCGACCAGGAAATGCATATGCGGGTGGAGCGCGCTTTGGGGCTGGGCTTTGCGGCAGTCTTGTCAGGGAGGGCCGCCTTGTTGGCATTAGGGGGGAAAAGGGGACGAGGGGGGGAACAAAGTACTAGTAACGCGAGGTGGTGGTAGAAGGGACGAGGGGTGGGGGCAAGGGTGCGGGGCTAAGTTCCTTTTGTTGGGGTGGCCGGCACGGGTGGCGGGGACGCATGGGGGGGTCAAAGGTGCTCCTGGGGCTGCGCCAATCCTGCAGGCTCGCCTGCGGGAAGGCATTGTCCATCGTTCCCCTCCTTTGCTTCTAGGATCTAGTGTACAAAGGCGGGAAGTGTAGCACCCCAGCGCTGGTCATAGTCAGGTTGGCATATTAGAAAATCATGCAACAGGCTTCTCCTCGTCCCCCTGCTGTCACAGATCAGCAAGAACCCCAACGCGGAGGCGTCCTGTGGCTGCGGGAGCTCCTTCGCGGCAAAGCTGAAATGAGGGCGGCATCGTTGTGCTGATGGAAAGCAACGGCCAGGCGCCTCCTTGGGTGCGGGGATGCACTCGTGGTGGTATTGTGGGGCGAGGTGTGGTCCAGGCAGAGGCTAAGCAGCGTGGAGCACTGGACTGGGCTGCAATCAAGTGCTGCTCGGCGGTGCTAGGTGTGTGGCTTGATTGCATGCAAGCGGGCATTAGCTGCGTTGCGAAAACGCTCAGGCATGTGTCAGTCGAAGCGGCCGACTGGATTGCGTTGGCATCCCTAGTTGTACGGGTTCACAGGCACACGTGGGCGCTCTGTCGCCTGCGAGATGCTTGGCTGCTAGGCGCTGCGATGGTGCACGTATTGGTACCTTCTCCACAATTGAAAGACGGGCTGGGCATGGACATAGGACAATCGTCAGTGAATGAGCAAGCGGCTTGCGGCTTGCCTCTCCGCAAGGCTATACAGGCAACCGGGCCCCTCGCAGGGCTTCCAGTGGAAGACTTTCGTGTTGCTGCGTGTGCATGTGCGCGTGAAGAGTCGGCTAGTGGACCAGATCTGACCAGATTCACTGTTGACAAAGCTTGGTGCCATCAGTGCCGTGGGTGGATACGTCGCAAGCACGTGGCAACGGTGGCGAAACAGCATGCACGTTTTCGGGTGCTGCTCAACGATGGCGCAGCCACCTGCTTGGTTGCTGAACCCATCCTTCACCGGGCTCGTGCACGCCGATGGCGTGGGCTCCCGGGTTGTAAATGTGTCAGTCTCGGTTGTGTATACAAAGGGCATGGCATCAGGCAAGGCGCTTGCCAGGCTCGCAGCTCACAGAGTTCGCGCCGCGTGCACGCACCGTACGGCCACCAGCTTCAAGGTCTTCACCCAATAAACAGGGCAGCAGAGGAATTCCCTGGTGCACCAAGCCACCAACTATCTTACTGCCACGTCACTCAGCACGATGTGCAAGTCATGTCCACGTGCTCGTCCCACCACGAGGAACTTGTGAAAGCCATTTGTACGTGGGATTATAGTCATGGAGGTACAACGCACGGATCAAGTAAGACCTGGTAAGTCACGGTTGTAAGCCCCTTACGGTACACCAGAGATCGCCCATGAGCCAGGATCGCGCAAAACTGAAAGGAAGTGTTTATTGTTGATGCGGTCATGTAGGCAAAGAGCCACGATCTGCAGCATGCGGGGACGTACGAGTGCTCCTTGACTGTGTACAGTTGGCCCCTCTACACCAGGCCCAAGGCATGCATTGATCCTGGCATTGCAGCCGGGTGTGTAACACGTCTAGGTAACAGTCAGGCACCACCTTGCTCGTAATGCACACGCTTGGACAGCGCTACGGAGGGTAAGCACTCACTAGCACCCCAACACACGAATGTGAGGTGAGGCACGGACACCGGCACATGTACCGTATAGAACGCATGCTGACCCAGTTACTGTTCTACGTATCAAAAGTGATCCACATGTCGCTACCGAAGGCTGGGTAGGGTCCTTGGTCACACCACTGTACGGGCTGCTGGTCACCACCCTGGTGGTCGCACAAGCCCCAGAAACAGCACTACCGTCTACCGCTCAGGCCAACAGCTACGTACACACAAGGCCTACCGTACACGCGTGGGCTCAAAGTTTGTTCCCGCCCGTGGCCGTTAGGCATTCGCCCGGCTCTTGGCAATTACAGCCTTACCGCCCGCCGTTCGCTGTGGATATGTCTACATAAGGACGCATGCGCCCGGCGACATCCCGTCAGCCCCCGCCGCTCCCCGGCCGCCCTCCTCTCCGACATCACCCTCGCCCCCGCCAAAGCCCAGCCGCGGCCCCAGGCCCCCCGCCGGCGGCGTCATGCCAAAGGCAGGGATGGTCTCCTCCGGGCTGCCCTCACGCCGCTGCTGCCGCTCCAGGGACGTTGCGAGGCGCAGGACGCGCGATGGCGTGCCTTCCGTACCCATGACGCCCGCCCCCAGCCATTGCGGGGTGGCGGGCGAGGCGCCCGCCTCACCAGCAGCTGCAGGGTCGGGCCCCGCCCCTGCCCCCGCCGCCGTGGCAGCCGGAGTGCCTGGGGCAGGGCGCGCTGCGAGCCCTGCCCTGGTCGGCGTCGCTCGTGTACGGGGGCTGTTGGCGGCGCGTGGGCTACCGTCGGGCGTGACGCGCTGCCGCTCGCCGGACCGCTCACGCACAGCCTGGATGTGGGGTTGGATGCGGGGTTGCACGAGGTTGAGAGTTTGCACGCAGAGCGTAAGTCAGCAAAAAGCTCATGTGGTTGCCCTCGTAGCATTACCGTACACCCCGCACAGCGACACCTCCGATTGCGCTCACGTGAGGCACCTAGTGACCCTACAAGTATCCCAGGTCTGTGTGCCCGGTCCCGGGCGCCTTGTAGCGTTACAGCTACCAATTGAGACAAACAAGGAGACTCACAGGTTTCAGCTACTCACCATCGCAAAGTTGGCCCATGCGGCCCGCAGCGGCGACGAGAAAGGCCCCCCGCCGGCCCCCAGCCCCACGACCGCCGCCTGCTCCGCCTCGGCCCGCCGCCTGCGCACGTCTGCCCGGTTGGCGTGCACCAGCGCCCGCTGCTGCGGACTGAGCCACACCTCCTCCACGTCCACCTCCGCCGCACCCTCACCCCCATCCATATCGCCACCCTCGCTAGCACCGCCCTCCTCGACCTCCTCCCTTCCGCCAGCTCCGGTACGGGAGTGCACAAGCCCTTCCCGGCCCTGCGCTTGGTCACCGTCTGCGCCCCCTCCGCTTGCCATGCCGTCCGAAGTAGGACTGCGGGCAGGGCGGCTGGTGGTGACGGCGTCCTCGCTGCCAGGCCCTGCTGCTGGTGCTGGTGCTGCTGCCGTTGCGAGGCTAGGGCCGGCCCCGGCTCTCCGAGGTATCCGCGGCGGGCTGTCGCCCCCGGGGGCCCACAGCTGCACCACGGTGCCGTTGCCGCACGCGGCCAGGACGGAGTCGCACGGGTGGACCTGCAAGGGTAGGGGGCGCAGGGGCGCACAGGCGTCCTCGTAGGCATATACCGGTATTGCAGCACTGTAGCTACCCTAAAGTCACCAATACGCGCTGACGCCCTGGACACGCTGTGTGTTGTGCATAACACGTGATGCACTTGCCTCCGCACCCATCCGCGTGTCAACCCCAACTCATGTCCAGCATGACATAATAGACCAACCGTGCAATCGTCCGCCCCGCAGGGAACTGCCTCCCCCAAAACCCTGCACTGTACAGGACTCCTTCAAGCACTCCTAAACCAAGCGCGCCCAGCGACCCACCGCCAGGCACGTTGGCAGCACGTGCTCGGGGGCCGGCAGCATGCGCACCACGCGGCCCGTGTCCCACTCCCACACCAGCACATGGCCGTCGTCGCTGCCGGACGCCACGTAGCCGCCGCTGCGCCCGTCGCCCTCCAGCCAGGCAACCTGAGGCGGGCGTCAGGTGGAGTGAGTGGTGCAATTAGGAGCCGGGGAAAGGGGAGGCATGGGATCTCGAGTCATAAGATGGCAGGAGGTGTACAGCGTGCGCTTGGTCGAAGCGATAGTTGGCCGTGAGATATGCATACAGCGCAATCGTTACGGGTGTCTCGCGAACTGTGCTGCTGCAGCATGTCCTACAGCTACACGGTGCGAAGTACTGTAGGTACAGCACGGCAAACGGGAACAACGCGTTAGCGCCCATGCGCATTGTGTCATCGCATAACCGGCACGTGGGGCCGTCAGGTCCATCCACCAGGCACAGAGCTGACGAGCGGTAAGCCTGCAACCCACCTCCTTGAGCGTCATGATGTTCTTGTGTCCGGTAAACGCCCGGATGTGCCCCCCGCCGCTGAGTCCATCCTCCTCCCCGAGCCCCAGCCCTCCCTGGTCCCCGCTCCTTCCGAACCCAGCGTCACCAGCCCAACCTAGCCGCCTGCGCCCGCCAAGCAGGCCGTAGCCACCGCCCGCACCCCAGGCCTCTGCCCCAGCACCCATGCGCCCCCGCCGTACCGGAGGCTGCCACCTGGGGCTGTCCTCCGGACTTGACACAAGGCTCGGCGGGCCAGAACTGTCCTCCGGGTCTGCAGGAACCCCCGGCCCTCCAGCCCCGCGGCCAACGGCGGCTGTGCCTGTGGCCGTGGCGGTAGCGGCGCCCACAGCGCCCATTATCCCGCCTGCGGCCCCCGGGAGGAAGCCAGCTGCCCGGCCGCCCCAGGGCAACGGCAGGGCCGCCCAGTCCATGGGGCCCACCTCGCCCAGTGCGCTGCGGTGATCGTGCAGCGCCCGGCCGCCAGCCTGTGACAAGCCCCCGCCTGCTGCTGCTGCTCCAGTTCCTGCCGCTGTCCCAGCCCCTGCCCCAGCCCCCGGGGGCGGGGACGCTGACGACCGCGACCCTCCTGGACCGCCCGCGGCCGCGTTGAGCTCCCCTGCCAGCCCACGGCCCACCGGCAGCGCCGTCCGGGTGCGCGGCGTGGCGGCTGCCGCAGCAGCCCCAGCAGGCGACGCCGTGGCCCCGCGCGGTGGCCGGCTGGCCGCACCCGGTGACGCAGCTTGGGTGGTAGCGGTGGCGGGCGCGCCTGCCCCTACCACGCCCATGCCCTCGGAGCGCAGCCTGTTAGCCGGGGACTCGATGGAGGTGCGGAGGTTCAGGGTGTGGACTGGGGCTGGGGAAGGACCAGAGGGGAGGCCAGGGGGTCGTGTTGCCGGTCGCGGTGGGGTGCCCACTGGTGGGAAGGCCGCCGCCGCCGCGGCGGCAAGGAGTCCGACGGCAGGTGGCCGCGGGGGCATTCCTGAATTCCCGGTTGCCCACTGCCCGGGCCGTATGGGGCTTGCAGCTCCAGCTGTGGAGGTTGTCGGTCCAGCATTGCCAGCAGCAGGGGCAGTAGTGCCAGGTTGCAGCCTGCGCCGCTTGCCTGAGGGGCCCCCGTGCGAGGAGCGCCGCTGCCGCTGCCGCTGTGGCGCTGTGGATAAGCCGTCGCTGCTGCTGCTACTGCTACTGCCATCGCTCTGGCTGTCACTTTCGCTTGTGGAGTTGAGTTCATCGGTGTGGCCGGCTGCAGCGCGCGCTGCGCTAGCTGTAGCGTGCGACTGTTGCCCCAGTGCGGTGGCGAGAGGATTGGCTCCCGCGGGAGGAATATGTGGCCGCTGCAGTTGTTGCTGCTCTTCTCCCCTTGTCGGCGATAGCGTGTAGCGGAACAGCGCTAGCCGCCTCATGCGACGGTCAGGTGTGGGCGACGAGCTGCAAGATTAAAGCCGGCGGCATGGGCAGGACACAGCGCGGCTTAAACGTGAGAACGGAAGGGCAGACCAGTTTGACCAGCACTGTAAAGCAACTGCCGAATAAGCGGACATCACATTGGTAAACGTTGCGCTGCAACGCACCTGGGAGACGAAGCAGCAGCTGCCCCCGCCTGGACCGCATGCCCCAATGCACCCGTCTCAGTGCCCTGCCCGGGAGCCGCACTCCCTGCCGTGGGGGAAGCCGAGGGGACGTCCTGTACCGCAACGCCTGCAAACATAGCAGACGCATGTTGTAACAGTCGTTTCCACATTTCCTGCCATCAAACTATTCGCTGCAACTAAGCTTGCACCGCTGCTTGACGGCCGTGGTGGTGCGCTTTGCTTTGGCACTGCTTGTCCTAAGTCCATGCGCTTTTGATACCCCTGAGTTGCCGATACCGTGCATGTGCGCGTTGAGGCCCCTATCCCTTCGTACCCGTCACGGCCATTGTACGTGTTAAAGGATGCAAAGCATTCCCTGGCCATATGCGCCCACAGCCCCACCCCCGCCCCCATCCCTCACACCTGCCGATATGGTCATGGTGACGCTGTTGGTCAGCGCCACGCTGGCCAGCCGGCGCTCGCGAAAGGCCGGGGAGGCACCGGCCTGTGGTTGCAGCAAGAGGCAACATACCGGAAAATGTTACCGGCATAGGCCCCGCCGTGGAGGATTGCGGGCCTCGGCGCTTATGTGGCACTGTGACGTGGTTTCGGCGCGCTCCTGGATCTGCTACAAGGCGTACCTACTTGGTACGCCAGCCCCGGCCCCTAAAGCACCCGCTCCTTGCAAACTCCCTCCACCTACCTGTATCGCCTCGCCAGCACCACCGCCGGTCCCACTCCCCACCGCAACCCCTGCTCCCGCCCTCACAGGCTCGCTCGGAGACCCCAGCGCCGCCGGCGGCCCTCCGGCCCGGGCGCTTCCGGGCCCGCTGCCTCCCCCGCTGCCATCCCGCTCGCCCGCCCTGCCGCCAGCACGCCACCGCAGCCTGGCATCCAGCTGCTCATGGCTCATGGCGTGCTGCCGTACATCCACGCCGTACACCGCGTCCCCGCTGTAGCTCAGCAGCAGCTGGCCTCCTGCCGCGCCTGCGAAGGCCACCCCGGTGATGTGCCGCACCCGGCCCAGGCTTGAAAAGCCTGTGATGCCGGACAGGTAGCCCGGGCGTAGGAGGTGGTGCGGGGCGTAGCAGGACACCCAGGCGGGCCGGGAGGCGTCGGCCTGCGTTGGGAATAGGGCGAGGTGTGGAGGGGAGAGTGATCACAACAGGGCGACAAATTTCCTTTGGGTGCAGGGGCCAACTTGGGATCAATCGCTTGTGGATGCACACGCCGTGGCCTAGCTTGTGGGTAGACAAAGGCTTGCAAGGGCCCTGCAGCACCGCCCCCCCAGCTCTGAATGTCCTACGCCCACCTGGGGGGCCAGCTTTCGCATGTCGTACATGCGGGCGAAGGGGTCCCCGCCCCCGGTCACGAACAGGTGGGGCTGCTGGGGGCACAGCGCCAGCGAGTTGATGGACACGCGCAGGCCGCCGCGGTTGGGCCGCTCGCAGCGCTGCTCCACTGCACGATGAGGCACGGGTTGCACAAAGGACGTGGAGGGCAGGGAAGGGTTAGTGGGCAGGGGCCCAGCCCAGGGTGGCCACAGTGATCAGCGTGATTGCGACGGCTGGCAAGGGATTGACGCCCCCAGGCGAGAGACAGCACACGCTTTTATACATACATGTGGCTGAAAGGGTGCTAAGGCTCATTGCGGGTATATGGGGGCCTGGGGGTCACGTGTGAGAGTGCCCGACGCAGCAGGTCACTTACCAAGAACGCTGTGAACTCCTTGCGGCCCCCCGACGTCCCCAGGTCTCCCTCCAACGTGCCCACGGTTTGCTGAACGCAGGTCGAAGAGGCGTACCGTGCCATCCTCGCCAGCGGCCAGAAAGGTGTCAGGCCCGGTGGCCGCGAGGGCTTTGGCCCGAGCACGGTGGCAAGCGAAGGGTCGGGTAGCCTGTTTGTTCAAGTCTATGAGTCGAACCTGCGAGCAATGTTGTGGTGTTTATAATTGTATCTGGTGGAAGAGTCGTAGGTATTGGGCGAAAGCTGCATGTTGCGCTACACACCTGCCTATCGCTTCCACTTGTTACCACCCTATTATTGCTGGATCCAGGAAGAAATTTGACAGAGAGGATTGACCCCGAAGTGTGTCCCTGCGAGAGCGGCAGTAGCATGGTAAAGCGTCCGGTTGCTTTGCGCCCGGTCAGCACCACCTAATGGACTTACCGAGTCAAATGCCGCTGTCGTATCCAGGAAATTGGTTGCATTCAAGAAGTTTAGCTTCCCGCTCTCATCCCCGACGACTAGTTGAGCCCCATCATCACTGAAGGCCAGGCTCGTGCTGCACGACAGGCTGCTTGTCGACGGGTAGTTGACAGGAGCTAACCTCCATACTAGTGAAGGGTTGCAAGAACGCTTCCTGTCGATGCAAATTCCGCGCTCTCGTTCACGAAGCAAGTTTGGGATGGGTGCCATGCTTGCCAGTTCTTTGCCATTGCACAGCCCCGCGACAGTTCAGCAGTCCTCTTAGTGTATTTGTGAGTGTCGGCGGTCTGGGCACGCAATGGCTGCTACGCCCTTGTCCGTACGGTTGGAAGCTAGGCATGCGCACATGCAGTCGACTGCGGGGGGCAATGTGGGCAATCTGCCGCACTCCGGCCCCCTTACGTGAAGCTTGGGTCTGCCGGTATGTGAGCTCAACTACATGTAGGTCTGGACAGGTCTGGCGCATCGGTATGTGCAGCAGGCTGCAGCAGGGTGCAACCACGCGCAAGGTGCAACTCGGGATAGCAGGGGAGCAGGCGCAGGGGAGCTCCTCTGGGCCAGAGCTGGCCAGAAGCGTGGCGACTCGTTACGTCAACAGCTAACCCTCGAGGATAACGGCACGACCAATGGCTTACTCCGAATGATAAAGGAACTTGCATGCTAAGGACGTAAGGAGCTGTCAAGGGCGCGTTCGTAAGCCAGGTTGATGTCCACACATCACGGCAGCACACAATAGGATGACCCGTAACCTGCATTCTGTAGCGGCAATGTTCTACTTGTCCTTGAGGTGCTGAGACCCGACAGAAGCTTTCGACTTGTGCCACAACCTTTGAGCCGTACGTATCAAAGCAAGACGCGCAGGGTCAAGGCAGAGGGTATGTATGTATGGATTTACAGTTTTGGTCCCCTTCCAGGGCCCAGCCCCGTCCCACTCGGGAGA
>VFQN01001626.1_pt1 | contig 36845 bp, 37 predicted proteins | sample 3512371 | NCBI WGS metagenome assembly VFQN01 (sample SAMN10412370, study PRJNA504923) | tailings metagenome | isolation source: Replicate 2 from Balatoc abandoned mine | place: Philippines: Itogon, Benguet | collected 2017-08-28
GACACTTTTCGTCTTGTTGGTCGTTCTGGCCGTTCCCGTGGGACGCCTGTTAGAACGCTTCGATTTCCTGAAACTGTGGCTGGATCTGGCTCAATCTCCATCCCTCATGGAATCGGGGACACGAATCCTCGAAGCCCTCAAGACGATAGGTGCACAGTACGATCCTGTGAGTCGAGAATTGGCCACATCTCAACTGCAACACATCGAGCAGGAACTGCAGCAGATTGCACAGGGACGATTTCGCTATGAAGGCACGGAAACCTGGCGATTACCCTATGAACGATTGTTGCGGAGCCCGGACCTGTATCGCTATCGCTCTGTTTCTTTGGTTAAATCCAGCAACTATTGGCAAGATGAGCCAGGCCGACAAAGTATGCAGGTCAACTGTGATGTAGCCCGGCGTGGGCCGCTTCGCATTGAACGCATCGTGATTGTGGCTGATTCACTCTGGCCACAAGGAGAACGGTTCCCCATCCAGCCTTTGGAAAATTGGTTGACGATTCAACATCAGAACGGAATTCACATCAAGCTGGTGCGTTTGTCGGCGCTAGTGAATGAGTCGGATTTAGTCGCCGATCTTGGCATCTATGGCGGACGTGCCGTGGGTTTTCAGGAGATTGATGAGCGAGGAAGAACCATCCTTTTCACGCTCACTTTTGACTTGGCAGAACTTTTGGCGGCAGAGAATCGATGGGAGCGATTGGCAATTTATGCCACCAATTTTCAAGATCAACTGGATCGCGAAAAGGGGGAAGAGTAGGATCGCATTGTGACCCGGCTCTGATTGTTGTTATGGGCCGCTTTGGACTGTCTGCGTGAGAACCTCCGAAGCCACCAACGTCGTAGTAACGATCAATGCCGGGACGGATTGTCCCACATGCCTGCTCGACTGTATCTGGATACAGCCCGGCTGGGCCTCCTGACACCGAGTGCCCGCCAAATTCAAATCGACTTCGCCCACCTCACCAGCGAAGAAGCTGGTAGCCTGTACTTAGAACACTTTCTCAGAGGCGGTTTCTCAGCCTGGCCACATTCTCTGCAAGAACGCTATCCGAGTCTGCGCCACTGGCAAGGAGTTACATCCCTCCAGGGTGACTTCTCTCAATTGACGGGTTCCTCGATTGATGCAGGACTCTTGCTGGCACAGCGCTCTGCGGTGTTGCTGAAATTGGCGGCTCAGTTGTTACGGCAACGCTGCCGCCACATTCTGACAACCGACCTTTCCTGGCCGTGCTATCAACAGAGTCTCCATCGGCAGACGTTTCTGAATGGATGCGGTCTCACGCAACTTCCGTTGCGTCGTTTCCTCTTCGAAACTCAGGCCGATCATCGAATAATTGCGGCGAGGATCATTCGCACGTATTTGCGGAACGGTTGCGATGGCCTGTTCCTTCCGGCTGTGAATCATCAGGGGATTCGCCTCCCGATTCCGCTCATCGTGCAACAACTCAGGCAACAGGCTCCGGTCCGTTTTGTGGTGATTGATGGGGCTCAGGCTTTGGGACATATTCCCATCGACTTTCAGGACCAATGGGGAGACTTGTTTCTGGCGGGCTGCCACAAATGGCTGGGTGCCTATCATCCTCTCGGGCTGATGTTTTATGGTCACTCACCCGTCGCCTCTGAACTCCGTGAGGACATCCAGGCAATAATCGGTCAACGTTCGTTGGATGATCCCCTCCTGCGTTTCACGCAGCAACTCACGGAACGTCGCGTATCTCGTTGGGGAGAAACGGTTGGCTTGCTTCCACTCTTGACCGCTCAGGCAGCGCTCGTGGATTGTCGGGAACGGCAACAGCATCCACTCTGCTCACTGACAATTCAGTGGCGAAATGCCGAGCGATTGATTCCGATCGCACAACAGTTCGGCTGGTCGGCTTTGGAGCCAGCATCTGATGTGCGATCCGGCATTCTCCTGCTGCAAGCCAATTCTGCGTCGTGGCGTCGTCTGGCTCCGCAGGAATGGCGAGAGCGATTTCATCAAGTTGGAATGGCGGTGACGGCCTATCGCCAGGGAATTGTGCGGATCTCTTTGCCCTGTGAAACCTGGACCGACGAAATCGACAGTCAACTTCATCACGCCTTTCAAGCACTGATACAGTCTTGCCATCACGTCACACAGAAAGTTCCTGCTCCCTTTTCCGATGCTCTTTAGAGCATACGATTCATAAAAATTCCCTATGGAATTTCGTCATCTGATTTGATTGTTTTCAGTCCTGCTCGACTTCTATCCAGAGCCGAATGAGGCCGCCTTTCCCATCGATAGGGGCGACCGCTCGGCCCTTTTCATTGTGCCACGGCGTCAAGGTCCGCTCCGGTCTGAAGACCTCCGCTGCTGCTTGGCCATTCTGGCCAAGACTCCACCTTGACTTGCCGTGAATGACGCCTGGAACGGGCCTCCGGCAGCCCCTCTATCCATCACTCGATTGTGCAGGCCGGGCGCAGTCACATTCTCGGAGAAAATCACCATGAACAAAGAAGACGTGCAACAACTCGCCGAACAAGCCCTGAATGACTTAGAAGCCTCCTTGCAAGCTGGACACAGCAAGCTCTTGATCCGCTATCTCGACGTGATGAGTCGCTTTCACAACTACTCGTTCGGCAATTGCCTCTTGATTCACTGGCAGAAGCCAGACGCCACTTACGTCGCTGGATTTCGCCGCTGGCTTCAAATGGGCAGGTTTGTTCGCAAGGGAGAACGCGGCATTGGCATCATCGCTCCGATGGTCTATCGACGGCACGAAGCGGAGTCGAATGACTCTCATGACGAACGGGTGATCCGAGGTTTCAAAGTGGTTCATGTGTTCGATCTCAGCCAGACCGAGGGAGAGGAATTGCCCGAACTTGCCAGGGTGTCTGGCCATCCGGCTGAGTTGCTGGACAATCTTGAATGGCTGGTTCACGAAAGCGACATCAAACTTCTGAATGCCACGCTGCCCCGTGGAACCAAAGGACTCTCGCGCAAGGGAGAGATTGTGCTTTCCAACCAAATGGACAACGCGGAACGTTTTTCCGTTCTGGTGCATGAATTGGCCCACGAATGGTTACACGATACGACGCAGCGAACCAATTTGAGCCTGACAGTCCGGGAAACCGAAGCGGAAGCGGTCTCCTATGTGGTCTGTCGCTGCTTTGGCCTCGACGGTTCTACACACAGTTCCGATTACATACAGATGTACCAGGGGACTTCCCAGACGCTGATGGCATCACTCGACCGCATCCAAAAGACAGCTCTGCAAATCATCGATTGTTTGAATGTCTCCCGAGCCATATCGCGGGAGAGTGCTTGCCAGTCCGTCTAGACCATGTTTATGGTTTGTCTGCAGCCATTCAGAACGCGAAAACACTCTTGTTCTTCGACTCACCGGCGGCATCGATCCTGAAAACCAAATTCTGAAGATGCCCTCACTTCCCGGTTCCACGGCTTGAAAAGACAGTGGCTGACCACAGCAATCGTGGACCAGAAGCGGAGAAGCTGCTCCCTTCTGAGCTGAAAAAGTCTGGTACAGCAGACCCTCACCGGGGTAAAATCCAGTGGCTCTAAAATCCATCATCACACCCTCCATCTTGGGAGGTCTCGATGCAGACAACCATTCTCGGTCAGGAAGACCTTCTCGCGATTCCCTACCCCGAAGCCGAATCGAGCGAACGACTGGCCTCTGAGCCGGTTGTTCGCTCCGTCTGCCTCGACGCATTTCCCGAAAGTGAACTCCCTTCACTCCTGGGCGAAAGCCTCTGGGATCGTCTTCCCTGGAGCGAGCTTCCTCCTGGAAAACTGGATCGGGCGACACTGGTTCAAGCTTATAACGCAAGTCTGGAACGGCTCGACTCTTTCAAACAGGATGTCACGACGCTTTTGACCTCCGCTTGCCGGACCAATCTCGAATTCCGGCAAGCCGTCGGCAGGACTCATGAAGCGGCACGGGATCAAGCTTTAGAATCAGAACTGCAAGCGATGCTCTCCCGGGCCAATTGGAAGCAGACGCCTCAGCGGAGCATCATCGACGCCGATGTCGTCTCACAAGCGACCCGCATGTTACGCCGTCAATTGAATGCGGCGCTCAGTCAAGCCATTGATCAATTCACGGCAGAGTTTCAGAAGTTACTCGACCGTCTCGTCAGCGCCAAACTCATCGGTCGTATCGTCTGGAAACCGAATCATTGCTGCGGCTACGACTTCTTCAAACAAGTGGTCGTCCAGGAAAACCAGGGACCACGGCAATCAAAAGAAACCATCAACAATCCCGATGCCAGCCGCCAATTCGGTGAAACGATCGTCTCTCACGAAGTCACGACCAGGGTTCACGGAGAAGGACGGCATGTGTCGCAGCGGGAAGAGCATGAGCATGTCGTCATCAATGCCGTCCGAACTTCGATTCGTGAGAGCCAGGTGGTGATGCCGCCAGCCGTGGTTGAACTGACGAATCACGTTCCCGAGTGGCTCTATTCCTTCGTGCAGGTGGTCGATGGCGATCTCTGTACGGAAAGCATCGAAACGCACTCCGGAAAGTCAAAAGCCTGGCAGGATGTCAGCATCACCCGGCGTCCGATTTACGGCTGGGAACCGGCCGTGATCATCGGACCCTATGTGCTCACCGGTTGGGGACCGCGCGAAGTGGCGGCGGAACTGGCGAGGCGGGATGCGGTGGCGGCTAGGGAGCATGCGGAATCGTTCGAAGGACGCTTACCCTGGTTGGCAGCGGGACTGCTCTCTCTGGCTGCACTCTTTCTGTGGTGGAAAGCGTTGCAAGGAACGGGAGGGACGTTCTTTGCCTTACTCTCTCTCGTCGCTGCCTGGATGCTGATCTGGCAAGCGGTTTTTGATCGGGAAGTTCGCCGCCGGAATGCTTCGGCGGCGGTGGTTGCTTTCTGGCAGTCGAGCGTCGTTGGCTTTTCGCTCCTGACAATCAGTGATCTCATTGCTCGATTTTATCTTTCGGCAGTACCGATCTGGCTTCTGTGCTTTCTCCTCGGCGTGTGCGGCGTGTTGTGGATGAGCAGCCCGGAGACGATTCAGCGCCACCTGAAAGGATTGGCGAAATCATGAGTCAGGGAGATGTCTCACCTTGGGGCGGCAAGCCCAGGAATATTTCTGTTAAGCACATGCTGACCATATTTGCCGTACTCGGTGTGGCGCTTGCGATCGTCTATCACTTCGCCTATCCGGCAGACGTCTTCCTGTTACAGAACCAACGATCGTTACAGACCCCGGTCTCCGTTCAAACATCGCCAGCGAATTCAACAACGGGGGATGTACCAGTGGTTGCCGAACCGGAGGCAGCACCGGAGACCTCGGCAGCGGATCTCGCTGTGGACCAGGCACGGGCGTCACAAGCACGAGAGCGTCTCTCCCAGGTCCGCGAGCAAATTCAGCAACTCAAGGTCCTGCGCACTCAGTGGCAATCACGCGCCGCCTCGCTTCAGGGAGGAGACCCCGGTCGAAAAATTGCCGGAAGTCCGGCACATCTGGAACTCGCGGTCGAACTCTTTGACTCCGAACCCCCTTCGGCGACTACTCTCACCAGTTGGGAGCAGCGGTTGACCACATTGGCTGCACCGCTGACTGATTCTCCGCACCCCTTGGAACTCACGAAAGAGTTTCTGGCAGCACTTGATGACCTGGGTCGAGAGGTGACGGAATCGTCAAGGAGGCTGGAACGGCAACTTCAATTGTCGCAGGCTCTGACGGAAGAGACCCGCGGCTTGCCGACGGCGGATCGCACACTCGAAGAAGCGTTGCAACATCGGCAAGAGAAATTCGTTCGTGAAGAAGCGGAACGATTGGCCGTCGCACGAGAAACCGCTCGACGGGAAGCCGAGGAAGACAGAACGAAGCGCATCGCTGATCTGGAACGGCAATTGATTGCGGCAGAAAGCAAGCGTGAAGAAGAAAAACTTCTGGCGGAGAAACAACGGATCGAACAACTAACGGAAGCGGAAAAGCGGCAAGCCGCCGAAGAGGCGAAGATTCGGGAGGCTCAACAGCGTGCCATTGAAGACGGGTTGAAGGCTGAGGCGACTCGGGTCGAAGAGGCGATTCAAGCCGCTCGACTGGAACGGGACTTCCAGCGCGATCTCCCGGAAATCAAATCCTGCTTGACCGCTTTTACGTCCGAAGGCTTCATCCGTCGTACCAGCGGGAAAGGCCCCATGTCGCTGGGGTTCCTGAAGGGCAAAGGCGCATTGGAGCCGACGAACGAGGGAATGCGGACGCTGCATCTGCTGGCGACGGGGACCAATGATCGTCCCCGTGGCGCCATCCCGGAAGGAATCAACACCGCGACATTTCCGATGCTCCATCGAGCCTCGGAGCTGTTGCGGAAATATGGTGATTTGATGGTGAAGAAAGGCATGCTCGATCCCTGAAATCGCCGCCGCCTGATGGTCGCCAGCATGGCCCGATGACTGACCCCATTGCCGGCCAGTCTGATCGCCATGGCGAGATCGATTTCTCGGCCACATTCGCCGCCGCAGAAAATCGTTGAAAAGACTGAGCAGACCGCAGGTTACAACAATCGGCAGAAGACGAGTCGCAGGTGAGGTGTCAGCGGCTGGTACAGGCGGGTCTCAGATATCCGTGGGAAATGACACCTCTCCCTCACACTCATCTTTAAAAAGGAGAAGGCGATCGCCGTGTCCCGAAGCCAGCCCCCTCCTCACAACCAACCGCGAACTGTGCAGATTCGCGGTCGAGCGATCCCCTTTTTAGAGCGGCGGCGCATTGGTCGGCGAGACTACTTCCTGCTGGAACAGGTGGGCAATCCTCAGCGGCCTTCATTCCGCGCGTTTGATCCTCGCTCGGGTCCGGGAGGCGATTTTTTTCTGATCCAGCGTTTACCGAGAGGACCGCAGACCGAACAACGCTTGCGTGTCTTACGGCGGTTGAAACACGAGGCCTTTCCTCGCTGTGTGGAGTGGCAACGCCAGGGGGAATCGACCGAGGTCGTTCTGACCTGGATGAAAGGCATTTCGCTGGCTGATTATTTCGGGCATCTTCGTAGCGGTCGAAGACCTCCCGTTGCTCCCAGCGAGGCGGTGCGGTTGATTCGTGGGCTGGCGAATGGCGTTTCCTATTTACATCAGTCCTTTCAACTCGCACACGGCGACATTCAACCGGCGAATGTTCTGCTCACGGATCATAGCAGTCGATTGACGTTGATCGATTTCGGAAGCGCCTGGACCGTGGAGAGGACGGTTCATCGAGAAGAAGGAGATGGACGACATCCGATCTATGCCGCACCCGAGTTCTCTCCATTCAATGATCCCGGGTCGGGGTTCCTGGCCGATCAGTTCTCGGTTTCGGTGCTCTTCTATGAGTTGCTGACCGGAGTCATTCCCTACGATGGGCTGGGGGGTAAAGCGGGCCGTCCAGAGTTACGAGAGCGAGCAGCCCGGATGCTTGTGCCTCCCAGCCAGGTGACTTCGAACTGTCGTCATTTACCCCGATCATTGCGAGACGGAGTGGATCGAGTCGTATTGCGTGGGCTCGCACTCGATCCCGATGATCGCTACACCGACCGTCATGCCTGGTTGAACGATCTCTTTGAACTGCATGCGAAGTTCCGATTGCCGACGGAAGATTCTTTCGCCACGCGGGTACTGACCCGAGTCGTCGCCTGGTACTCGCGATTCCGCAGTGGCGACTGAAGAGATCAGGAGGGATTAGTTTCACGCGGGAGCGCCATTCCCAGATAAATGGCCTGGGCATGAGGAGGTATCTCACCAAACACATCGGCACAGGGAGAATGATACCAGCGACCATCGTTTCCCTTCGCCAATCGAGGAGAGACAGGCTCTCCATTCAATAAAGTCTCCGAGCCCGAAGTTGCTGGCTGCGGTTCTCCCCAGTGGCATCCCACGCAGCGATTGTCTTGGGGGCCAGCAGCGATAAAGGGCTCTTTGCCCTGAGCCATCAGGAGCTTGCGAAGCGTGTCCAGAGAGCGACGGTAAATCTGCCTCGCTTTCAGCGTGTTGGGAATCAGGAGACACTCGTAGGAGTCGGCGAACATCAGAATGCCGAACGGAGCCTCCGCTCCTTCCTGTGATTGGATGAGTTGGCAATGGGCGGCGATCCGCGCCTGATGCTGCGGACCCCAACTCCGGTCGCCCCGGTGTTTGCGAATCACCGGAATCCGCATCGTCCGACCCTTGATCAGCACCCGCCACGGTTTTCCGGACAGTCGTAGTTGCGCGTCAATGTAGGGATCGATCGGAGCTCGACAATCGAAGCCCGCTTTTCTCAAAGACCACCAGTTGACTTCCTGTATCTCTTCGGAGTCGAAGTCGATGGCGATCTCCTGACTCCGGTCGAAGGCGGCCCGCTCGCGGATCAGTTGAATCAACCAGGAGATCACCTGAAAAGCCTGAGCACCACAGTAGAGAACGGGAGCGCATCCCAACCAGACGGCGATCAACCCCCAGCCCATTCCCCACTGGGAACCAGCCAAGAGCCACAGGATCGGTAAACACGCGATCGCCACAACCAGGAGCGTCATCCAGTAACGAAATTCTCCCCAGGCGATTTCAATCGCTTCCGCAAACGTCTTTTCGTCGTAGTCTCCCAACCAATCGAGCTTGGGTCCCAGGCGTGGCTCTTCATCCTCTTGCTGATCGAGTCCCGAACACTGGGCGAGAACTCCCGCTCGATTGCAAAAGACACGTTCGCTCAGTGCATGGACGCCAATCGCTGGCAGATCCCGACCATAGTGCGATCGTTCGTCGGAGTGCTCCGTTGCAGGGTTCATCTCATTGCTTCTCCCGCCAGCGAACGATGTCTTTCAGCAAGGGAGCCAACTCCTGTGGTCGATCCTTGGGAAACCCCTGTAAGCAATCCTGAAATCGGATGGCCAATCCTTTCGGCATTCCGATACTGGCAAACACGGATGGCGCGTCGGAACTCTGACCAGGGTGACCGCCGCAGGCCGCCAGCGCCACTTGCCCGAAGCTGAACAGGTCGGAGGCCACCGTGGCTGTCCCGCCATCCACTTCGGGAGCACGAAACGGATCTTCCGGCCAGTCGCTCGAAACAGAAGGGCTGCCATCCAGAAGCTTCGCCAGCTCGAAATCGGTTAACACCGCTCGTTTGTCCTTATCGGCAATCAGCACACGTGAGGGAGCCAGTTCCCGTAAGACGATGCCTGCCTGATGGAGAGCATTCAGGCCAGTCGCGATTTCATGGAGCAACCGTGGCAATTCCTCTTTGGGCCAGCCCCCTTCTTCCAGGCAGTGCTGCAAGGTCTGTTCGCCAACCCACTCATCGATGACCCACCAACCTTCCCCATCCGTGGCTGGCATTGAAACCAGATTGAACGTCAGATGCGAATGCATCCCGACTCTTTGGCAAGCATCGGCGTGTCGCGAGAGCTTGTGCCGCATCTCTTCTTTGGCTTTCGCGGCCTGCCAACCCAGGTGATAGAACTTGCCTCGTCCCAGGCGACCGTTGGTATGCCGATGCTTCATCCGGCAGACGATGACATACAGTCCGTTGGGAGCTTGCCGTCCCTGATCCAGATAGCCTGCACACTCCCATTCCGCAGAACCGGTCGCTGGTCCCAATGGGTTCGCCGGTGGCTGATAGCGGGGATCGCGGGGTGCGAGCAGCTCCAGCACATCCTTTTGGAAGACATCCGCCAGAAGTTTCGCCGTTGAGGGTAATACCCCGTTCTCCTTGTAAACGCCATCGACCAGGGTGCGGTAGTCAATTGTTGAAACGGACGCCAGTGTCTTGACCGAATAGCCCAGAGAGATGCGTCCCCGATCCACCTGAAATGGGTCTAGAAAGACTTTTTGAAGGTTGTTCTTTGGCATCTGAAAACTTCTCCCTCCGCACCAAGAATGCTACTCCATGCTGACGCGACTGCGCGCTGCTTTCCGGTATCACTGCTTACGTCATGCTCACCACGGTGAGGCATGTGTCCATGATCGACTACTTTTGCAGTGAGTACCAGTCCTATGAGTCAAATGCTCTCCCGGTTCCTCGATCATCTAGCGGAACGCTTTGCCACTTTGTTTGCGGGAATGATTAGTTCCCGTGTCGAAGGTTTGCGAGCCGTTGCCCAAGCCGAACAACAAAGTCACCTCGAAGATCTGGCTCGACATTATGAAGCCGAAGGGAAAATCGACATCGCCGCTTCGCTTCGCCAGCGAGCGTTGAATCTGACCTCCAGCGATCTGGCTGCGGAAGCCGTCCAGATCATGCAACGGACCTCGGCACAACGTCTCGCTTCCGACACTCCGGTCAGTGAGGAACAGCCCGCGATCCCGGACTTCACATCCCCCCCTACAAAACCTCGCAAAAAATCGCCGAAGCTGACAACGACCCCGAATGAGATTTTCTCCTCACTGCCTGAGCAGCAGGGAGACCAGTCGTGAAAGCGGGCTCCCTGCATCTGACACAGCGAGACCGAGAAATTCTCCAAGCGCTTTCCCTCAAAGTACGGCTGTTTAATCAGCGGCAACTCGCGGAGCACTGGTGGAACGGTGACCTGGCCAACGCTCGGCGACGTTTAAAACGCTTTGCTCAGGTCGGCTTACTGACCCAGATCATGGTTCCCACTCGGGCACTTCCTCCATTGGAAGTTCCGCTCGTTCGCTGGAAACCCGGTGATCCTCAACCGGAGGCAGGTCATATCGCTTACCAGTGTCAGAATCGCTGGCGAATGCGGGCGGTCCGTCCCAGCACTGTCTGGATCGCCACCGAACAAGCCGCCCAGATTTATGGCGGCAAGTCCCGAGGGGAACTCAAGCATGCCACTCAGGCCACTCACGATCTAGGAGTCGCTGCCGTCTGGTTGCGGCTCAGAAATATCGCACCGCATTGGGCCGACGCCTGGAGAGGAGAAGATCAACTCGCTCATACCCGCCAGGGAGAGAAAGTGCCCGATGCGTTTCTGGTGGATACGAACAACACCGTTCAGTGCGTAATCGAATTTGGCGGAGCTTATGACGCCGATCGCGTGAAGGCTTTTCACGCAGATTGCGCTGCAAGAAGTCTTCCTTATCAACTTTGGTGAGAGTGATGAATCCTCGACCTTCCCTCACAGCTTGCCGCTTGATGCCGCGAGATCACGACATCCTCGCCCACATCGCCAGACACCGTTTAACGACCGTGGCCGTGATGCAGCAGGCACTGTTTCCTACGGATTCTTATACAGCAGTCGCCAAAGTGGCTGCGCGGCTTTGTCGCGGGGATTATCTCCGAAAACACACGCTCCGACATCCCGTGCGGTATTACGTCCTGGGGGAAAGAGGCGCCACCTTACTGGGACTGGGAACGCATCGGACTGAAATGTTAGGGCCGCAAGCCCTGCCGCTCGAATATGCCTCGTTGCTTTACTCGACGATCGGCCAACAACCACGGACTCGCCTCACACGCGAGGAACTTCAGTCCAGATTTCCCTGGCTTTCCCGGCGTTGGACGGATGCCTGCCATTGCTTCGATGAAGCCAATCAAATTCTGGAACTCCTGCGAGTTGATTTCGGCGGCACAGCTGATCATGTCGCTCGTAAATGCGTGCAAGAAATTCATCGACGCTCCCCATCTCACGACTTCCTGAAACTGCTGGCTTCCGGTCGTTTCCGTTTGGTGCTGATCACCGCCACACCGGAAAAGGGGGCCGCTCTGCGAATGGCTCTGAATCGTCACGACTGGCCGCTGGGCTTGCAGTTTCATCTTTCCGTCATTCCCGAACTTCTTTCCTTCCAAACGAGGAAAACCCATGCGTGATGTGTACTACCAATCTGTTGAGAATCCGGTCCAGGTGGATCGGCTCCCTCACACCATTCCCGAATTAAGGATTCTGCCACGGAATGCAGAACAGAACGGCAGTTTCCTGAAAGCCGTCCAGGGACTTCTGCTCAGCGGTATATTCGTTGTGATTCCGCTGATCGTTTACCGGGCTCCCGGATGGAGTTGGCTGGAGCCTTATGACCTTCTCTATTCGTTGCCGGTGATGATCTATTACCTGGCCATCTGGTGGCACACGCCAGAAGTTCGCCGCTTGCTTCATCCCGCATTTCTGACAGCCTTGATTCTGGTGTTTGTGAATCACCGAACTCCCTGGGTGGTGCAAATCCTGATTGTCGTCTTCGGACTCGGCGTTTTCATCTATGCCTTTGGTCGGCATTGGTCGGTTGTTTGTACGGCCTCGCCCATGCCGCGTGATGTCGCCCGGAGAATTCAGCGACACTGTCAGGAGAACCTCTTTCTTCTGTCTTCGCTCACGGCAATGGGAATCGCGGCCTTGCTGTGGTTTGCCGCTCCCGTGGGCAAGATTCTGTTTCTGGCTCTCCCGTTGGCTGCACTCTTCATCCCTTTGCCAAGTGGCTTGAACTGCTCTCGCTGGCAAGTTCTTCAGCAGAGCATCGGGAGCTGGTTTTTCTATCGCGCCGCTTCTTTGCCGGGGTTAGTTCAGTCGCCAGCAGGCGAGCCTCGCGAACGATGGGCGGGGGCGATCTATTTAACGGTTCTTTCCGCTCTGATCTGTCTTCGCTGGGGAGGCTCTCCACTGCCCGATGTCATCGCTTGGGGACTGGAGCGGCATCAAGCCATCGGCGAGCAGTCGACCGCCACGGGTTTTCAGATCGTACGGCAACAGGCGTTGATCTGGATGACAACGATCTCAACCCTTTGCTTTGCCCCTCCTTGTCTGGCCTGGGTCACAGCTCTCTCCGCCTCGATGCCGGTTCTGATCTATGCCGCGTTGCAACGAGAGAGCGCCCTGGCAGGTTCCGAGGTCGCCGGCATCCTGACGAACGTGCGTGATTCGCAGGACACCACCGAACGCACCAGTATCTATCTGGGCCAGGTCGCAGGAGATAGTAGTCCCGTGCTCGTCCCTCGCAAGATCTTTGAAGAACATGCCCATGGTCTGGGAGACAGCGGTTCCGGGAAAACCTCTCTGTTTCTTTGTCCGATCATTGAACAGCTAGTGGCTGCTGGGGATTGCAGTCTGATTGTGATGGATTTCAAGGCCGACACATTGGAGTTACTCGCCACCCTTCAATGTGCTGCTGCAGAGCGTGTCAAAAGAGGACTTTTGGCTCCGCCATTAAAGGTCTTTTCCAATCAGCGAAACAAACAGACATTCGCCTTCAATCCGATGACCCAACCATTCTGGAAGGATTTTGACCTCCTGACTCGTACGGATATTCTTTGTGCCGCCAATGGGTTGAACTACGGCTCGGACTATGGGCAGGGATATTACAGTTCAGCGAATGCCGCGATCCTCTATCACACTCTCAAGACCTTCCCTCTTGTTACAACATTCACCGAACTTGCTGAGTGCATTGCCACAGTCATGGTCTCGCCTAAGAAACGCGATCTGAATCCCGAAATTCGCAAAGCCGGGGTTCACGTTCAGGAAGTGATCAAGCGGCTTGCCGCCTGTGCTCCGCTGAATGTGACATCTCAAACCGGGCATCCTTCAGAAGTCGCAGACAAAGCCATCGACCTGACGCAGGTCTTTCTCGAACCTCAACTTCTCTACTTTCATCTTCCGGCAACGCTCTCTCCGGGAGGTGCACCCGAGATCGGACGACTCGCCAACTACATGCTCTTGGCCGCCGCCACACAAACGCAGCGCAAGCATCCGGTGTTTCTGATCATTGATGAGTTTCAGCGGATGGTGGCCGCGAATCTCGAATATATGCTGCAACTGGCGCGGAGCATGGGAGTGGGTGTCATCCTCGCCAATCAGAGCATGGAAGATCTGAAAAAGGGCTCAACCAATCTGATTCCCCCGATTGAGGCCAACTGTCGCTTGCGGCAGTGGTTCTCGGTGTCCTCCAAAGAGGACCAGCAACGGCTCATTCAAATCAGTGGTGAAACAGTCGAAATCAAACAGGGCTTCTCGTTCTCAACCAATCATGAAGGGCAGGTCAGTCGGACAAATTCCTTCACGGAGGAAGTCGCCAACCGCTTCACCGTCAATGACATCCTGACAACCAGCGATCACCCCTTCCGCAGCTTTCTGCGCATTAGCCGAGGGGCCGGATATGCCCAATACGGCGGCTTGCCCGTGATTGTTGAGTCCGCCTTCCATATCTCGGAGGAGGAATATCGACGTCGCAGATCGCTTCCCTGGCCGATCCTTCCCGGCTCGTTTCTCCCGTCAGACTATCCGTCCGAAATCATGCCCGCATTGGCGGCTTCCTCTTCGACAATTTCAGAGGGACCGCAGTGGACCGACGAAGTCATCGCATCCCGTGCCCAATCGGAACCGATTTCCTCAGCGGATGAGGCGGCTCTGGGAGAACTTTTTGCCGAGTTCGATTCTTCAGAACCTCCGGCGTTACCAGCCTCCAAACGACGCGGGAGAAAACGATCATGACGTTCCCCGCTCACCAAAGATGCATCATCGAAGCCCTGACTCGGCAGATTCGTTTGGTGTCCCTGCGTCAGGCGAAAACGTGCTGGTGGCCCGATTCACCGAATAGCAAGGCGGCTCTCCGCACCTTGCTCACACTGACTCGTGATGGCTGGATTGAGCGATATCAGATCAATGCTCATCCGCTGCTTGCGATCCATCAACCCCTGGTGACCTGGAAGCCGGGGACGAGCGAACCGGACGCGGATGTCGTTTCAAAATGCTGCCAGGATCGTTGGTCTCTGCCTGCGATCCCGATGGAAGTCTTTGTTGCCTCTCCTCTCGCGGCATCGCTGTGTGGCAGCACAGCTCGCGGGCTTCCACGTCGGGAGCAATGGAATCACGACCTGCTGCTGACTTCGGTCTATGTCCACTATCAACGCCGGTCCCCCAGACTGGCTTGTGGCTGGGTGGGAGAGCATGCACTGCCCAAAGCAGGCTATCGCATCAAGGACCCCGATGCGTTTCTGATAGGGGCGAATCGCCGCATCTTGCGCGTGATCGAATCCGCAGGACGTTACAGCCCCCGGCAGGTCGAGAGTTTCCATGACCACTGCGCCGAACGCGAACTTCCTTACGAACTCTGGTGAACTATGAATCAACAACCTTCAGAAACGAAGCCTGAAGTCACAGCAGCAGTGCAAGTACTACTGGACCATGTGGCCCGTTATCGGCTGACCGTCTTTCCCGCCTTGCAACGATTGCCAGTGTTGGCCGGTTTCAATCCAGGCCAGATCAAAGACGTGTTGAAAACTGCGCGGCATCAGCAGTGGCTCGCTTCTGCACCGCTTCATGGGGGAGCGAAGTATTGGTACCTCACTGCCGCAGGCGCCCAACGATGCGGCGTCATGGAACGAAACAGTGGACCGCTCTCCGAACCAGCAAAGTTCCGGGCTTATGCGATGCTGCATTTCTGCTGCCTGACCGAACAGTCTCGACATCGGCTCCTACCAGAGGAGTTGAAGCGATACTTTCCGGAACTGAACCGACCCGGATTACCCACCGGTTACTACCTCAACCCGGCAGAGCGAAAACCACTCGGCTTCCTGCGAGTCGATACCGGACATCGGGGCCGTTGGGATCGCGTCCTGCAAACTCTGCGGGAAGACATTCGCGATCACCTGATGCAACCGGCCTTTGCTCGATTGGCTCAGGCAGGGCGATTCGAAATGACGCTCGCGACGGTCCTCCCTGCCAAGGCCGAGCGCATCACCGAATGCCTGACAGCCTTGCCGGAATCCCGGCGTCTTCCGGTGAAGACGGTGGCCATTCCCGAACTCCTACCCCTGATCATGGGCAAGCGCCGCCGGAAAGGAGGTGTCAAAGGATGAAGTAACGGCACTCCCTTTAAATGGGTTTCATCGCTCCTTGTTCCGGGAGCATTGGAAAAACAACGGAGCCGTCAGGCTTCACGAACCGTAGGTTCAGCGGACGTTCAGGGAACGACGTTGCACCGAATCACTGGGAGTACCCAGTTATGAGCATGTATCGCTCACGCAACTATCGCAGTCGTTGGAAATCAAACTGGCTGTGGAATTGGCTCAATCCTCCTCGGGTGGATGAACGCTTCTGCTCGAAGTGTCGCATGCCGTTTCACGACGGCCCCATGCCGAAGGAAGCGTTGAGTTTCACAGTCGACAACGTTGCCGTTCTCGTCTTTCCCGCCGGAGGTTGGCGGAAGGAAGAGTTCGTCATCCGAGTCGGTCGCTGGAAGGCAGGAGGGAAGCAGTTTTACTGCTCTGAATTTATCCCCGCCGACGACATCGACAGTTTGATCGCCGCGGCGGTGAAAGCCAAGGAAGAACTCCCTTCTCACCGGACCAGGGCGAGAAGGTAGTCGGTTCGCGAAGAGGTTTGTTTCTGGTTTTTGGGGTGGCCTGCGGGCCGCCCCCATTTCGAGCGTGATGACGAGGAGCGTCGTCACGAAACAACAATCGTTCGACCCCGTCGGGAAAGGCGGATCGAACAGTAACGTATGGAGTGCTTATGGCACAAAAACAAAAACCAGTCCACGAAATTCGACTGGGACGTATTCGGGCGGCTATTTGGGCGAACACCAGGGAAGGAGAAACCTGGTTCAACGTCACGCTGACTCGACTCTACCAGGATGGAGGACAATGGAAGGACACCTCGACGTTTCGTCGCGATGACCTCCCCATCGTCTCCAAAGCGGCGGACATGGCCTACGCCTGGGTCTGGGACCAGAACGGTTCCCTCACCGACTCCGGCGAAAGTGAAGAGATTGAGTAACGGATGACTAAACGAGCCGGTCGGATGCAATCCGGCTGGCCCTCTTCACGGAGGATGCTGTCATGAATGCCCCTGTCTTTCTGGGAATGTTCGAAATTGGAGCCGTGTTGATTACCCCCGGTGCTTGCACCGTTCTCTCTCTCGAAGACATCGTGAGCGGCCTCTTGCGCCACATCTGCGGTGACTGGGGAGAACTGAATGAGCAAGACCGTAGCAGAAACCATGTCGCCCTGAGTGATGGAGCACGCATCGTTTCCCGCTACGTCACCGAGGCGGAGATCCCATTCTACATCATTACGGAATGCGACCGATCTCTGACAACGGTCATGGTTCCCTTCGATCACTAGCACTGGTTTTCGCAAAAGGTTTTCGCGCGAGCTCAGGCCAGCCCCCTGACCTCGCGCCAAGGTTTGGTCATCGCGGAAGAATTGCGCTTCCAAGAAGGACCAACCCGGGGTGCGGCGTCTCGAAAGAACCGAGATGCCGCACCCCATTCTTTCACCTCAATTTCAAGGAACACTCATTATGAATAATGCAACGCATGAGCATCCGTTGGCCACTTCTTCCGCAAACAATCCACCCCATGCTTCATTGGGAGCCGGTCAACTCGCCTCCATGCTTTGGAAGAGCAATGAAGGTGGTGCCGAAGGAAACTATCAATTTAATCTTTTCCGACTTCTCTCAACAACGGGTCATGTCTCACAGCTATTTCGCCCCGAGGATATTCCCAGTTTACTGAAACTACTTCATTTACTCGCAACCACGCTCATTGCCGAGGGAGTTCTGGATACGATCTTAAGCGACGAGCTTTCAAGGATCGCACAGTTCCTCCATGAGGCATTCGATGACTCTGCCGAACGCTCTTCTGACGCGATGAACGCAGATCAGAGGAACGCATTGGCTGACGTTCTCGCCTATCTGCAAAACCATCTGTTTTTACGGACTTTCGATTTCCCACCCACGAATCGTCTGCACGCACAAATTGCCATCCTGCAGCAATGGCTCGCAAGCAATCCCTCTCAGGCCTCAAAACGTCAGGGAGACAAGTTATGAAGAAAACAACTCCGATTCATATCGTCCGGCGTGGTTCCATCAAAGTCTGTATCTGGCGGAAGAAAACACGTAGCGGAATCCGCCACACCTTGAGTCTCGTACGGCTCTACCGCAACGGCGACAGTTGGGTCGAGTCAAGTCGCTTTGGCCGTGATGACGTGCCTCTGATTCGCAAGGTACTCGACGAAGCACACACCTGGATCTTTCTGCACGCTCGGGAGGTGCCGTCGTGACCCAGGGCGACTCTCCTCTCCAACACACAACGACCAAAGGCAATGGCTCACTGAGGAGCCAGCTGGCGCTTCCGTCGATCGTAAGTGAGTTGAGGACGTTGGTCGCAAGCGGTGCGAAGTATTCGACTATCTATGCCGATCCTCCCTGGCCTTATTCCAACACGGCGGCACGGGGAGCCGCAGAAAATCACTATCGCACGATGACCATGCAACAAATTCTGGAGGAACCGGTAAGAGAGCTGGTGACAGATCAAGCTCATCTTCATCTCTGGACGACGAATGCGTTTCTACAAGAAGCCTTCGATGTCATTCAGGCCTGGGGATTTCAATACAAGTCCTGCCTGATCTGGATCAAACCTCAGCTTGGCATGGGCAACTACTGGCGTGTCTCTCACGAATATCTGCTGCTCGGCGTGCGCGGCCAGCTTCCGTTTCGTGATCGAAGCTGCCGCAGTTGGCTGCTGGAACGCCGCACGATTCACAGTCGCAAGCCGTTTGCCTTTCGGGAGCTGATCGAACGAGTCAGTCCCGGCCCGTACCTGGAACTCTACGGCCGAGAGGAACAGCCTCGCACCGAGTGGACGGTTTACGGGAATCAAGTGGAACGAAAGTTGTTTTAAGAAACGATGTGATCCGTCATGGCCAAACCCCGCCGCAAAAACTCGCCACCACGCGACGAACAATCTGAAGTTCGTGTGCCTGCCGGTGCGCCGAGGTGGGTGACGGCAGAACTCATTGAGCACACGCTACGGGTCTGGCAACGCTATTATGATCATCCCCTGACAGCGAAAGAGGCTCTTGAAATCATTCTGAATACCGGTCGGATGGTGGAAGCCCTGACGGACGACGACCTGAAACACCCTGCGAAGGCAAGTGATCAAGATCAGTCGTTCGACTCCTGGCTGGAGTCCTGGTAATCGGGAGGCAGATGCTGGATGAGATCCATGCTGTCGTGCAGCACACGACCGATCTCCAGGCAGCCATCGGTCGACAGACGATAGAGCAGAAGATGCCGAGGCTTGCGGATGCGGCCCACGGAGCGACTCACATGGTCGCGACTGTGGCGGAGATGATACGTGTACGCTCCCTTCGCCAACTCCGGTCGCTTCAGACTTCCGGCACGGTTCGCATCTAGTGCCAGGTCCAGAATCGCCTGCACGAGCAAGGCCTCATAGCGCAAGCGGTTGGTCTCGCCGAATTGTTCGTGGGTCCAGGCAAGGAGCGCTTCGATGTCCTGCTCGGCCCGTGGAGAAAGGCGGATTTGGGGCATCGGTTACTCGGCCTGATGCTGTTTGCTGGCCTTCGCTACACGGCGGCCGATTTTCGCAATGACGCTTCGCACACCGCTTTCGCTGGTCAGCGTCAATCCTTGCCCTTGATCGAGTTCACGAAATCCCTCGGCGGCAAGCTTCCGCAGCACCTTCAATTTCTGTTCTTCGGTCTGCGTCTGTTGCTCCAGGAGCCGCAATCCAGCCCGGAGCACTTCGCTGGCGTTCTTATACTTACCGGCATCCACCTGTTCTTCCACGAACTGATCGTAATGCTCGGTCAGATTGATGTTTCGGGTGGGCATGGTTTCCTCCTCGATCTCCGTGTACACGCTCAGGATAGCACAGTTGGCAATTTTTGCCAAGTTTTCCTGAAAGCCCCCACGTCACTGAAGGCCACTGTGGAAATCATCCGCCGGAATGCCCGTTTCCGGCAAATCAGCGATCCACTTCCGGGAACGAGGCCGTTAAAATGAATTGTTGTCCCAATCACCTCCATCATCCTCAACTGGCCGTGGCTATGAGGCTCCCATGAAACAGTACGTCGCCCTCGCTCGTGTCAGCAGTCGGGAACAGGAACGCGAAGGGTTTTCTCTGGAAGTCCAGGAAGAAGCTCTCAAGCGGTATGCCGACCAGCACGATGGAAAAATCGTGCGGTTGTTCAAGATCGCCGAGACGGCGAGCAAAGCGGATGAGCGCAAAGCGTTCCGAGAGCTGGTTGTCTTCGCCAGGAAGAATGCTCCGGGGCTTGATGGATTGCTCTTCTACAAAGTGGATCGTGCCGCCAGGAATCTCTTCGATTACGTCGAATTGGAACGGCTCGAATCGGAATACGGTGTCCCGTTCATTTCGGTGTCACAGCCGACCGACAGCAACCCGGCCGGTCGCATGATGCGGCGAACACTCGCCAACATGGCCAGCTTCTACACCGAACAACAATCACTCGATGTTCGGGAAGGCCTGGAACGCCGCATCAAGGAAGGCTGGTTCGTTGGCAAAGCTCCTTATGGTTACCGCAACGTCCGCAAGAACGGACGGGGCATCGTGGAGATCGATCCCGAGGCTGGTCCCAACGTCACCCGGATCTTTGAACTCTTCGCCTTCCACAATCTCACGCTCGACAGCCTGTCCGAAAAGCTGGCCAGGGAACGTCGCGTGTTCCGTCCCACCTCTCCGAAGTTTCCGAGAAGCTCGCTGCATTCCATTCTCCGCGATCGAGCTTACATCGGTGAACTCGAATTTCGCGGCCACTGGTATCCCGGCAAACAGGAACCGCTCACCGATCGGGAGACCTGGAGTCGCGTGCAAGCTCTGCTGGGTGGACATGTTTACCAGTCCCACGAACTGACCTATGCCAGCGAACGCATCGTCTGCGGTCACTGCGGCCATCCCATCACCGGTGAGAAGAAGACCAAGCGAACGTCGGCGGGAGAGCGGCACTACGTCTACTACCGCTGCACCTACTACAACGTTCAAGGCCATCCTCGCACCCGTGTCACCGAAGCGGAACTCGACCGGCAGGTGCTTGCGATCTTCGACAAGATGCGGATCGAAGACGAGGAGGTGCGTGACTGGCTACGGGCTGTCCTTCGTTCGCAGACCAAGGACGCTCAAACCGATTCACTCGCCCAGCGGGCGGAGTTGCAGCGTCAGATGAGTCTCGCCGTCGCCCAGCAGAACCGCTTAGTGGATATGCGGCTCGGCGACGAGATCGACCTCAACATTTTTGCGGCCAAGCAGACCGAGTTGCGGGATCGGATTGCCGATCTGAAGCTGCAACTGGATGTGGTGGACCGCTCGCACGACGAAATGAGCGACCTGGCAGTGAAAGTTTTTGAACTTTCGCAAACCCTGCGACAGAAATGGGTTAACGCTGATTACGCCACAAAGCGTCGGATCATGGAAATCGTCTTTTTGAACTGCCGACTCGATGACGCAACTCTTTGCCCTGAAATGAGAAAGCCCTTCGACGTCATCGCCGAAGGGCTTCTTGTCTCATCAAGTCGGGATGACAAGATTTGAACTTGCGACCTCTACGTCCCGAACGTAGCGCTCTAGCCAAGCTGAGCTACATCCCGCGGGAAGCTGGCGGAAAGTTTTTGGGAAACTTGCCGTCAGCGGAGGGGATGGTAGCAGATTTTCCGGACTGGTCAACTCAGGGAAATCTGATTGTTGCGAGTTCAGGAAGGCGGGACTGAAATTTTCTGCAAAACTCCCGGTGCCGGTTTGCCGCAAGGGCCGACCTGACGAACCTGCAGCCATTTTGGCACCAGCGTATCGCCCCGCTGGCGGGAATCTCCCGGACTATGAGAGTTCAGGGCGTGGTTGTACTGTGGATTTGACCTGCTCCGCTGGATGCAGGATTGCTGAATCAGCACATCAGCAGCGGAACGTATCAATAGCGGGGTGGCTTCCGGCCGGTTCCGACGAACAACCGGATCGATTCCAGTCGCCCTTTCCCTGGAGACAGAGCATGACAATGCCTGCAAAGAACACGATTTGTCTGTGGTACAACGGGGATGCCGAAGAAGCTGCCCGGTTTTATGCCAGCGTTTTCCCGGATTCGTCAGTCGGCGCTGTGCGTCGCGCCCCGGGAGATTTTCCCTCCGGGAAGCAAGGCGACGCGCTGGTCGTCGAGTTCAGCGTGATGGGGATTCCCTGCATCGGGCTCAATGGCGGTCCTGCTTTCCGGCATTGTGAAGCGTTTTCGTTTCAGGTCTCGACGGCCGATCAGGAAGAGACGGATCGCTACTGGAATGCCATCGTGAGCAACGGCGGGGAAGAAAGCGCCTGCGGCTGGTGTCGGGACAAGTGGGGAATCTCGTGGCAGATCACGCCGGTGGTCCTTACCCAGGCCATCGCCAGTCCCGATCCCGGCGTTGCGAGTCGGGCCTTCGCTGCGATGATGCAGATGACGAAGATCAATGTCGCCGCGATTGAGGCAGCCTGTCGCGGATGAGCCGCAGAGACATAACAGGAGCCAGCCAGTCCTGAAACGAGCGTTGGCTCACGCACCGAAACCTGGTGTACCCGCACGGGAGGCCGACTTCAGCGATCCTGTCCTGTTTTCTTTGTCGTCTCCGGTGGAAACGTGTGTGATCGTAGCCACATCAACGCAGTTCCCTGACAGGATCATTCGGCGACGAACAGGAGTCTGACCATGAGAGATTGGCGCTGGCTTGTCCTGCTGACGATCTGGGGTGGTGCATCAGCTTGTGCGGGTGAAACGGGCTCGATTTCCGGCCGACTCATCGACTCCCGCGACCAGCAAATCCGGGTAGGACATGCGGCCGTGTTTCTCTGCGATGCCGACACCGGACGTCCGCTGGTCCGGAAGAATTTTCAGCCCTTGGGGGCGAAGGGAGTCGCTGTTCAGGGATTTGCCGACCTGGTGCATGCCGTCAGTAATGACCGCGGCTATTTTGAGTTCCAGGGAGTTCCGGCAGGCAGGTATCGTCTGATTGCCCAGTCCTGGGCGGGCTTCGCCGGAGTTCCTGACCGCGAAGACCCGAGCGAGTTCGTCCATCTGCATGGTGTCACGAATGATCTCCCCGTCGAGTCCGGTAAACAGGCAGACGTGTTGATCAGGCCGCTGGGCACTGCGACGATGACGCTCATCAATGACCCGGAGGAGGAACACGCCTTTCTCGTGTTAAGCACCGCGCCACTGTGCGGTGATCCTGTGCTGGCATTTCCGTTCTGGGGCGAGAATTTTGCCGCGCATGCCATCGGTGTGACGCTGATGGAATCTGCGAAGGTCACCTTTGCGGGATTGCCGGACGGTCAAGTTCATGCCGGCCTGTTCAATTACGACAACAACCCCGGAGTCGGTGGCGCGACGTTCCAGGTCGTCAACGGTGGTATGGCCCGCATCCCGATTTATGCCACCTGGAGCAACGGCAAGTACGATCCACCAGAGACTCTGCTGCCACTGGTGCAGCATCTGGAAGCCGGCAAGCTGTCGCTGAATGAACTGCTGCGGACACGCTATCCGGACGAATTCGCGATGCCAGTCGAGAACCGGAATCCGGAATTCCTGGTACTCCTGAAGCATGGCGATGAGAAAATCACTCTCGAAGGATTTGGAGAAGTGCGTTTGCTGGACCTGGCGGCGGCAGACACTTACCGGGAATTGCGGAATCATCACCGGCAGCGGCGTCAGGCAGCGTCTCCTGACAACACGTCGGATGCGGATCAGTGACTGTAGTTCACACGGTGGTGTGGCCGGATCGTATGCCGCGTTCACTGAAACTCCGGGTGCGCGTGCAACTTTCGGTCGCGCGATCGCCAGTATCCTGGCAGTCTCGTGCGGAATCCTGCCCCGGAGACCATGACAGCCCTGCGGCGGACCGGTCTAATATCCTGATGCCCGTTCTGCACAGGTTTTGCCTGAGCGACGGCCGGGGAATGATCGATCTCTGAGGAAACTGGTATGTCGGAAGTTCGCAGTGTTGAACCTGATCCTGCCCAACGTCCCACAGTCGTGGTGAATACGGGTTCGCCGCACTGGATGACGTGGGGCTTTCGACTGGCGATGGCGGCGCTGGTCATTTCCGTCATGGCCAATATCGGCATGTTCGCGGCCTTCCGGGACTATTACGCCAACACCGAGCCGCCGATCGAGAAATTCCACTCCGGCGAGAAGTATGCCAGCGAGAAAATTGTGATTTTGTCAGCGTCCGGCACCATCATGCCCCCGCTGACCGAACAGTTGATCAAACAGATCGAGAAGGCGGCTGAGGCGGACGAGGTCAAGGGAATCTTGCTGGAGGTAGACAGCCCGGGGGGCTTCGTGGCAGACAGCCACCAGATCTACCATGCCCTGAAGAAGCTGAGCGAAAAGAAGCCGGTGTTCGTGCAGATGCAGCGGATGGCGGCTTCCGGCGGCTATTACATCGCGATGGGAGCCGGACCTAAGGCGAAGATTTATGCCGAGCCGACCACGTGGACGGGCTCGATCGGAGTCATCATCCCCCGCTACGACGTCAGCGAAATGGCGAAGAAATTCGGGATCGATTCCGATCCCCTGAAGACCGGGGAATTCAAGGACGCGCTGAGTCCGTTTCGCCCGCTTTCCGACGCCGAGCGTGCGGTCTGGACGAATATCCTCGACCAGTCGTTCAACCAGTTTGTTGAAGTGATCGCCGGCAATCGGGCGAATCTGGATACTGCCCGGGTGAAAGCACGGGCCACCGGCCAGATCTATACCGCAAAGGATGCGAAATAAAACGGCCTCGTGGATGAAATTGGCTACGAAGAAGATTCGATTGCCGCGCTGATCAAGACTGCCGGACTGTCCAGAGCGCGGGTAGTGACGTACGAACATCCGGTCACTCTGATGAGTGTCCTGCTGGGCAGCAGTCAGGCGCAGGCCGCTGCCAATCCCTGGAAAATGATTCTCGAAGCCAGCGTCCCGAAAGCGATGTTCTATTGCTCGTGGTTTCCGCCGCTGCAGTGACAGCTGCGGAATCGGCACCTGGGCGAATCGGAAACGGCGGACTGGAAAACGACAAACCCGTCATCGTGTTGGCAGCGAAGCCCGGCGTGTTCTGCGACGGGATTCGCTGTTTCATGCTCCGGGTAAGACGTTGTCACAGACAGAGTCCAACGTCGCGTTCTTCAGAACGCGGATTCCAGAATCTGCCGCAGGTCGGCCTCCGTCGGGGTACGGCCATTAAGCAACATCAGCCGCTTGATGCCGAACGCCTTCTGCGCCAGCAGGGGTAACTGATCGCGCGTGACGCCGAGTTCTCGCAGACGATCGGGGATGCCGATGTCCCGCCGGAGTTCCTCAATCGCCGTGATCGCTCGTTCCGCAATGACAGTGTCCGAGACACCGGCGGCATCCACTCCGAGCAGGCGGCCGATTTCTGCGGTTTCCGGCGTCCGCTCCGGCAGGTTGAAACGCATCACGTACGGCAGCAACAGGCCGTTGCCGGCTCCGTGAGACACATGCACCAGGCCTCCCAGCGGATACTCCAGGGCGTGGACGACCGCTACAGCGCAATTCGAGAAGGCCAGGCCCGCGAGCGTGGCGGCGAACGCCATGCCTTCCCGGGCCGCAATATTCCCGGGTTCACGCACCGCCGTCCGCAGATGCTGGCTGATCAACCGGATCGCCCGCTCGGCAAAAACATCGCCCAGTGGATGTTTGCCGTCATAGGGAAATGGCTCTTCGAGCGGAACCGCCAGTTCGTTATAGCGGACCGCGGTGTAAGCTTCGATCGCATGCGTCAGGGCATCGATCCCGCTGTCAGCAGTCGGTTTCGCCGGGCAGGAAAATGTCAGGAGCGGATCAACAACGGCCACTGCCGGCCGCAGGTACGGACTGAGCGTACTGACCTTCAGATGCTGGGATTCGTCAGTCAGTACTGCCGCATGCGAGACCTCACTGCCGGTTCCCGAGGTCGTCGGCACACAGATCAGCGGGAGAATCGGACCGGGAATCCTGCCATGTCCAAAGTAATCGCGATAGCTGCCGCCATGGGTGTAGACAGTGGCAGCGATCTTGGCGAGATCCAGATTGCTGCCGCCGCCGACGGCGATCATCACGTCCGGCGCGAATTCGCGGGCGAGGGCAATCACGCGGTCTGCAGCAGCACAGGTCGGTTCCGGCTCACCGTCCAGGCAGATGCGCAGTTCCAGGTCCGCCGTGGCGAGCGGTTGAATGACTTGAGACATCACCCCGACGGAATCCAGAACGGGATCGCCGATAACGAGCGCTTTTCGCGGCTGCCAGGGTTTCAGGTAGAGGGGCAAGTGCTGGATCGAGCCTGAACCGAACACCAGCCGCCCGGCGGAAGCAAAGTTCCAGAAATTTCGTTCGGAAGCAGCCATCGTCAACGGTGTCCTGACCATGTGCAGATTGCTGTGCGGGAAAAAAGGCCCGCCGCAGTCTGTCGGATCAGTCCGGCCGGAGCAAGCCCGCTGAGCTTGCATGCTGCCGGGGCAACCGGGAGTACTCAGTGAGACCGGGCGGCGGCCGCGTTCACGACTTCATATTGCAAGGACAGATTCCGCACCGCGTCGTCAGCATTCATATTGAAGAGCGCCCGGCCGCCGGTTCCCCACATGCCGTCACGATAATGAAAGACGGCCACCGCATCCCGGACAGTCTCGACAGCGGCCAGTCCTTCCATATCGCCGCCTTCGATGGCTTCAAAGCGAATATTGACGCTGACAAACGCCGTCAACAGGCCGGACTGGCGATCCCGTGCGAAACGGACGTCCGACTGCCAGTCGCAGTCGACCCAGCGCAAGTCACGCGGCTTGCCCTGGGTTCGCGCCAGATCGAAGAAGCGGGCTTCGAGGAGTTCGCGCCGCAGACGAAACAGCTGGAGGCCACGCTGCTGGTCCCGCAAGCGATACCAGCGGGCGACGGGGATGACTGCAGCAGCCAGGCCCAACAGACACAGGATGGCCACACTTCCGAGAATTGCCGGCTCCACAGCGGCCTCCCTTCAGACCGAACGACGACGGGGTAGTCGTATCGCGACGGCACATTCGTGACGAAACACGAGCGCGGATGTGCCAGCCACTCAGGATTCAATTCTATCCCTGACCAGTTCAAAGTGACACAGGGCTCCCCCGTTATTTTGCTCCTGTTTTGACGCTCCCGGTTCGTCGCTCCCGGTGTGTCAGTCATCCGGCGGACCTTATGTCCGGAAGTCTCCGCACCAGATGTCAGGTGTCCTGCCAGGTGAATTCCGGATGGAGTCATCAGCACGATCTTGCGAAGACGAAATGAATCTGGGGAATCTGGGGGGAACTTGTCGGCTCGAATCTGGACAGCGGTCAGGCCGGAGCCTAGCATCTCGGTTAGTTGGGTAAAATCGTTACGATCGGATGTTTGTGCGGGCCAGGCACGTCATTTCGATGAGTCGCCGCTGTCTCTGGGGGGTTCCGGGACACGGCGGCAACTTACATCTTATAGAGGGCTGGTGGAATGAAAGTCGTCTGGTGTCTCGTAGCAATGCTCAGTTTGACTGTGACGTCGGCTGATGCAGGTTCACGGAAGAGAAACTGTTGCGCGCCGTATCCGGCGACCTGTGCCCCGATGCCGGCTTGCGCTCCGTGCGGTTCGGCCTGTGCCCCCGCCGCCTGCGCCCCGCAGCCGGCGGTGACCTGTGCGCCCCAGATGGTCGAACAGACCGTCATGGTGCCCGAAATGACCACCGAACTGCGCAAGGTCATGGTCACCGAGTATCAGAAGCAGATTCAGGAGCGCGTGGTCAAGATCCAGAAGCTGGTGCCGAAGACGGAAACCCTCACTCGCGACGTCACTTATTATGACGTGGAAGAACGCGTCAAGGACGTCCAGGTCACCGTCAGGAAGCCGGTCATGAAGACCGTGGACGTGACCTACGTCGTCTGCGTTCCGGAGACCGTTACCCGTCAGGGAACGCGGACCGTCTGCAAGCCGGTCTGGATGGACGTGGAACGCCAGCGCACCGTGATGGTGCCCTACACTGAAAAACGGTCGGGCGTTCGCAAGGTTGCCCAATGCGTGCCGGTGGTTCGCAAGACGGTTGTCTGTGAAGACAAGGGTCAGTGGGTTGAACAACCGTGTCCGGCCCCCGCACCTGTCTGCGGCACCTGTGCTCCGGCTGCTTGCGGTTGTGCTGCTCCTGCCGTGGCCTGTGGCTGTGCCTCTCCCTGTAACTCGGCCTGCGGCACCACCTGTGCCCCGGCGACCCGCATGGTCTGGGTGCCGAACATCGTCCAGCGGGAAGTGGAATTCACCGTCAACGAACTGCAGTACGTCGACCAGCCGTTCGAGTACAACGTGACCCTCTGCAAGCCGGAAGTGCAGAAGTTCATGGCGAAAGTCTGCAAGCTGGAACGGTCCGAAGTGCCTTACACCTGGACCGAAACAGTCATGAAGCAGGAACAGCGCACCTGCCAGAAGCAGGTCTGCGAATGGCAGGACGCGGTCGAAACCCGCCAGATCACGGAACGCGTCTGCGTGCCGAAGACGAAGACCGAAGAGTACCAGGTGACGAAGTACGAATGTGTCACCGAGGACGTCACCCAGAAGGTGGAAGTCTGCGTGCCGGTCAGCGTAGAGAAGGAAATTTCGGTTCAGGTCTGCAAGATGGTCGAGAAGAAGATCATGGTGCCGGCCCCGACCACATGCGCCCCGGCCCCCTGCTCTGCCTGTGCTCCGGCCCCGACCTGCTGCCAGTAATTCATGTATCTTTCGTACCAGCAGTTGCCCGACAGCTGCTGGTCGGGAATGAGATCCAGTCAGGCCCGGTCAGTTCACTGACCGGGCTTTTTGTGTTGGGTAACAGTGCGTGATACGAACGATGCCTGCCATCGATCCAGGGCAGATCAGTTGCCGGGTAGGGTGACACCGACGTCAGGAGGCTCACCGTGAGTCATTATGCGATCGTGGTGAGCCTCCTGACGTCGGCTTCACACTGCATCACCGCTTCCCCCGACAAAAGATCCCGGGCAATCGCTCTCAGGTTCCCGGCTTTGCAGTCTTGAGCATCTCAGGTGTCACCACGGTGCGGAAGCCGGCGTGGAAACTGCCGGACATAGGATCGCCTTTCATCCGCGCAGCGACGCGATAGCCGATGCAGTAATTATCGCTGCACATGAACGAGCCGCCGCGCTGGACCCGCTTGGGAATGGTGGGTTCCAGCGGATCAAATCCGGAGGTCGGGCCGACCGGATTCTGCTGCGGAGAATGCTGGCAATAATCGGGTTGATACCAGTCATAGCACCATTCCCAGACGTTTCCGGACATGTCATACAACCCATAACCATTCGGCGGAAAAGACTTGACCGGGGCAGTCGTCATGTGGCCGTCCGCGCCCTCATTCTTGAGCGGAAACTCTCCCTGCCAGATGTTGTTCTTCCAGGTTCCGTCGGGATTGCGTTCGTCGCCCCACGGATATTCGCTCTCCGGCAAGCCGCCGCGAGCCGCATATTCCCACTCTGCCTCAGTCGGCAGCCGGTGTCCTTTCCAGCGACAGTAGGCCAGCGCATCATCCCAGGACACATGGACCACCGGGTGATTCATGCGATCGGCAATGGAACTGCCTGCGCCTTCCGGGTGCTTCCACGAAGCGCCTCCGACATACTTCCAGACCTGGTACGGCCAGAGTGGATGATCCTTGCGTAACGTCTTCGGATCGAAGCCCGAATTGAAGCAAATCGAGCCGGCGATGAGGTTCTCTTCAGGAATCTGGCTGATATCTGCTACCTGACCGGCAAAGTCTTCCCGCTTCGGCTTCCGTTCGGCCACGGTTACGTAGCCGGTGGCGTCGACGAATTCCTGAAACCGGGCATTCGTGACTTCCGTAGCATCAATCCAGAAACCGCTGAGCGACACGGTATGAGCCGGCTGTTCATCCGGGAATTTGGGGCTATCGGACCCCATCTGGAACCGGCCGCCGGGAATCCACCGCATGCCAGCCGGTGCCTCAGACGGCGGATCACTCGCCAGCGAAGTGTTCGCTGCAGTCACCTCAACGGCTTGCACAGACGCTGCCTGCACAGACGCTGCCTGCACAGACGACTCCCGTGCAGACGTAGCCGCGGATTTCGCAGCCTCGACGTCATGAGCGGACTGGCACCCGACTGTCAGGCACAGACACAAGCTGCCGGTCGCCAGCGCGACCGAGTTCCAGCGGCAGAGGGCGATCATGAATCCGAATCTCCGGGAGAGGCCGGGCAGGCGGCAGCAGGGTGCGGGGGATGATTCCAGAATACCACCGCGCGCGGCCCGTCCCAATCCTGTGTTTCCAGTTCCCACAAGTTATGGGAACGGTTGCGATCCGGGTGATGGCTGCAGCCCCCCTGCTCTCCTCAACTGGCGGGCCTGCACTGCGGAGTGGCGCAAGTCCTCCGGTCATCAATGCAAGCACCATCCTTCCGTACCTGCCCCGAAAATGGCCAGCTTCCGGTCTGGCATCTGGTCCGCCGCCTGCAATCGTGTCATAATTGCTATCCAGAATCCCCCTGGTTCCGTTTGCTGCTATAGACCATCCCCGGGAGTCCCGCCCTTGACGGCCCGCATTTCCCGATCATCGCCGCTGTCTCCCTCGTGTGAGGGCGAGGTCAGCCGTCGCCAGTTTCTGGGGCAGAGTGCCCGACAGGCGGCCGGAGTTGCAGCCGGCGTGATGGCGACCGGTGTCATGGCGAAGGGAGCCGGCGCAGGTTCGGGCACACGCGAGCAGCAGGTCCGCGTGGGCGTCATCGGCCTGCGGAACCGCGGGCGGACGCTGGCCCTCGAACTGGCCCGCTCCGGCCAGGCAGACATTCGAGCGATCTGCGATGTCGATGCCGGAGTTCTCGCATCAGCGGTGGGTACGATTTCCCAGGCCACCGGCTCGGCTCCGCGTCCCGAATCCGATTATCGCCGTCTGCTGGGCGACCGGGAGATCGATGCCGTGGTGATTGCGGCACCGGATCACTGGCATACTGCGCTAACGCTGGCCGCGATGGACGCGGGCAAGGACGTCTATCTCGAATCGCCGGCCACCGCCTGCCTTGCAGACGGCGCCGAGTTACTGGCGGCCGAGTCCCGCACCGGCCGCATCGTGCAGTGCGGCGTCCAGGAACGCAGCGGCGACGCCTATCGCGATGCGATCCAGTTTCTGCATTCGGGACAACTCGGCGGGGTCAAGCAGGCCCGCGCCTGGGTCGTTCACCGCCGCAAGCCGATTCCCCGCAAGATCGATGCAGAAGTCCCGGAAGGTCTGGATTACACTGCCTGGCTGGGCACAGCTCCGTCGCGCCCCTTCAATCCCAACCGCAGTCACTTCAACTGGCGCTGGTTCTGGGACTATGGCGGCGGCGAACTGAGCCACTGGGGTTCGCATCTGCTGGATGTCGCACGCTGGGGGCTCAACGTCAGCTGGCCGGAACGGGTGACGGCTATCGGCGGCAAGTATGTCTTCGACGACGCCACGGAAACGCCCGATACGCTGACCGTGAACTTTGCCTGGGATCAACGTTCCATCCAGTGGGAACACCGTCTCTGGTCCGGACATGCCCCGGAAGGCCGCAGTTCGGCGGTGGCATTTTACGGCACCCGCGGGGTACTCGTCATCGATCGCGGCGGCTGGAAAGTTTATGACGGTGAATCGGCGGGCGGCGTCTGTTCCAGCACCGAACTCGACCGGCAGCATCTGGAGAACTTCATCGACTGCATCCGCACGCGACAAACCCCGGCCTGTCCGTTGTCGACCGCTATCGTCTCGACCGGGCTGTGCCATCTCGGGAACATCGCCTACCGCGTGAATCGCGAGATCCGGTTCGATCCCCGCACGGGAGTCTGTCGCGATGATGCCGAAGCGACGCGTCTAGTGCAGGGCCTGATGTCAACCGGTGCGGGCGCTGTCTGAGCCGGAATGCTTCTGAAGCGTAATTCCGGGAGTGCGAGGACACGGCTCGCATCGGTCAGCCGCACCAGGCTGCCTTGCCCCAGTAAGACACAAGAGCGCAACGCCAGCAGGCAGCAGCGGGCGACCGGTTTCACCGGACCGCTGACGCGCAATCCTGCCCCCTTTTCGATCCATTTCTCCCCGGGCGTTCTGATATAGTTACCGGATGTCGATCCGATCCGGGCCAGAACTCCCGTCCCCGATTCGCCGAGCCAGAAAGCAACTCGATGACCTCCGTCGGTGAAATTCCCGCATCCGTCTGCCCTCCGTCCCGCCTCCTGATGGGGCCGGGTCCCAGTGCTATCGCCCCACAGGTGCTGACGGCCCTGGCAGCTCCGACCGTGGGCCATCTCGATCCTTACTTCCTGAAGGTCATGGACGAGTTGCAGGCGATGCTGCGGCAAACCCTGTGTACGCAGAACCGGCTGACCCTGGCGGTCAGCGGCACCGGCAGTGCGGGCATGGAGACCGTCGTCGTCAACCTGATTGAGCCGGGCGACCGCATGCTGGTCTGCGTCAATGGCGTCTTCGGTGGTCGTATGGCCGATGTGGCTCGCCGTGCCGGCGCGGAAGTCACCGTGATTGAACGACCGTTCGGGGAAGTTTTTGATCCGGCGGAAATCCTGACGGCTGTGCAACAGACACGCCCCAAAGTCGTGGGGATTGTGCATGCCGAGACGTCAACTGGCGCTCACCAGCCCCTGGAAGAGATTGCGCGGATTTGCCGGGAACACGACGCCCTGATCGCCGTCGATTGCGTGACGTCCCTGGGTGGTGTTCCGGTCGAGGTGGACCAGTGGGGTCTGGACGCGGTCTACAGCGGCACCCAGAAATGTCTGAGCTGCCCGCCGGGCCTGGCTCCGGTCACGTTCAGCGACCGGGCCGTCGCTGCCATCGATCGCCGGACCCGCAAAGTGGCCAGCTGGTATCTGGACATGGCGATGGTGAAAGAATACTGGAGCGGCAGCCGCGCCTATCACCACACAGCGCCGATCAATATGAACTATGCGCTGCACGAGGCGTTGCGTCTGGTGCTGCTGGAAGGTCTGCCAGCCCGCTTCGCCCGGCACCAGCAGAATCATCTGGCGTTGAAAGCCGGTCTGGAAGCGCTGGGCCTGAAGTATGCCGGTGTGGAGGGACATCGTCTGCCGATGCTGAATGCCGTCTTTATTCCGGACGGGATTGAGGACGCGGCGGTGCGCGGTCGATTGCTTACCCGGTTCGGAATCGAGATCGGCGGCGGACTGGGCCCCTGGAAGGGCAAGGCGTGGCGAATCGGACTCATGGGCGCTGCCTCAACACCAGGGAACGTGTTGCTGTTCCTGGCGAGTCTGGAACTGTGCCTGCGCCAGGAGGGCTACCGATTGTCACCGGGAAGCGGCGTGGCAGCCGCGGAGGAGGTCTACCAGGCCAGTTCCGCGAAATAGTCCCGGTACTCGAAATCGTTCCGGTGCCTGACGGGAACGGGGCAAGAATTCGCGGCAAACGCCTGCAGGAAAATCGACGTCACTTCAGATGTGCGGGGCGGGTTGATCCGCATCGATCCCTCCAGGCGGAAATCAGGCTGCATTCCGGTCGATTCGATGAATCCGGGCAGGTGATTGCGGACAGTGGAGAATTTTAGTTGTATGGTTCATCAGGCCGTGTTGCGAACACCCGATGTGCCGGTTCACCGGTCTCCCGGGTGCAGGCGGTCGGATGAAGACAGAGGCGAACATGACCACAGTGCTTGTCGTCGATGATTCCCTGACCGACCGACGCCTCGCCGGCGGCTTGCTGGGCCGCCGGGACGGCTGGGAGATTCGGTACGCCGCTGACGGTCGCGAAGCGCTGGCGAAGATCGAAGAGCACTTGCCGGACGTGGTGGTCACCGACCTGAATATGCCGGAGATGGGCGGACTGGAACTCGTCCGGCTGATTCGCGCCAACTCTCCGCTGGTTCCGGTCATTCTGATGACGGCCCAGGGCAGTGAACAAACGGCAGTGCAGGCCTTGCACGCCGGCGCTGCCAGCTATGTCGCCAAGCAACGCCTGTCGTCGGATCTGCTGACGACCGTTGAACAGGTGCTGACCATCAGCAAGGCGAACCGGGCGCAGGCCCGCCTGATGCAGCGTCTTCGCCAGCAGACGGTGCATTTTGAACTGGAGAACGACACCGATCTGATCTCGTCGATGGTCCACTATTTGCAAGAGGTGACCATCGCCATGCGAATTTGTAATGACGGCGATCTCGTACGAATCGGGGTCGCCTTGCAGGAAGCACTGATCAATGCCTGTTTTCACGGAAATCTGGAGGTGAGTTCGTCCCTCCGGGAAGTGGACCATCACGCCTACTACGACCTGGCTCATCGCCGGGCCCGGGAGATGCCCTACAGCCAGCGGCGGATCTTTATTACGGCCGAACTGTCCGATACGGAAGCCGTTTACGTCATTCGCGACCAGGGACCGGGTTTCGACCCCTCCCGGCTTCCTGATCCCACGGACCCGGCCAACCTCGACAAACCCTCCGGCCGCGGTTTGTTGCTCATGCAAACATTTATGGATGATGTGAAATACAACGCCCAGGGCAATCAGGTCACGATGACGAAGCGGAAGCCCCCTGCCGCCAGTCCGGACCAGAACTGATTGCCACCTTGTCGCTCAGGAGGTCAGGATGACACCGCAACACTATTTTCAAACGGAACTGGATCAGAATTCGTCCGGCAGTCCAACGCTCATCGTTGAAATCCTGCAACCGGTCGGCAGTCTCGCCGACACGTCCGTCATGGAAGAGCTCGACCGGATTCTCGAGCAATTGCAGGAATCGGACTGTCATCGCGTCATTGTCGATTTCCGCGAGACTTCCTATTTCGGCTCGTCATTACTGGAAGCCTTGCGGCTGATCTGGAACAAGATCCGTACCCGCGATGGCCGCATGGTGCTTTGTCGACTTTCCCCGGTTGGCAAGGAAATCCTGCAAGTCGCCCGCTTCGATCACCTCTGGCCGATTACCACCGACCGAACCGCGGCGTTCAACTCCCTGCAGGCCGTTCATTAAGGGCGGATAATTCCTGTGACGACGCCTCTTCAACGAAAGTCATTCTTTGGGAGGGTCTGGAAAACTGATCCTGAAGTACGCGGCAAGCAGGAGACCGAAGCCGGGAATTGAAGTTGCGTCTTTGATTGCCAGCACAGACGGCCGGGCAGTGATCCTGTCGTGAAATGGCGGTATTCACAGGGATATTTAGGCCCGGAAGGGGCAGCAGATCATAGACCCGGGTGATAACCCGGGGTGACGTCGCCCTCAGACACGCCCAGCCCCGGCAGGGGCGGTAGAACGCTCAGTCATCGCCAGGGTTCTGTCGCCCCTGTCGGGGCTATGCAATACATCCTGCCAACCCCTGCGTTCGTCACGATCAGAGTTCTCAAGGAGCAACTTCAAAAAACACCAGCGAGAAAGGTGTAAACAGGACTGCCTCGCTGGCACTTCGGGCTAGTGAATCATGCGCACCGGAATTTGAAGTTCGCCATCCCCTGCCTTGAGATCTGTGGGTCGACTGGCGTCAGAACCCGCTCTCACGTACGTGTCGCGTCAGGCTGGTCCGCAACAGTCGCCATCAGGAAAACCGGTAGCCTTTCGGCACTACCACCACACCCTTTTCTGAAATTGTAAAACCTCGCCTCGTATCGGCTTCGGGATGAAAGCCGATGGTTTCGCCGGCGGGCACCTTTACCCCCTTGTCGAGAATGCAGTGTTGCAGTCGTGCCCCTGGCCCAACCTGCACGCCATCCAGCAGAATGCTGTTGTCAACTTCCGCCCGATCCTCCACCACGACGCGCGCCGACAGGATAGAGTGTCGCACGATGCCTCCCGAAATAATGGTGCCGGCTCCCAGGATCGAGTTCTGCAACTCGCCCTCGAAGCCGGATCGCCCCGGCACCATGCGGGCCGGCGGGTTCTGCCCGTGATAAGTCCGGATCGACCAGTCTTCCTGATACAGGTCCAACGGTGGAATGGGCAGCAACAGGTCCATGTTCGCTTCGTAGTAGGCATCCAGCGTGCCCACGTCCTTCCAGTAGCGGTCCTGGGTGACGCGCCCTGCCCTGCCGCCGAAACGATATTCATGCACGGCAGCAGTGCCGTTAATCATCTTCGGCAGGATGCTTTTGCCGAAGTCGTGCGGGGAATTCGGGTCGGCATGATCGGCTTCCAGCTCGCGCAGCAAAACTTCCATGGAAAAGACGTAAATGCCCATCGAAGCCAGCGCCCGGTCCGGATGGCCCGGCATGGATTTGGGATTGAGCGGCTTTTCCTGGAATTCGACGATCTCGTGCCGGTCGTTGACCGCCATCACGCCGAATTCCCGGGCATCCTCAATCGGCACATCCATGCAGGCGACGGTAACATCCGCCCGTGATTTCACATGGGCCTTCAGCATTGCTGCATAGTCCATGCGGTAGATGTGATCGCCCGAGAGAATCAGCACATTTTCCGCACCGCTGCGTTCCAGCAGATAATTGTTTTGGTAGATGGCGTTGGCGGTGCCGCTGTACCAGGATTCGCCTGTCCGCATTTGCGGGGGCACGACGGTGATGTATTCCTGAATCTCGGGATTGAAGATCGACCAGCCGTCGCGGAGGTGCTTTTGCAGTGAGTGGGATTTGTACTGAGTCAGTACGAGAACGCGGCGGAGGCCGGAGTGCAGACAGTTGCTTAAAGCAAAGTCAATGATGCGATATTTCCCGGCAAACGGAACCGCCGGTTTCGCACGATCAATCGTCAGCGGGGACAACCGGGAACCAACGCCTCCTGCGAGCAGGATCGTCAAAGTATTGGAAAGCATTAGAATCAGGCACTTCTGAAGCGAGTGGCGACCAGCGTGCCGCGGAGACCTGATCCGCGAGCGAACGGCTGGCCAGAGCGTTGCCTGCAGAAGGAGCAACTTCGATTCCAGTCGCGGAAAAGTTGCGCAGTGCCCGCCGGGCTGCTCCCCGGAAATGCGAAGAAGCCCCGGAATGGCGATCCCGGGGCTTCCTGCGGATTCTGGAATTCAGTAGCGCTGTCGACACTATTCCGGCAGTGGACGCCCCTTTGTTTCAGGCAGGAACGGCAGGACGAACAATCCGAGCAGGAAGATCGTCGCCATGGTGGCACCGGCGTACCGCAGCGGTTCTTCGGTATTGACGAAAGCACCTTCCAGCTGCGTCTTGATCAGCGGCCCCAGCGCCGCCACAAACCGGCCGACGTTGTAGCAAAAGCTGGTGCCGGTAGAACGCAGACGGGTGGGGAACAGTTCC
>VFQN01001627.1_pt1 | contig 36842 bp, 40 predicted proteins | sample 3512371 | NCBI WGS metagenome assembly VFQN01 (sample SAMN10412370, study PRJNA504923) | tailings metagenome | isolation source: Replicate 2 from Balatoc abandoned mine | place: Philippines: Itogon, Benguet | collected 2017-08-28
GCCACAGGCGCACGTCGGTGGCCACCTGGTCGTTGCGGCTGCGGCCGGTGTGCAGTCGCTTGCCCGCGTCGCCCACCAGCTGCGTCAGGCGCGCCTCGATGTTGAGGTGCACGTCCTCCAGGTCGAGCTTCCACTCGAAGGCGCCGCTCTCGATCTCCTGCGTGATCTGCGCCATGCCGCGCTGGATGTCGGCGTGGTCCGACGGGCCGATGATGCCTTGCGCCGCCAGCATCTCGGCGTGTGCGAGACTGCCCGCGATGTCGGCCTGCCACAGTCGCTTGTCGAAGAAAACGCTGGCGGTGTATCGTTTGACCAACTCGCTCATCGGCTCCGAGAATAGGGCGGACCAGGCTTCGGATTTCTTGTCGAGTTGGTTGGATGACATGGTGTTGTCAGCGGCTGGACGGGGGAGTGTGAGAGCGCCTGGGCAACCAAGCGCGGGCCTGGGCGGCCGACCGAATGGAAAACGGCATCGCTTCCCATGAAAGATTCGCGGATTTTATCGACCTTCCAGGAACTGCCCCACGCGGCCGGGGCGCGCCCGCTCACCGAGATGCCCGAGCACGTGCGGGCCCGCGTGCAGGTGTTCGACACCTGCCAGGTCGGCGTGGTGCTGCGCGCGGTGCTGTTCGTGCAGGCCGTGGTGGCCGTGGCGGCGCTGTTCACCGCCACCAGTTTCGTCACCTGGGGCGCCTCGCTGGCCATCTACACCGGCGCCGCGCTGCCCGCCGTGCTGGCCTGGTTGCTGGCCATCTGCGCGCTCAAGCGCCAGCTGGGCCGCCTGGCCTCGCACTGGCAGTGGGCCGTGGGCGTCTCGCTGGGGGCGCTGGCGGGCCTGTACGGCTGCGCATTGGTGGTCTGGCTGGGTGTTCTCACGCAGCAGCTGTGGCTGGCCTCGGCGGCGGCCGGGGCGCTGGTGGCGGCGGTGCTGGTGGCCGGGCTCGTGTGGCGGGCCAAGGCGCGCATGCCGGCGGGCACCACGGCCCGGCTGGCCGAGCTGCAGGCGCGCATCCGTCCGCACTTTCTGTTCAACACGCTCAACAGCGCCATTGCCCTGGTGCGCGAAGAACCGGCCAAGGCCGAGAGCCTGCTGGAGGACCTGAGCGAGCTGTTCCGCCACGCCCTGGCCGATCCGAAGGAGGCCGTGCCGCTGTGGCAGGAGCTGGAGCTGGCCGAGCACTACCTGGCCATCGAGCAGGTGCGCTTCGGCGATCGCCTGCAGGTGGAATGGGCGATCGACGAAGCGGCGTCCAAGGCCCGCCTGCCGCCCCTGATCCTGCAGCCGCTGGTGGAGAATGCCGTCAAGCACGGCGTGGAGCCCAGCCCCACCGGTGCCACGGTGCGCATCAGCACGCAGCGCCGGGGCGGGGTGGTGGTGATCAAGGTCACCAACACCGTGCCGGCGGGCAGCGGCAAGCGCGGCAACGGCCTGGCACTGGACAACGTGCGGCAGCGGCTGACCTTGTTGCATGATGTGCAGGGGCGCTTCCAGAGCGCGCTGGTCAACGGCGTTTTCCAGGTGCGCCTCGAAATCCCGGTATAAGCGCGACATGGCAAAAGACCGACCACGGAGCAAGACATGGCACTGAAGGTTCTGATCGTCGACGATGAAGCCCTGGCGCGATCGCGCATGCGCACCCTGCTGGCCGAGTGCACGGAGCCGCGCACCGACGTGGTGGGCGAGGCCGGCAACGCGGTGCAGGCGATGGACATGATCCAGCGCACCCATTGCGAGCTGGTGCTGCTGGACGTGCACATGCCGGGGGTGGATGGCATCACCCTGGCCAACACCCTGCGCCAGATGGCCGCGCCGCCCTCGATCGTGTTCGTGACGGCCTACCCGGAACACGCGGTGAGCGCCTTCGAGGTGGAGGCGGTGGATTACCTGACCAAGCCGGTGCGCCGCGAGCGGCTGCAGCAGGCGCTGCAGAAGGTGGTGAAGGTGCGCGCGGGCAAGGAGGGCAGTGGCGATTCCGGTCCGCCGGAGGCGCTGATCATCCAGGAGCGCGGGCGCAGCGAGCGCGTGGCGCTGTCGGACATCATCTACCTGAAGGCCGAGCTGAAGTACATCACCGTGCGCACGGCGGAGAAGGAGCACATCTACGACGGCGCGCTGAGCGACCTGGAGGCGCGCTACTCCCACCTCTTCGTGCGCGTGCACCGCAACGCCCTGGTGTCGCGGCGGGCGGTGCGGGCGGTGGAAAAGCACAGCGACCCGGTCGAGGGCGAAGGCTGGACCGTGCGGCTCGACGGGGTCGAGGAGCGGCTGGCGGTGTCGCGCCGCCAACTGGCGGCGGTGCGCGAAGCCCTGATGGGCTGAGGCCCCCCGCGCGGCGCGCGGGTTCAGATGTCGGCGGCTTCCACCAGAAACCGCACCCGACGCTGGCCCTGCCAGTCGTCCAGTTCCAGCCGGAAGGCGAGCTTCACCCGCTCGGGCAGCGGCTCGGTGCGCCCGAACCAGATGCCGTCCACCGCATCGCCCTGGTGCTGCAGCTTGAGCGCCAGGTGCTTCTCGCCGACGATGCGCTGGCTCACCACCCGCAGTTCCTCGCAGAACACCGGTGGCGCGAAGCCCTGGCCCCAGACCTGGCCTTGCAGCACCTCGACCAGGTCGGGTCGACGGTATTGCCGGTCCAGGGCGCCGTCGGCCTCCAGGCGGCGCTGCAGCGTGGCGGCGTCCAGCCATTCGTGCGCCACCTGCTGCAGGGCCTGCTCGAACACGTCCAGGTGCTCTTCGGCGACGGTGCAGCCCGCGGCCATGGCGTGGCCGCCAAAGCGCAGCAGCACGCCCGGGTGGCGCTTGGCCACCAGGTCCAGCGCGTCGCGCAGGTGAAAGCCGGGGATCGAGCGGCCCGAACCCTTGAGCTCGTGTTCCTTGCCCGGCGCCGCGCTCGCGGCGAAGACGAAGGTCGGCCGGTGCAGCTTGTCCTTCAGGCGCGAGGCCACGATGCCCACCACACCCTCGTGGAAGTCCGGGTCGAACAGCACCAGGGCCGGTGGCGGCTCCTCGCCCTCGTCGAACAGGGCCTCGGCCATCTCCAGCGCCTGCTCGCGCATCTCGCCCTCGATGGCCTTGCGCTCGCGGTTGATGCCGTCCAGGGTGCGCGCGAGTTCCTCGGCGCGGGCCTTGTCGTCGGTCAGCAGGCATTCGATGCCCAGCGTCATGTCGGACAGGCGGCCGGCCGCGTTCAGGCGCGGGCCGAGCGCGAAGCCGAAGTCGAAGCTGCTCGCGGTGTCGAGGCGCCGGCCCGCTGCCGCGAACAGCGCGTCCATGCCGGCCGGCAGGGCGCCCGCGCGCACGCGTTTGAGTCCCTGGGCGACGAGGCGGCGGTTGTTGCCGTCGAGCTTCACCACGTCGGCCACGGTGCCCAGGGCCACCAGGGGCAGCAGGGCGTCGATGCGCGGCTGGTTCTTGGCATCAAACACCCCGCGTTCGCGCAGCTCGGCGCGCAGCGCGAGCAGCACGTAGAACATCACGCCCACGCCGGCGATGCTCTTGCTGTCGAAGGCGCAGCCGGGCTGGTTGGGGTTGACGATCACGCAGTCGGCCGGCAGCTGCGGGCCCGGCAGGTGGTGGTCGGTCACGATCACCTGCAGGCCCAGTTCGCGCGCGACACGCACGCCGTCGACGCTGGCGATGCCGTTGTCCACGGTGATCAGCAGCTCGGCACCGCTGTCCTTGACGCGCCGCGCGATGGCGGGGGTGAGTCCGTAGCCGTCGACCACGCGGTCGGGCACCAGGTAGTGCACGCTGTCGAAGCCCAAGGGCGCGCCCAGCAGCCTGAGGCCGCGCACGCCCACCGCGCAGGCGGTGGCGCCGTCGCAGTCGTAGTCGGCCACGATGCACAGGCGCCGTTTCGCCGCCATGGCGTCGGCGAGCTGGCGGGCGGCCTCGCGTGCGCCCAGCAGGGGGTCGGGGGGGGGCAGGCGCGCGAGCCCGTCGTCGAGTTCGTCGGAGGTGGTGACGCCGCGCGCGGCGAACAGGCGCGCCAGCAGCGGGTGCAGGCCGGCCTGTTCGAGCGCCCAGGCGGCGCGCGGCGGTACGTCGCGGGTGATGATCTTCATAGGGTCTTGAGCAGGTCTTGGGCGCTGGCGCGCGGGCGCAGGCCGACGGCGCGGGCGAGCCGCCGCGCGAGGCCGGGCCGTTCGGCCAGCAGCGTGACGGCCGCGCGCTCGCCGCACAGGGTGAGGGCCAGCGGCTCGCCGCGCCGCGCGCGGTCGAGCAGGGGAGCGAAGAGGCTGTGGTCGAGTGCCGTGGCGGCGCGGCGCCAGGCCTCGAGGTCGCCGCCGAGCGCGGCGGCGCGCAGGCTGTCGTCGACCTGGGGCGGTGGGCGCAGGCGGGTGTGTGCGTCCAGCGCGCCGGGCGCGCTGAACCACAGGCCGTTGATGGGCAGGCGGCGGGCGGCCTCGCGGGCGTCGTTCACCCGGTGCGTGTAGAAGAGCATCTGCGCCTCGCTCTGCAGGCGCTGCAGCCAGCGCGCCGGTTCGCCGCGTGGCAGCCAGGCGGCCAGCGAGCGGCCGCTGACGCGGTCCAGGCTGGCGCAGGCCAGGTCGCGCAGGCGCTCGCCGCGCGCTCGCCAGCGGGTGGGTTCGTCGAACAGCAGTTCCACGCCGTCTTCGGCGCACAGCGGTTCAAAGGCCGCGAACAGCGCGCGCGATTCGTCGGCGCCCAGGCCACCGGCCTGTTCGGCGCGCTGCAGCATCACCTGGTCCATGCCCACCTGCAGGTGCACGGGGTGCACCCAGGCCTGCGGCGCATGCGGTGTGTCGCTGGCCAGCGCGGCCCAGGGCAGGGCGCCGTCGCGCGGCGGCAGACCACGGGCGCGCGCCAGTGCGCGCTCGTGGGGCGGGCTCAGGCTGAGGCCGTCGTCGCCGTCGCGCGCGGCCTCGCGCAGGTGGGCGAGCAGGGCGTCGAGCGCGGGCAGGGCGGGGGGCTCAATGGCCCCGCCCAGGGCGGCGAAGGGAACCAGCCAGTGGTGCGCGGGATCCAGGACCAGGGGCTCGTCGGGCATGGTGCGATTGTCGGCGATGCCACAATCGCCCTCAGAAATGCAAACCCCCTACGAACTCCTGCTGGGCTGGCGCTACACGCGCGCCGGCCGCGCCACGCGGCGCAACGGTTTCATCTCCTTCATCTCGGGTGTGTCCATGCTGGGCATCGCGCTCGGCGTGGCGGCGCTGATCATCGTGCTGTCGGTCATGAACGGCTTCCAGAAGGAAGTGCGCGACCGCATGCTGGGCGTGCTCTCGCACATCGAGGTGTTCGAGGCCAACGGCCAGGCCATTGCCAACCTGCCCCAGGTGCTGTCCACCATCGAGGCGCGGCCCGAGGTGCTGGGCGCCGCGCCCTTCGTGGGGGCGCAGGCCCTGATCGCCCGCGGCGAGGACATGAAGGGCGCGCTGGTGCGCGGCATCGACCCCACGCTGGAGCCCAAGGTGACCGACCTCGCGGCCGAACTGGCCGACACCGTGCTGCCGCGCCTGGCGTCTGGCGGCTACGGCATCGTGCTGGGTGGCGAGCTGGCGCGCAGCCTGGGCGTGGTGGTGGGCGACACGGTGACCCTGATCGCGCCGAGCGGGCAGGTGACGCCGGCCGGCGTGGTGCCGCGCGTGCGCAGCATGACGGTGGTGGGCACCTTCGATTCGGGCCACTACGAATACGACTCGGCCCTGGCCATGCTGCACCAGGACGACGCCGCGCGCATCTTCCGCGTCGAGGGCCCCACGGGCGTGCGCGTGAAGATCCGCGACCTGCACGCCGCGCGCGAGGTGGCGGTGAAGATGGCGGCCGATCTGCCGCCGGGCCTGGTGGTGCGCGACTGGACGCGCCAGAACCGCACCTGGTTCGCGGCCGTGCAGCTCGAAAAACGCATGATGTTCATCATCCTCACGCTGATCGTGGCGGTGGCCGCGTTCAACCTGGTGTCCACCCTGGTGATGACCGTGACCGACAAGCGCGCGGACATCGCCATCCTGCGCACCCTGGGCGCGAGCCCGCGCAGCATCATGGGCATCTTCGTGGTGCAGGGCGCGGCGGTCGGCCTCATCGGCACCGGCCTGGGCCTGCTGCTGGGCCTGGGCGTGGCCTTCAACATCGACACCCTGGTGCCCGCGCTGGAGCACCTGCTGGGCGCGCGCTTCCTGCCGCAGGACATCTACCTCATCAGCCGCATGCCCAGCGACCCGCAGCGCGGCGACATCGTGCCCGTGGCGGTGATCTCGCTGGTGCTGGCCTTCCTGGCCACGCTGTACCCGAGCTGGCGCGCCAGCCGCGTGAACCCTGCCGAGGCCCTGCGTTATGAGTGAAGTCGTCCTTCAGGCGCGCGGCCTGAGCAAGCGCTTTGTCGAAGGCCGTCTCGACGTCACCGTGCTGCAGGGCGTGGACCTGGAGGTGCGTGCGGGCGAAACCGTGGCCATCGTCGGCGCCTCCGGTTCCGGCAAGAGCACGCTGTTGCACCTGCTGGGCGGGCTGGATGCGCCCAGCGCCGGCACGGTGGCCCTCAAGGGCCAGCAGCTCTCGGCCCTGGGCCCGGCGCGCCAGGGCGAGCTGCGCAACCAGCACCTGGGCTTCGTGTACCAGTTCCACCACCTGCTGCCCGAGTTCAGCGCGCACGACAACGTGGCCATGCCGCTGTGGATCCGCCGCCTGCCGCGCGCCGAGGCGGCCGAGCGCGCCAGCGCGACGCTCGCGCGCGTGGGCCTGAGCGAGCGCCTGGCGCACCGGCCGGCCGAGCTGTCGGGCGGCGAGCGCCAGCGGGTGGCCATCGCGCGCGCCCTGGTCACGCAGCCGGCCTGCGTGCTGGCCGACGAGCCCACCGGCAACCTGGACCGCGCCACCGCCGACGGCGTCTTCGCGCTGATGATGAACCTGGCGCGCGACCAGGGCACGGCCTTCGTGGTGGTCACGCACGACGAAGGCCTGGCCGCGCGCTGCGGCCGCGTGCTGCGCCTCAGCGCCGGCCGATTGGGCTGAGCCCGTTCACGGCCTGGTGCGCACGAAGCGCAGGGGCTTGTCCATGCCCTCGACGCTCAGCGTGAGTGTCGAGCCTTGCACCTGCACGCGCTGGGCCTTCTGCAGCGCTGCCATGTAGCGGTTCTCCTGCTCGCCCACCGCGCCCGCGCAGGCCATGCGCGTCATGCCCATCTGGCCGAAGGCGATGCGGTCCTGCACCAGGGTGTAGCTGCCGAAGAAGCGGTTGCAGGAGCCCTGGCCCGCCACACGACCCGCCTCGGGAAAGGCCAGCGTGGCCGGTACGCGGTCGAGCACGCCGCTGCCGCCCAGGTCCTCCAGCCGCCACTCCGTGCCCACCAGGGGCGGCGCGCCGCCGGGACCGGCGGGCATGGCGCAGGCGCCCAGGCCGGCGATGAAGGGCAGGGCGAGCGTGGCGATCCAGCGGGGTGTCATGGGGGTCCTCCTGGGGGCTTGGGGTGTTGCGGTCACAATGACCTGCCCGAGCTTATACGCGCAACGATGACGCCCTTGTGGATCGACACGCACGCCCACCTCGACGCGCCCGAGTTCGCGGCCGCCGAGGTCGCTGCCCTGCGCAGCGAGGCGCGCGGGCGCGGCGTCGCGCGCTGCGTGATCCCTGCCGTGGCGCGCTCGAACTGGGACACGGTGCGCGAGCTCGCGCACCGGCTCGGTGACGCCTACGCGCTGGGCATCCACCCGATGGGCGTGCCGGCCGCGGACGAGGCCGACCTGGACGCCTTGGATGAGGCCCTGCGCGCCCACCGCGACGACCCGCGCCTGGTGGCGGTGGGCGAGATCGGCCTGGACTTTTTCGTGCCCGAACTCACCGAGCCCGCGATGCGCGAGCGCCAGATCCGCTTCTACCGCGCGCAGCTGCGCCTGGCGCGCCGCCATGGCCTGCCGGTGATCCTGCACGTGCGGCGCAGCGCCGACGCCCTGCTCAAGGGCCTGCGCGAGCTGCCGGTGGACGGCGGCATCGGCCACGCCTTCAAAGGCAGCCTGGCGCAGGCGCAGGCCTTCACCGAACGCGGCTTCGCGCTGGGCTTCGGTGGTGCGTCCACCTTCGACACCGCGCGGCAGATTCGCCGTCTGGCCGGCGAGCTGCCCCTCGAGACCCTGGTGCTGGAGACCGACGCGCCCGACATCCCCCCGCAGTGGCTGTACGCCACGGCCGCCGAGCGCGCGGCCGGCCGGCCCCAGGGCGTGAACCACCCGCGCGAACTGCCGCGCATTGGCGCGGTGATCGCGGGCCTGCGCGGCCTGCCGGTGGACGAGCTCGCGCAGGCCACGAGCGCGAACGCGCGGCGCGTGCTGCCGCGACTGGCGGCCCTGGCATGACGCGCCTGCTCGGCCTGCCTCCCATTGCCGATGCGCGCACGCGGCTGGTGGTGCTGGGCAGCTTTCCGGGCGTGGCCTCGCTGCGCGCGCAGCAGTACTACGGGCACCCGCAGAACGCCTTCTGGAAGATCCTGGGCGCGCTGTGGGGCCTGCCGCTGGCCCAGGCCGGCTACGACCTGCGCGTGGCGGCCGTGCTCGAGCGCGGCCTGGGCGTGTGGGACGTGTACGCCAGCTGCGAGCGCGAGGGCAGCCTGGACACCGCCATCCGCGCGGCCGAACTGAACGACTTCGCGCAGCTGCGCCACCGCTGCCCCGAACTGCGCGCCATCGCGCACAACGGTGGCGAGAGTTTCCGCCACGCGCGGCTCACGCGCGCCTTTGGCCTGCCGGTGCACCGGCTGCCGTCCACCAGCCCGGCGAACGCCAGCTGGCCGTTCGAGCGCAAGCTCGCGGCCTGGGGGGCGTTGCTGCGCCAGTACGGCGTGGCCTGATCGCCGAACGCAGAAGGAGCGTTTCCATGTCCCAGGTGTCCATCCTCGTCTTCGACATCTTCGGCACCGTCGTCGACTGGCACGGCAGCATCGTGCGCGAGCTGTCGGCCGCTCACCCGCAGGTGGACGCCGACGCCTTCGCGCGCGCCTGGCGCGAGGGCTACCAGCCTGCCATGCAGCGCGTGCGCAGCGGCGAGCGGGCCTGGACGCGCATCGACGAGCTGCACCGCGGCATCCTCGACGAGATCCTGCCGCGCTTCGGGCTCGATCACCTGGACGAGGACCAGCGCGCCCGGCTCAACCGCGTGTGGCACCGGCTGGACCCCTGGCCCGACAGCGTGCCCGGCCTCACGCGGCTCAAGGCGCGCTTCACCCTCTGCTCGCTCTCCAACGGCAACATCGGTCTGCTCACCAACATGGCCAAGCGCGCGGGCCTGCCCTGGGACTGCGTGCTCTCGGCCGAGGTGTTCCGCGCCTACAAGCCCGATCCGCGCGTCTACCTGGGCGCGGCCGAGGTGTTCGACCTGCCGCCCGCCGAGGTCATGATGGTGGCCGCGCACCAGGACGACCTGGCCGCCGCGCGCGCCTGCGGCCTGGCCACGGCCTACATCGAGCGCCCGCTGGAGTTCGGCGCCGCGCACGTGAAGGACGTGTCGCCCGACCCCGCCAATACGCGCCACGCGCGCGACCTGCTGGACCTGGCGGAGCAGCTCGGCTGCTGAACCCGCCGCCCGGTCTGGCTTCAGCGCACCTCGATGCGCGCCGCCGCGGCCTCGGCCAGCGGTTGGGCGGCGCCGAGGTTGTCGAGCATTTCGAGCTTGAGTTGGTAGGCGCCCGCGGGCGGCGCCAGCCAGACCTCGGTCTGCCCGTCGCGGAAGTCCATCACGGCGGGCGCGCCACCGCCGGCGGGGGCCACGGTGAGCTTGAAGTGGCCGGTGTCGGGGATCTTCTGCGACATCTGCGCCACGTTGAGCAGCGAGGCGTGAAAGCGCACCAGGAAGGGCGGGCGCGGACTGGCGCCGTCCGGCAGGTCGAGGGCCAGGCCCTTCTTCTGCAGGGTGGCCGGGTCGGCGCCGGTCTTGCGCGTGACGGTGATCCTGGCGGGCTTGCTGAAGACGAAGTGCGGCAGGTGCTTCTGGTCGGCCAGCAGCATGCGCAGCGTGTACTCGCCCGGCGCGAGGTTCAGCACCGTCTCCATCTGGCCCTTGCCGAAGTGGATGTACTGGTCGTTGAAGGGCAGGGCTTGCTTGAAGTTGAGCGGCAGGTCGCGGTTGACCAGCAGGTGGTGGTGGCCGCTCTTGCCGTGCCCGCTCTGCGCAATGGGCGCCAGGCCCCAGCCGCCCGAGAGTCCGAACTTCAGCACGTAGGGCGTCTCGATGCGGTCGCCGTCCTTGAGGTTGGTGAAATAGGCCTCGGCCGACAGCCGCGGGGGCGCGGCCTGCCAGGGGTGCACGGTGCGCACCGGTTCGGGGGCCGCCTGCGCGAGCGCGGCGCTGGCGCCCAGGGCGGCCACCAGGGCGATGGTGGGTCGAAGAACAGGGGTAGGGCGCTGGCGCATGGTCGGTCGGTGTGGGTACCGGTAGGGGGCAGTGATCCCTCAGTTTACGGGCCGACCGTGGCGGCGGCGCTACCTCGTGGAGGCCGTTTCGCCCGCCGGTGGGGGTGGCGCCGCGGTCTCGCGGCGCTCGGCGCGGTCCTTCCAGCGCGCCACCCAGGCGCCTTGCGCGCGCAGCGGCCCCCAGGCGGCGATGGCGCGTTCCGTGCCGCAGGACAGCCGCGTGAGCGGTCGCTGCGCCGGCCAGTGCGGTTTCAGGGGCTGGCCCTCGAACGCGGCCAGCAGGTTGTGCGCCAGTGTGGCGCCGGCGCGCGCCGAGGTGGTGGCGGCGTCGGGGTAGGCGTGGTCGTCGCGGCGCGCGGCGGGGCCCACGGCGAAGACCTGCGGGTGGCTCGTGCTCTGTTGGAAGCGGTTCACCCGCACCTGCCCGCCCTCGGCCAGCGCGAGCGGCGTGGCGCGCAGCCAGGCGGGCGCCTGCGCGTCACCGGCCACCAGGGGCACGTCGCAGCGCAGCAGCGCGCCATTGGCCAGGCGCACGCCTTCGACCGTGATGCCCGTGCAGCGCTCGTTGAGCACGTGGATGCGCTGGCGCTTGAGCTCGCGCCGCACGCGCGAGGCCACGTCGGGCGGCAGCTCGCCGGCCAGCGCGCCGCCGTCGGTGAGCAGGGTGAGGATGCTGCCGGGCAGGCCCTCGGCGCGCAGGCGCTGGGCGGCGGCGAAGACCAGTTCGATGGCGGCCGCACCCGAGCCGATGACGGCGATGGACAGCGGCCGCTCGCGCGCCATGTCGACCACGCGCGGCCACAGGCCCAGGAAGGCTTCGCTGGGGTAGCGCGCCAGCGCCTGCTCGCGCGCGCCGGGCAGGCGCTGCTCCAGCGCCTCGCGGTCGGTGCTGGCCGCGGTGTCCAGCGACAGCAGGTCGAAGGGCAGTTCGAGGGCGGCGCCACCGTCGGCCGGCGCGGCATGCACGCGCCGGCCCTCCAGGTCGAGCGCGAGGCAGCGCCCGGGCACCCAGCGGGCATGGGCCAGGGTGAGCAGGCCCGACAGGCCCACGCGGCAGGCGTCGGCCGTGTACCGTCCCGCGACCACGGCCGGCACCAGGGGTTCGTGCACGGGCGCGGGGGGCGGTGCCAGCAGGGTGACCTGCAGGTCGGCCGGGTGGTGCCGCGTCAGCCGGGCCAGCACCTCGCGGTGGGCCGGGCCGGCGCCGATGAGAACGAGTCGGGTGATGCCGCTGCGCATGGGCCGCGATGGTACGGCCCCCGCGCCGGCAGGCTCAGCAACGCCCGTGACGCCCCAGCCAGTGGTCCAGCGACCAGCGCCCCGGCCCGAACAGCGCCAGCGCCGCCAGCAGCGCGCCCCAGGTGAGGTGCTGCTGGAAGGCCGCCGGCGCGATCTCGCTCAGGCTGAGCACCGCCACCACGTTGACGACCGACAGCCCCAGCGCGGAGAAGCGCCCGGCCAGGCCCAGGGCCAGCAGCACCGGCAGTGCCAGCTCGCCGGCCGTGCCCAGGGGCGCGGCCAGGGCCGGTGGCAGCAGGGGCACGTGGTATTCCTCGGTGAACAGCAGCAGGGTGGTGTCCCAGTCGCGCACCTTGGTCAGGCCCGAGAGGAAGAAGACCTGGGCGATGTAGAGCCGCGCCAGCAGCGCGCCCAGGGGCTGGGCGGCGTCGAGCAGACGGGCCAGGGGCCGCCAGCCGGCGGCGATGCGGTGGCTGAAGGTGTTCGTGCTCATGGGTGGGCTCCGTCGGTGGTGTTGGGGCTGGGATCGGACGCGGGCGCCACGCCCACGCACAGGCCGCTGCGCACGGCCTCGCTCAGCCAGCCGAGGGCGTCGAGAGGGGCAACCTCCAGGGCCTGCGCCAGCGTGTGGCCGGCCAGCAGCGCGGCCTCGAAACGCGCGCTGGCGGGGTCCAGGGGGGTGAGCCGCACGGCCTGGCCCTGGCGCCAGACGCGCACGTTCTCGGCCACGCCGTCGCGCAGGCGGCGGGCGGCGGTGGCGAGGTCGGGCTCGCCGTGCAGGTGGGCGTCGAGCAGGCTGAGCACGGGCCAGCGGCTCAGAACCACGGCGGTGGCGGGCGCGAACCGCAGGCGCAGGCGCTCCGGCGGTTCGCGTTCGAGCCAGGCGAAGCTGGCGGCGTCGGCGCGGGCGCCCTCGGCGCGGGTGGCGCCATGCAAGGCCCATTCGAGGCGGGCCACGTCGGGCAGGTAGGGCAGGTGGGCGAGGCCGGTCTGCCCGGCGATGAACCCGGCCAGCGTGCCACCCCATTCGCCGAGGTCGCCGCGCGTGGGCGGGTGGTGGTGCCACAGGGCGCGCGCGAGCGTGGCGAAGGCCTCTTCGCCCAGCAGCGCGGCGACCACGGGGTAGGCGTCGAGCAGGGCGCGTTCGGCGTGGGCGTGCGCGTTGGCGCGGTAGGCGCCGAGGCCGGGGCCGTGCCAGGGGGATGCGGGCCCGGGTGGGCGGGCCCGCAGCAGGGCGTCGAGCAGGCCGCGCTGCTGACGGGCGAGCCGGGCGTTCATGCGCAGGGCTCCGGGACGCGCGTGTTCAGCGCGTCGATGGCCAGGGCCCGCGCGTGGTCGGCTTCGTCCAGCAGCACCGCCAGCGCGGGCAGGTCGGTGTCCCACTCGATCAGTGTCGGCACGGCGCCGAAGCGCGCGACGGCGTGCCGGTACGCCTGCCACACCAGCGGGGACACGCGGCTGCCGTGGTCGTCGATCACCAGATCACCGCGGTCTTGGTGGCCGGCGAGGTGCAGCTCGGCCACGCAGGCGGGCGGTATCGCGTCGAGCCAGGCGCGCACGGCGGGCAGCGCGGCCTCGACGCGGCCGGCGCGCCGCCCGTTGAGTGCGTTGACGACCAGGTTGTTGACGTCCACCAGCAGCCGGCAGCCCGTGCGCCGGCTCAGGGCCGCGAGAAAGTCGGCCTCGGTCATGTCGGCCTCGGGCCAGTGCACATAGGCCGAGAGGTTCTCCACCGCGATCGGGCGGCGCAGCCGGTCCTGCACGCGCTGCACGTTGGCGCACAGCACGGCGAGCGCGGCGTGCGTGAAGGGCAGGGGCAGCAGGTCGGCGGCGTGCACGGCCCGGCCCCTCCAGGTGCCGCGCGCGAAGCTGGCGTGCTCGCTCACGAAGCGTGGTTCGGTGGCGGCCACGAGTTCGGCCAGCCGGTCCAGGTGCCAGGGATCGATGCCCTCGGCCGAGCCCAGCGACAGGCCCACGCCGTGCAGGCTCAGGCCGTAGGACTCGCGGGCCTTGAGAAGAGGGGCCCGCAGGGCCGCGTGGGGCGCGAAGAAGTTCTCCGCGTGCACCTCGATGAAATCGAGCGCGGGCCGCTGCTCGAGCAGCGCGCGCTGGTGCGGCGCGCGCCAGCCGATGCCCAGCGCTGGCGCGGCGGCCTCGTGTGTCGGGACGGTCGGCATGGCGTGCGGCGGCCTGGCGCGATCAGCTCTTCATCGAGGCCTTCTTGGCCTCGTCGGCCGACAGGCCGCCCATCTGCTTGCAGGTGCCCGCGGGCACGTACTTCCAGTCGCCCTTGTCCATGTCCATCTTGGCCTGGCCCGCGCAGGAGTGCGTGCCCGCGAGATTGGCGCAGTCGTTCTGCCCGGCCTTGGCGATGCCGTAGCACTTCTCCTTGCCGCTGTTCTGCGCCAGCGCGGGGGTGGAGAGCAGGGCCAGCGACATCAGGGAGCCGGCGGCGGCGGCGAGGAATTGGCGTTGGTTCATGGGAGGGACTCCTCAGACCCAGTGCCCACCGCGCGATGGCTCGGTGCAGGCGATCTGGTGCGTGTGTGTCGCGGCGGCGCGTGGGTTCTTACACCGCCTGTCGTGGCGCGCCGCCATCGGCTTGACCTACACTGCCGCGCCATGCCGTCCCCAACGTTCGAACAGGAAGTGGCCGCGTCGCGCGGCTACCTCATGAAGTTCGCGCGCCTGCAGCTGCGCAATGAGGCCTGGGCCGAAGACGCGGTGTCCGAGACCGTGCTCGCGGCCATCGCCAAGCCGCAGGCCTTCGAGCGCCGCGCGCAGCTGCGGACCTGGCTCGTGGGCATCCTCAAGCACAAGATCGTCGACGCGCTGCGCCACCAGGGGCGCGAGGTGGCGCTGGGCCAGGGCGAGGACGACCAGGCCGACCCGCTGGACCATCTGCCCTTCGACGCCGGTGGCCACTTCGCCGAGCGCCCGGCCGACTGGGGCAACCCCGAGCAGGACCTGGGCAGCCGCCAGTTCCTGAGCGTGCTGGAGGCCTGCACCGAAAAGCTGCCCGCCGCGCAGGGGCGCCTGTTCCTGATGCGCGAGTGGCTGGAGATGAGCAGCGAGGAGATCTGTAAGGAGCTGTCGCTCACGCCGACCAACCTGTACGTCCAGTTGCACCGGGCCCGCCTGCGCCTGCGCGAGTGCCTCGAACTCAACTGGTTTGCCCGCCGAGACGCCGCATGAAGCCCCTCTACCCGTTGCGCCGCACCTGCAAGCAAGCCGTCGCGCTCATGATCGCGCGCGAGGACCGCGAGCTGCCGCGCCTGGAGCGCTGGGCCCTGCGGCTGCATCTGGCCGTGTGCAAGGCCTGCCCGAACTTCGAGCGTCAGCTGCTGACCATGCGCCAGGCCATGGGCGCCTGGCGCCACTACAGCGACGACGAGCCCCGCTGAGCCGAGCCTGCGCGCTCGCGCGTTGACGCATCATCAGTTCGCCTATCGGGCAAGCCACCCATGGCCGCCAGGTGCGCAGCAAGTTTGCGCTGCGACAAACACGCCCGCCCTCTTGCGCACGACATTGCCCTCGCATGGGATCGACCCATGAGCGCTTCAACAACCACTGAAGAGGATGCGTGATGAAGAAACTTTCGATGGCAGCGATGTTGGCTGCGGCCTTGCTGGGCGTGGGTGCTCAGGCCCAGGATCAGACCCGAGACCAGACGCAGGACCAGACGCGCGAGCTCTTGCGTGATCAAAACATCTACGGTTATCAGTTGATGACGCCCGCCGAGCGGGAGCAGTACCGCGCCCGGATGCGCGCCGCGCAAACCAATGAGGAGCGGGAACGCATTCGCGCGGAGAACCATGAGCGCATGGAAGCGCGGGCCCGCGAAAAAGGCGTCAATTTGCCCGATGCGCCGCCGCCCGGCCGCGGTCCGGGATCGGGTGCCGGCCCCGGCGGCGGCTCCGGTCCGGGCAGCGGAGGGGCCGGCCCCGGTGGCGGTGGATCCGGTCGCGGCCGCTGAAGCCGGCTGGCGGGCCTAGCTCAGCAGGGCCTGCGCGTACTCGCGGGCGTCGAAGGTTTCCAGGTCCTCGAGCTTCTCGCCCACGCCGATGAAGTACACCGGCACCGGCCGCTCGCGCGCGATGGCGCAGAGCACGCCGCCTTTGGCCGTGCCATCCAGCTTGGTGATGACCAGGCCGGTGAGTTGCAGCGCCTCGTCGAAGGCCTTGACCTGCGCGAGCGCGTTCTGGCCGGTGTTGCCGTCGATGACCAGCAGCACTTCATGGGGCCCCGTGGGGTCGGCCTTGTTCACCACGCGCTTGATCTTGCGCAGCTCCTCCATCAGGTGAAGCTGCGTGGGCAGGCGGCCGGCGGTGTCGACCAGCACCACGTCCTTGCCGCGCGCCCGGCCGGCGCTCACCGCGTCGAAGCACACGGCGGCCGGGTCGCCACCTTCCTGGGTGACGATGTCGACGGTGTTGCGGTCGGCCCAGACCGCCAGCTGTTCGCGCGCCGCCGCGCGGAAGGTGTCGGCGGCGGCCAGCAGCACGCTCGCGCCTTCGTCGGCCAGGTGGCGCGTGAGCTTGCCGATGGAGGTGGTCTTGCCCGCGCCGTTCACGCCCGCGACCATGATCACCGTGGGCTTGTGTTCGCCGATGACCAGGGGCTTCTGCAAGGGCTTCAGCAGGTCGGCGATGGCTTCGGCCAGCAAGGCCTTCACGGCGGCGGGCTCAGTGGCCTTGGCTTCTTTCACGCGGCGGCGCAGGTCGTTCAGCAGGTGCTGCGTGGCCGACACGCCGCTGTCGGCCATGAGCAGGGCGGCCTCGAGTTCCTCGTACAGGTCCTCGTCGATGCGCGTGCCCGTGAACACCGTGGCGATGCCGCTGCCGGTGCGCCGCAGGCCGGACTTGAGGCGGTCGAGCCAGCCCTGGCGCGGGGCCGCCGGCGCGGCCACCGGGGCGGGCAGGGGAGCGGCGACGGGCGCTGGCACCGCCACGGGCGCCGGCGCCGATGGGGGGGCCGATGCCGCTGCGGGACCGCCCACGGGGGCCTGGACGGCCGGCGCCTCCGGCGGGGGCGCGGGATTTTTTTTGCGAAAGAACGAGAACATTTCAGAATCTCTGGAATCCTTGGGATTCTATGAAACGCCTCCCGATGCTCCTGGGGCTGGTGCTGGCCGCGTCCATCGCGCGCGCGGCGCCCCCACCCAACGCCGCCCCGGCGGTCCAGCAATTCACCCTCGCCAACGGCATGTCGCTGATCGTGCGGCCCGACCACCGCGCGCCCACGGCCGTGCACATGCTGTGGGTGCGCGTGGGCGCCATGGACGAGGTCGACGGCACCTCGGGCGTGGCGCACGCGCTCGAGCACATGATGTTCAAGGGCAGCGCCACGCTCAAGCCGGGCGAGTTCTCCGAGCGCGTGGCCGCGCTGGGCGGCCAGCAGAACGCCTTCACCAGCCGCGACGCCACGGCCTACCACGAGCAGGTGCCGGCCGAGCGGCTGGAGGCGGTGATGGCGCTCAATGCCGAGCGCTTCGCCAGCAACCAGTGGCCCGACATCGAGTTCACGCGCGAGATCGAGGTGGTCAAGGAAGAGCGGCGCCAGCGCACCGAAGAGTCGCCGCGCGCGCGCCTGTTCGAGGCCTTCAATGCGATGGTCTGGCAGGCCAGTCCCTACCGCCGGCCCATCATCGGCTGGATGAGCGACATCGACGCCATGACGCCGCAGGACGTGCGCGATTTCCACCAGCGCTGGTACGTGCCGGCCAACGCGGCCGTGGTGGTGGCCGGCGACGTGGACCCGCAGCGCGTGCGCGAGATCGCCGAGCGGACCTACGGGCGCATCCCGGCGCGCGCCGTGCCCGCGCGCAAGCCGCGCACGGAACCGGCGCAGCAGGGCCCGCGCCGGCTGGAGTACCGCGCCGTGGCCGACCAGGCCCTGGTGGTGCTGGCCTGGCACGCGCCGCGCTACAGCGGCAACGACGACGCGGCCAGCCGCGATGCGCTGGCGCTGGCGGTGCTGTCGGGCGTGCTCGACGGCTACAGCGGGGCGCGGCTGGAGCGCGCGCTGGTGCAGGGACAGGGCACGGGGGGGCAGCGCATCGCCGACAGCGCCAGCTCGGGCTACGGCCTGATGGGGCGCGGGCCGCAGGTGTTCACGGCCTCGGCCGTGCCGGCGCGCGGCGTCACGCCCGAGGCCGCCATGGCCGCGCTCAAGGCCGAGATTCAGCGGATCGCGCGCGAGGGCGTGAGCGAGGAAGAGCTGCAGCGCGTGAAGACGCAATGGACCGCCTCCGAGGTTTACAAGCTCGACTCGGTCTTCAGCCAGGCACAGGAGCAGGGCAGCTACTGGGTCAACGGCCTGCCCACCGACGCGGGCGAGCGCCTGATGGCGGGCCTGCGGGCCGTGACGGCCGAGCAGGTGCGCGCGGTGGCGGGTCGCTACTTCACGGACCGCACGCTCAACACTGGCGTGCTGGTGCCCGAGGCGCGGGCGGCGGAGGGCCGGCCATGAGCACGGTGCGAGCCATTCGCCAAACGCTGGCCGCGCTGGGCCTGGCGCTGGGCCTGGGCGCGGCCTCGGCGGCCATCCCCATCGAGCATTGGGTGCACCCGAGCGGCACCCGGGTCTATCTGGTCAACAGCCCCTCGATCCCGATGGTCGACGTGCAGATGGACTTCGACGGCGGCAGCCGGCGAGAGCCGACCGAGCGCGCCGGCCTCGCCAACGCCACGGCCGGCCAGCTGTCGGGAGGCGTGGCCGCCTATGAGGGCCAGCCCGCGCGCGACGAAAACGCGCTGGCGGCGGCCTGGGTGGACCTGGGCGCGCAGTTCGACGCCAGCGCGGGCAGCGACCGCTTCTCGGTGCAGCTGCGCAGCCTGAGCGACCCGGCGATCCTGCCGCGCGCCGTGGCCCTGGCGGCGCAGCAGCTGGCGCGGCCCACCTGGCCCGAGGCCGTGTGGCGGCGCGACCGCGAGCGATCGGTGGCGGCGCTGCGCGAGGCGCTGAACCGGCCGTCCACCGTGGCCAGCCAGGCCTTCGGCCGCGCGGTCTACGGTGACCATCCTTATGGCCGCTTCGCCACGCCCGACACCCTGGGTGCGATCGGCGTGGACGACATGCGCAGCTTCTACCGCCGCCACGTCACCGCCTGCCGCGCGCAGGTCGTCATGGTGGGCGCCGTGGACCGCGCGGGCGCCGAGCGCATCGTCGACGCCCTGGTGCGCGCCATCGCGCCGAACGGCTGCGCCGAGCTGCCGCCGGTGGCCGAGGTGAAGCCCCTGGCCGCGCCCACGGAACAGCGCCTCCCCATGGCCGCCGCGCAGGCGCAGGTGCTCATGGGCCAGCCGGGCATCAAGCGCGACGACCCCGACTTCTTCCCCCTGCTTGTGGGCAATCACATCCTGGGGGGCAGTGGCTTCACCTCGCGCCTGACGCAGGAGGTGCGCGAGAAGCGTGGCCTGACCTATGGCGTGTACAGCTACTTTTCGCCCGGCCGCCATGCGGGAGCCTTCCAGATCGGCCTCAGCACCCGGCCCGATCAGGCCGACGAGGCCGTGCGCGTGGTGCGCGAGACCCTGGCGCGCTACGTGAGCGACGGTCCCAGCGAGGCCGAGCTGCAGGCCGCCAAGGACTACCTCGTCAACGGCTTCGCGCTGCGCTTTGACAGCAACCGCAAGCTGCTCGACAACGTGGTCAACATCGCCTGGAACGGCCTGCCGCTGGACTACCTGGACACCTGGACGCAGCGCGTGCGCGCGCTGAGCGTGGATGAGGTGCGCCGTGCCATGCAGCGGGTGGTGCATCCCGATCGCCTGGCCACGGTCATCGTCGGCGGGAAATAGGGGCCGCCCCTGCCGCGCTTCGCGCGACCCCCTCGAGGGGCGACACCGGCCGTCCGGCGAAGCCGGTCCGGCCGCGTCCCACGCCGGGGGCGGGCGCTCCCCGGTAAGCTCGCAGGCATGACAAGACATTCGGGCGCGCCGCCGCAGGAAGTCCGCCTGCTCGGCGGGCAGTGGAAACGCAGCAAGCTGCCCGTGGCCGACCGGCCCGGGTTGCGGCCCACGCCGTCGCGCGTGCGCGAGACCCTGTTCAACTGGCTGGGCCAGGACCTGAGCGGCTGGCGCGGCCTGGACGCCTTCGCGGGCACGGGCGCGCTGGGCTTCGAGGCCGCCTCGCGCGGGGCGCGCGAGCTGCTGATGGTGGAGCAGGAGCCCGCACTGGTGGCGCAGCTGCAGGCCGTGCGCGCGCGCCTGAAGGCCGAGGCCGTGCGCGTGCAGCGCGGCGACGGCCTGGCGGCCCTGCGCGCGGCGGCGGGGCAGGGCCTGGACGTGGTCTTCCTCGACCCCCCTTTCGACGCCAGCGGCCTGTTCGAGCCGGCGCTGCGCGCGGCGCGCGAGGCCGTGTCGGCCGAGGGGTTCGTCTACCTGGAGTCCCCGCGCCCCTGGACCGACGCCGAGCTGGCGCCCCTGGGCCTGGTCCTGCACCGGCACGGCCGCGCGGGCGCCGTGGCCTTTCACCTGCTGCGCCCGGTCGCGCCCTGAGCCCACGGGATAATCCCCCCATGCCCGAGACCACCGCCCGCATCGCCGTCTACAGCGGCACCTTCGACCCCATCACCCTCGGCCACGAAGACGTGGTGCGCCGCGCCGCCGGGCTGTTCGACGAGGTGATCGTGGCCGTGGCCGTGGCCCACCACAAGAAGACACAGTTCGGCGTGAATGAGCGCCTGGCGATGGTGGCGCAGGCCGCGCAGCGCCTGCCGGGCCGCGTGCGCGCGCTGCCCTTCGATGGCCTGATCATGGACTTCTGCCGCGAGCATGGCGCCCAGGCCGTGGTGCGCGGCATCCGCAACCTCACCGACTTCGACTACGAGGCGCAGATGGCGGCCATGAACCGCAAGCTGCATCCGGGGGTGGAGACGGTCTTCCTGCTGCCGCAGGCCGACCTGCAGTGCATCAGCAGCACCCTGGTGCGCGAGATCTCCAAGCTCGGCGGCGACGTATCGACCATGGTGCATCCCTCGGTGGCCGCGCGGCTCGTGCCGCCGCCGCTGCAGGCCTGAGGGGAGGACCGCCATGGCGCTGATGATCACCGACGAGTGCATCAACTGCGACGTCTGCGAGCCCGAGTGCCCGAACCAGGCGATCTCCATGGGCGAGGAGTTCTACGTGATCGAGCCCTCGCGCTGCACCGAGTGCGTGGGCCACTTCGAGGAGCCGCAGTGCGTCCAGGTCTGCCCCGTGTCCTGCATCCCGGTCAACCCGGCGCACGTGGAGTCCAGGGAGACGCTGTGGCAGAAGTACCAGCGCCTGCAGAAGGCCGGTCAGGGCTTGTCGTCGGCCTCGGGTGAGGTTCCGCCCGCCTGAGGCGGCGCGGCGGGTCGTGGCGGCTTCGGCCGTGGCGGCTTGCTGGTGTGGATCAGGGCGGTGGCCTTGTCCATTTCGCCCGCGATGAGCTGGGGCAGGGCCTTGAGGCAGCGGTCCAGCGCCTGCGCGATGGCGATGCGGTCGTCGGGCGAGGGCTTCTTGAGCACCCAGTTCGCCACCTCGTTCTTGTTGCCCGGGTGGCCGATGCCGATGCGCAGGCGCCAGTAGTCGGCGCTGCCCAGTTGCGCGTGGATGTCGCGCAGGCCGTTGTGGCCCGCGTGGCCGCCGCCCTTCTTGAGTTTGGCCTCGCCCGGGGGCAGGTCCAGCTCGTCGTGGACCACCAGCACCTCCTCGGGCGCGATCTTGTAGAAGCGCGCGAGCGAGCCCACCGACTTGCCCGAAAGGTTCATGAAGGTCTGCGGCTCGACCAGCCAGACCGGCTGGCCGCCCACGTTGGCACGCGCCACCAGGCCGAAGTGCGAGCGCTCCATCTGCAGCGAGACCTTGAGCAGGCGCGCGGCCTCGTCCACCCACCAGAAGCCGGCGTTGTGCCGCGTCTGTTCGTACTCGGGGCCCGGGTTGCCCAGGCCGGCGATGAGCTTGATCATGGGGCGGGATTGTCCCAAAAGAAAAGGCCCGCGCGGGGCGGGCCTTCGGGAGGGCAGAAGAGGGTTCCGGCGCCGGGCCGCCCCAAGCCGGCACGCGCCCCCTTGGGGGGGCAGCGGCCCGCGAAGCGCTGGGGCGTAGGGGCCCTGCTTACTTCTTGCCCTTGCCCTTTTTCTTGTCGTCGGCGGGAGCGGCGGCGACCGGCGCGGCCACCACTTCTTCCACCGGCTCCACCACGGTGGCAACGGTGATGTCCTTGCGGCCGTGGGTGACGATCTTCACGCCCTTGGGCAGCTTGATGTCGCCGGCGTGCACGGTGGCGCCCTTGGTGACCTGGCTCAGGTCCACGGTGATGTGCTCGGGCAGCTGGGTGGCCAGGCACTCGATCTCGATGTCGTTGATCACGTGGTTGACCAGGCACTTGTCGAGCTTGACGGCCGGCGACTCTTCGGCGCCGGTGAAGTGCAGCGGCACCTTCTTGCGCAGGCGGGTCTTGTCGTCCACGCGCTGGAAGTCGACGTGCAGCACCTGCGGCTTGAACGGGTGGTATTGCACATCGCGCAGCAGGACTTTCTCGACCTTGCCGTTGAGCTCCATGTCGAGGATGGAGGCGTGGAAGGCTTCCTTCTTGAGGGCGTGCCACAGCGCGTTGTGATCGAGTTCGATCGAGACGGGGGCGGTGGTACCACCAAAGACGATGCCGGGCGCGCGACCGGTGATGCGCAGGCGGCGGCTCGCACCCGTGCCCTGCTTGGCGCGCTCGAAAGCGACGAATTGCATGACTGACTCCAGTTGAGGGGTTCCGCGACCAGAACGCCTCGGGTTGACGAAGGCCGCCTCGCGGCGGCCGGGGCTATCGTCCGACGATCAGAACAGGTTGTCCTGGTCGGCGAACAGACTCATGACCGACTCGCCCGAGGCAATGCGCGCGATCGACTCGGCGATCAGCGGCGCCACGGAGAGCTGGCGGATCTTGCCGCAGGCCTGGGCGGATTGCGACAGGGGAATGGTGTTGGTGACGACCACCTCGTCGAGCGCGCTGCCCTTGGCGATGCGCTCGATGGCGGGGCCAGAGAAGATGGGGTGCGTGCAGTAGGCGTAGACCTTCTTGGCGCCGCGCTCCTTGAGCACCTCGGCCGCCTTCACCAGCGTGCCGGCGGTGTCGATCATGTCGTCCATGATCACGCAGTTGCGGCCTTCGATGTCGCCGATCACGTGCATCACCTCGGACACATTGGCCTTGGGGCGGCGCTTGTCGATGATGGCCATGTCGCAGTTGAGCTGCTTGGCCAGCGCGCGCGCGCGCACCACGCCGCCCACATCGGGCGAGACCACCAGCAGGTCTTCGTAGTTCTTGGTGCGCAGGTCGCCCAGCAGCACGGGCGAGGCGTAGATGTTGTCGACCGGGATGTCGAAGAAGCCTTGGATCTGGTCGGCGTGCAGGTCCATGGTCAGCACGCGCTGGACGCCCACGGTCTGCAGCATATTGGCCACGACCTTGGCGCTGATGGGCACGCGGCTGGAGCGCGGGCGACGGTCCTGACGGGCGTAGCCGTAGTAGGGGATGACGGCGGAGATGCGCTCGGCCGAGGCGCGCTTGAGCGCGTCGACCATGATGAGCAGCTCCATCAGGTTCTCGTTCGTGGGCGCGCAGGTGGACTGCACCACGAACACATGGCGGGCGCGCACGTTCTGGGTGATCTCGACGGTGACCTCGCCGTCCGAGAAGCGGCCCACGGTGGCCGCACCGAGCTGCGTGCCCAGGTGCTGGGCGATCTCGGCCGCCAGCACGGGATTCGCGTTGCCGGTGAAGATCATGTAATCCGGGGGCTGAACTTGCATGGCATTCCCAGCGGTCTGGCGGCCACCGGCGGGGCCGCGATCAAAAAACAACGGCCATCAACGATGGCCAGTGTGAGTGATGTCAGAAAAACGGTGGCAGGGGAGGAAGGACTCGAACCCTCGCATGCCGGAATCAAAATCCGGTGCCTTTACCAACTTGGCGACTCCCCTACGCTGGAGATCCGTGGCGAAACCACGAACCACCGAATTGTCGCAGGTTGCTCAACCGCTGCGCCGTCTGATGGGCCGGCCGTTCAGCCGTCGCACCAATCGAGCAATGGATGGGCATCCATGTTGCCGCAAACCCGCACCTGCCAGGACGCTGGCGCCGGACCGAGAACCGGGTTCGCGCCGCACGGTGCGAACACCGCCGTTCCCGAACCGGTCATGCGCCCCGACAGACCTTGGTCTGCCAGCCAGTGAAGGCATTCACCGACCTCGGGGCACAGGGCCCGTGCCACCGGCTCCAGATCGTTGTGGCCGAAGGCCATCAGCGATTCGAGGTTGCCGTTTGCAGCAAAGCCTTGGATTGTAGCAGTTTTCGAATCGCGTTTGAGCGCCGGGTCGGCAAAGATCTGCGGCGTCGACGCTCCCCCCGGCGGTTTGACCAGCACCAGGTGGCCGCGCGGCAGCGCGATCGGCGTCAGGCGCTCGCCGATGCCCTCGACCCAGGCGTGGCGTCCGCCGATGAAGAAGGGCACGTCGGCGCCCAGCGCGAGGCCGATGTGCGCGAGCGCCTCGCGCCGCAGGTTCAGGTTCCACAGCCGGTTGAGCGCCAGCAGCGTGCTGGCGGCGTCGGACGAGCCACCGCCCAGGCCGGCCTGGGCGGGCAGGCGCTTGTCCAGGGTGATGCGCACGCCTTGCGTGCAGCCCGTGGCCTGGCGCAGGGCGCGGGCGGCGCGCACGCACAGGTCGTCCTCGGGCAGCGCGCCGGGCGTGCTGTCCACGCGCTCGATGGCGCCGCTGTCCAGGCGCTCGAAATGCAGGTGGTCGCACCAGTCGATGAGCATGAACACCGACTGCAGCTCGTGGTAGCCGTCCGGGCGGCGGCCCACGATGTGCAGGAACAGGTTGACCTTGGCCGGCGCGGGAACGTCGTACAGGCGCTTCATGGCTGCTCGAACACGAGGCGCAGCTCCGCCGAGGGCTGGGGCTGTTCGCGCCGGGCCACCAGGCGGCCGCTGGCGTGCTGCGAAAGGTCGACGCGCCAGCCACCGGCCGGGGCGTCGCGACCCGCCAGCCAGTCGAACATGGCCAGCACGGGCAGCGGGGCGCCGCTGAGTTCGGTGGTGAGCGCGTCCAGGCTGTCGCGGCGGGTGGTGTGATTGCCGCGCTGCAGTTCGGCGCCCTGGGCGGACCAGCGCACCGTGGCCAGGGTCTGGCCGAGCGCCGATGTGAGCTGCAGTTCGCCGGTATCGGCACTGCCGCGCAGGTCGAACAGCGCCGAGAAGGCCTGGGGCGGCGCGCTGTCCACGCGCAGCGCGAGCCGGCCGGCCCAGGCGGTTTCGCCGGGCGCGCGCGGGAGGCGTGGCGTGGCGCAGCCGGCCAGGCCGACGGCCAGGGCGAACATGGCCGAACGCCGGGTGAAGGGGGAAGCCGTCGTCACGGCTCGACGTTGAGGCGCTTGAGCGTGCTCTTCAGCGTCTCGTTGTCGCTGGCGAGCGCCAGGCCCTCGCGCCAGACGCGGCGGGCGTCGTCGTGCTGCCCCTTCACCCAGAGCACCTCGCCCAGGTGGGCGGCGATCTCGGGGTCGGGGCGCTTGCCATAGGCCTCGCGCAGGATGCCAAGCGCGCGCTCGGTGTTGCCCAGGCGGAACTCGACCCAGCCCAGGCTGTCCTGGATGTAGGCGTCGTTGGGCGCCATGGACACGGCCTTCTCGATGAGCTGCTTGGCCTCGGGCAGGCGCTCGTTGCGGTCGGCCAGGGAGTAGCCCAGCGCGTTGTAGGCGTGGTGGTGGTTGGGATCGATGGCGATGAGCTGGCGCAGCAGGCGCTCCATGTCGGCGGGCTGACCGGCCTTGTCGCCCATCATGGCCTGCTCGTAGAGCAGTTCGGTGTCCTGCGGGAAGCGCTGCACGGCTTCGCCGTAGACCTGGTAGGCCTCGCGCCAGGCCTTGAATTCGCGCAGCAGCTGGGCTTCGCTGATCAGCTTGAGGCGCGCATCGTCGGGCCGGCGCTCGGGCTGGCTGCGCAGCAGGGCGCGGGCCTCGTCGAGACGGCCCTGGCGCGCCAGCACCGAGGCGCGGCGCATCTGCGCGGCCATGATTTCCTCGGGGTTGTCGATGCGGTCGATCCAGGCGTTGGCGGCGACGTAGTCTTGCTGCTTCTCGGCGATCTCGGCCTTGAGCAGATAGGCCTGCGTGAGCGCGCGGCGCGTGCGCTCGTCGTTGGCGTCGCGCACCAGTTGCAGGTAGGTGTCGAGCGACACGTCGGCGGCGGGCAGGGCGTTGTCGCGCACCTGGAGCATGCCCAGCAGCAGCCAGGGGTCGGGCTGCTGCGGCGCGCGGGTGGTGAGCCGCTCCAGCTGCACGCGCGCGTCGCGCAGGCGGCCCAGGTCCAGCAGCACGCGGGCGTAGGCGGTGGAGATGGCGGTGTTGGCGGGGTCCTTGGCGCGGGCGGCGTCGATGTGTTCGCGCACCACCGGCTCGGCATCGGCCTGGCCGCGCTCCAGCAGCTCCAGCGCCAGCAGCGCGGGGTAGGGCGAGGCCGGGTCCGCCGCGTGCCCGCGCCGCGCGGCGTCGGTGGCGGCGACCGGGCGGTCGAGGTCGAGTTCGAGCCGGCCGATGGTGGACCAGGCCGCGCCCGCGTGGGCCGGCTGGGTCAGGAAGGGGGCCAGGGCCTCGCGCGTGGCGGCCAGCACCTGGGCCTTGTCGCTCACCCGGGCGTACATCTGGGGAATGGCCGCGATGCCGCCGTTGCGGTCGTCGGCCGGCGTCGCCATCAGCACGGCGCGCAGGGGAGCCGCGGTTTCGCTCACCCGGCCCAGGGACAGCAGCGCGAGCAGCGTGAAGCGGCTGGCGTCGGCGTCGCTGGGGATGTCGCGGGCCCAGGCGCGTGCGGCGGCCAGCGCGGCGTCGACCTGGCGCGACTGCAGCGCGACCTCCACGGCCCGCCGGTAGAGCTCGGGGTTCTTCTGCTGCTGGGCGGCTTCGAGGAAGAGGGAGTAGCCCGCGCCGGGGTCGCCGCCGCGCACGTTGAGCTCGCCCAGCAGCAGCTGATAGAACAAGGGCGCGTCGAGCGAGGAACTGCTCGCGGCCGGGTTGAGCGGGCTTTGTGCCAGGGCCGCCGGGCCGGCCAATGCGCCGGCGCAGGTCAGCACGATCAGCGGGAGGCGAAGACGTCTGTGCAGCGGCGCAGGTTTCATCGGGTCATGATAATTGAAGGGGTTGAGGCCTTTGGTGTCTTGATCCCAATCCCCGGCGGGCGTTCCCCGCGCGCCGTCCCACCCATTCCTTCGCCGAATCGCCGTGCCCGAATTGCCCGAAGTCGAGGTCACCCGACGCAGCTTTGCCGACCGCATCGCCGGCGCCACCGTGCGCGCCGCCCGGCTGGGCAAGCCGCTGCGCTGGCCGCTCGGCGTGGCGCCCGAGGCGCTGGTGGGGCAGCGCGTGCGCTCGGTGGGGCGGCGCGGCAAGTACCTGCTGGTGGAGATGGACCGCGGCTGGCTTTTGGTGCACCTGGGCATGTCGGGCAGCCTGCAGTTCGCGCCGGCGCTGCCGCCCCCCGGCCCGCACGACCACTTCGAGCTCGACACCAGCCAGGGCTTGCTGCGGTTGCACGACCCGCGGCGTTTTGGCGCGGTGGTTTGCGTGCCTTCGCTGGACCACGCCCGCGCGGTCCAGCTGCTGGGCGGGCTGGGCGTGGAGCCGCTGGAGGCCGGCTTCGACCCCGTGCGCTTCCATCAGGCCCTGCGCCAGCGGCGGGCACCCATCAAGCAGGTGCTGCTGGCGGGCGACATCGTGGTCGGCGTGGGCAACATCTACGCCAGCGAGGCGCTGTTCAGCGCCGGCATCCGTCCGACCACGCGGGCCGACCGCATCAGCGGCCCGCGCGCCGCGCGGCTGCACGCGGCCATTGTCCAGGTGCTGCAGCGCGCCCTGGCCGTGGGCGGGAGCACGCTGCGCGACTTCGTCAGCGCCGATGGCCAGAGCGGCTACTTCCAGCTCGACACCATGGTGTACGACCGCGCCGGCCAGCCCTGTCGCCGGTGCGCGACGGCGATCCGGACCATCCGCCAGGGCCAACGTTCGACCTACTTTTGCCCGCTCTGCCAGGCCCGCTGACCATGCGTCCCCGATAGGCGGCCCCGCCAAGGGGTGGGTGCTATATTGATCGATCGCCCGCAAAGCACTGCCGCATGAGTTTCATTCAAGCCTTTGATCAGCACGGCGCCTGGCGCAAGCAGTTCGCGCTGCGCCTAAAGCTCCTGTCCGAATGGCTGGCCGACCACGACCTGATGGAGCCGGGCATCCGCGAACGGCTGGACCAGCTGCACGCCCAGATCAAGAACGACAAGATCACGGTCGCCTTCGTGGCCGAGTTTTCGCGCGGCAAGTCCGAACTCATCAACGCCGTGTTCTTCGCGGGTTACGGCCGGCGCATCATGCCGGCGAGCGCGGGTCGCACCACCATGTGCCCCACCGAGCTGGCCTACGACGCCGACCTGCCCCCCTGCCTGCGCCTGCTGCCCATCGAGACGCGCCTGCAGCCGCAATCCCTGCTCGACTGGCGCCACGCCCCCGCCAAGTGGGAGCGCGTCGACCTCGACGTGAACGACCCCAAGCAGCTCGCCAAAGCGATCCAGAAGGTGTCGGAGGTGCGGCACGTGCCGGTGGACGAGGCGCGCGCCCTGGGCTTCTGGCACGACGAACTGCCCGAGGACAACCCCTTGCCCGGCCCGGACGGCCTGATCGAAGTACCGCGCTGGCGCCACGCGCTCATCAACATGGCGCACCCGCTGCTCAAGCAGGGCCTGGTCATCCTGGACACGCCGGGCCTCAACGCCATCGGCGCGGAACCCGAGCTCACCGTGAGCCTGCTGCCCCAGGCGCACGCGGTGGTGTTCATCCTGGCGGCCGACACGGGCGTGACCAAGTCCGACCTGAGCATCTGGCGCCAGCACCTGGCCACCCTGGGCGACGGACAGGCCTCGCGCCTGGTCGTGCTCAACAAGATCGACACCATGTGGGACGCGCTGAGCTCGCCCGAGCAGGTGCAGCTGCAGATTGCCGCGCAGCGCGCCGATTCGGCCGAGATCCTGGGCGTGCCTCAGTCGCAGGTGCTCGCGGTGTCGGCCCAGAAGGGCTTGCTCGCCAAGGTCAACCGCGACGAGGAACTGCTCAAGGCCAGCCAGCTGATCGACCTGGAGCGTGCGCTCGGCGAAGGCCTGCTGGGCCAGCGCCGCCGCATCCTGGGTGCGGCCGTGGCGTCCGGCGTCGAGGCGCTGCGCGGCGAGGCCGGTCGCATGGTGCATTCGCGCCTGCGCGACCTGGTCGAGCAGATCCAGGAGCTGGACGGCCTGCGGGGCAAGAACGCGGGCGTGATCAAGCAGATGCGCCTGCGCATCGAACAGGAGCAGGCCGACTTCGACGCCAGCGGGGCCAAGATCCAGGCGGTGCGCTCGGTGCACCTGCGCCTGCTCAAGGACCTGTTCGCGTTGCTCAGTCCCTCGCACCTGAAGGCCGAGGTCGCCACGCTCGCGAAGCAGCTCAAGAGCCCCGGCATCAAGCTCGGCGTGCGCCGCGCCTATGACGGCACCTTCAACCGCCTGCGCGAAGACCTCGCGCGCGCCGATGAGATGGCCGGCGAGATCCAGTCCATGCTGGAAGGCAGCTTCAAGAACCTCAACGCCGAGTACGGCTTCTCGCTGCAGGCGCCGTCATCGCCGCAGCTCGCGCTCTACCGCCGGGACCTCGACCTGATCGAGAAAAGCCACCTGCAGTACCTGAGCCTGGGCAACGCGCTGCGCCTGGCGCAGCCCGAGTTCGCCGAGCGCCTGGCGCGCGCGCTGATGAGCCGCCTGCGCGTGGTCTATGAGACCGCGGTCAACGAGGTCGAGCTCTGGAACAAGTCGGCCGCGGCCCAGCTCGACGCGCAGCTGCGCGAGCGCCGCCGCAACTTCACGCGCCGCATCGAGGCGGTCTCGCGCATCCAGCAGGCCGCCAGTGGCCTCGACGAGCGTATCCGCGAGTTGCAGGGGCAGCAGACGGCGCTCAACCAGCTCGAGGCCAAGTTCGAGGAACTCACCGCGCACTTGCTGGCGGCGCCCGACGAAGAACCCGCCGAAGCCCTCGCGGCATGAGCGGCGCACGGCCGCCCGGAGGCGCTCGCACCGCAGCGCGCAGCACGGTGGGCCATCCCATGCGGGCGCTGCCCGCGGACTTCGCGCCGCGCCTCATCCACTGGCAGGCCCGGGACGGCCGGCACGGACTGCCTTGGCAGGGCACACGCGACCCCTACCGCGTCTGGCTGTCCGAGATCATGTTGCAGCAGACGCAGGTGTCGACCGTGCTGGCCTACTACCCGCGCTTCCTCGAGCGTTTTCCCGATGTGGCCGCGCTCGCGGCCGCGCCCATCGACGAGGTGATGGCCCTGTGGAGCGGCCTGGGCTACTACAGCCGCGCGCGCAACCTGCACCGTTGCGCGCAGGCGGTGGTGGCCGATCACGCGGGCCGCTTCCCCACCACGGCCGCCGGGTTGGAAACGCTGCCGGGCATCGGCGCGTCCACGGCGGCGGCCATCGCGGCGTTCTGCTTCGGCGAGCGCGTATCCATCGTGGATGGCAACGTCAAGCGCGTGCTGGCGCGCCTGCTGGCGTTCGACGGCGACGTGGGTCAGGCCGCGGGCCAGCGCGCGCTGTGGGACCTGGCCCAGGGTTTGCTGCCGCCCCAGCCGTCGAATGAGGACATGCGCGCCTACACCCAGGGCCTGATGGACCTGGGCGCCACGGTGTGCACGCGCACCCGCCCGCGCTGCGAGGTTTGCCCGGCGCGCGGGCTCTGCCTGGCCTTCGAGCGCGAGGCCATCGCGCGCTACCCCGTGAAAACGCGCCGGGTGCAGCGGCGCTTCGAGCGCTGGTGGCTGCTGTTCGCCGTGCGCGGCGACGCCGTGTGGCTGCAGCGCCGACCCGAACGCGGCATCTGGGCCGGCCTGCACTCGCCCCCGGTGTTCGCGGGCGAAGACGACATGCGGGCCGCGGTGCCGGCCGGCTGGCCTTCGCACTGGAATGCCACCGAGCCGGTGGCCCACGCGCTGACCCACCGCGAACTGCAGCTGCTGCCGCATTGGGTGGCGGTGAGCGAGGCCCCCGCCGGCTGGGCCGGCGAGTGGGTGAAGCGGTCGGCCCTGGCCTCGGTGGGCCTGCCGGCGCCGGTGCGCAGCCTGCTCGGCGGCGCCTGGGCCACTCAGGTCCTGGACCAGTAGTCGGCCTCGCGGTGGCGCACGCGCGCCACCCAGTCCTGGCCGAAGTGCGCGGCCAGGCGCTCCACCAGGAACACCGAACGGTGCTGCCCGCCCGTGCAGCCGATGGCCACCGTGACGTAGCTGCGGTGGTCGCGTTCCATGTGGGGCAGCCAGTGCCGCAGGAAGGTGCGGATCTGCTCCTCCATCGCCAGCACGTCGGGACTGGCCTCGAGGAAGCGCGCCACCGGCGCGTCGCGCCCGGTCAGGGGCTTGAGCAGCGGGTCGTAGTGCGGGTTGGGCAGCATGCGCACGTCGAACACGAAGTCGGCGTCCATGGGAATGCCGCGCTTGAATGCGAAAGACTCGAACACCAGCGTCATGGGCGTGCGCGTCGCGCCCACCAGCTCCTTTACCTGGCTGCGCAGCTGCGCCGCGCGCGTGAGGCTGGTGTCGAGGACCAGGGCCTGCTCGCGCAACTCGGCCAGCAGCTCGCGCTCGTATTCGATGGCGTCGGTCAGCGCGCGGCGCTGGTCGTCGGTTTCCTGTAGCGACAGCGGGTGCAGGCGGCGCGTTTCGGAGAAACGGCGCACCAGGGTGTCGGTGGTCGAGTCGAGGAACAGCGTGGTGAGGTGGACGTCGCGCGAGCGCAGCGCGGCCAGGCGGCGCGGCAGGCCGGGCAGCGACTGGGCGCTGCGCACGTCCATGGCGATGGCGACCTTGCGCACGCGGTCGTGGCGGTCCAGGTCGATGAAGGCCTCGAGCAACTCGGGCGGCAGGTTGTCGACGCAGTAGAAGCCCAGGTCTTCGAGGGCGGTGAGCGCGACCGACTTGCCCGAACCGGACATGCCGGTGATGACGACGAGTTCGGTGGGGGAGTGGGTGTTCATCAGGCCGACAAAAGCTCGCGCGCGTGCGCAAGCGAGATTTCAGAGTGTTCGTTGCCGCCGAGCATGCGCGCCAGTTCGCGCACGCGCGCTTCGGCGTCGATGGGCTGCACGCTGCTCAGGGTTTGCTGGCCCTGGCGCTGCTTGGCCACCAGCAGGTGGTGGTCGGCGCAGGCCGCCACCTGGGCCAGGTGGGTCACGGCCAACACCTGGCGGTCCTGGCCGAGCTGGCGCAGCATCTGACCCACCGTGTGCGCGACGGCGCCGCCGATGCCGGCGTCCACCTCGTCGAAGATGAGCGTGGGCGCCTGGCCGAGGCGGCTGGTGACGACCGAGATGGCCAGGGCGATGCGCGAGAGTTCGCCGCCCGAGGCGACCTTGGCCACCGGCTTGGGCGTGCTGCCGGCGTGGCCCGCGACGCGCAATTCCACCTGTTCCAGTCCGAACGACTGGGGTTCGGCCAGCGCTTGCAACGCCACCTCGAACCGGCCGCCCTGCATGCCCAGGGTCTGCATGGCGTCGGTCACGGCGGTGGCCAGGCGCGGCGCGGCCTTCTGGCGCTGGCGGCCCACGGCGCGCGCGGCCTGGTCGAAGGCGGCGCGCGCGCTGGCTTCGCGCCGCTCCAGGGTGTCCAGGTCCAGGGTGTCGGCGAGGCGCTGGAGTTCGTGCTTCCACTGCGCGTGCAGCGCGGGCAGCTCCTCTGGCGTGGTGCGGTAGCGGCGGGCGAGCGAGAGCCAGGCGCCCAGGCGCTCGTCGAGCGCGGCCAGGGCGGAGGGGTCGAGTTCGGCATGGCGCTGGTGCTGGTGCAGCTCGTGCACCGCGTCCTGCACCTGGGCCAGCGCGCCGTTCAGGGCGTCGATGGTCTGGGCGAAGGCGGGCTCCACGTGCGCCTGGGCCTGCAGCGCGGCCACCGCGCGGCTGAGCAGGCGGCTGGCGCAGTCGTCCTGCTCGTCGAGGGCCTGCACGGCGGTTTCGGCGGCGTCGATCAGGGCCTGGGCGTTGGCCAGGCGGCCGTGGCGCGTGTTCAGTTCTTCCCATTCGCCGGTCTGCGGGCCGAGCTTGTCGACCTCGGCGATCTGCCAGGCCAGGCGTTCGCTGTCCTGGCGCGCGGCGTCCTGTCGCTCGCGGGCCTCGCGCAGCGCTTGGGCGGCCTGGCGCCAGGCGGTCCAGGCCGCGCTCAAGGCGGTGGCGTCGATACCGGCATAGGCGTCGAGCAGCTCGCGCACCGCCTCGGCCCGCGTGAGGCTCTGCCAGGCGTGCTGGCCGTGGATGTCGACCAGCGCGTCGGCGGCCACGCGCAGCTGAGCGAGCGTGGCCGGGCTGCCATTGATCCAGGCGCGGCTGCGGCCGTCGGTGTCGATGGTGCGGCGCAGCAGCAGCGTGCCGTCGTCGGCGAAGCCTTGCTCGTCGAGCCAGGGTTTCAGGGACGCGGGACGGTCGAACTCGGCGGCGATCTCGCAGCGCGGCGCGCCTTCGCGCACCACGCCGGACTCGCCGCGCGCGCCCAGCGCCAGCTGCAGCGCGTCGATGAGGATGGACTTGCCGGCGCCGGTTTCGCCCGTGAGCACGCCGAAGCCGCCGGCCAGCTCCAGGTCCAGCGAGGTGACGATGACGAAGTCGCGCAGGACGATGCGTCGAAGGCTCATGGCAGGGAGTGGGTGAATCGGGCCCGCGTCAGGCGCCCTCGTTCCAGTGCAGCTTGCGGCGCAGGGTGTCGAAGTAGTTCCAGCCGACCGGGTGCAGCAGGCGCAGCGCGTGTTCCGAACGCTTCACGACGATGCGGTCGCCGTGCAACAGGCTCGTGAAAGTCTGCATGTCGAAGTTCGCGCTGGCGTCGCGCCCGTTGACGAGCTCCAGGGCAATCTCGCAATGCGCGGGCAGCACCACGGGGCGGTTGGACAGGGTGTGCGGCGCGATCGGCACCATCACCCAGCCGCCGATGCTCGGGTGCAGCAGCGGCCCGCCGGCCGACAGCGCATAGGCGGTGGAGCCGGTGGGCGAGGCGATGATCAGGCCGTCGGCGCGCTGGTTGGCCACGAAGCGGCCATCGACCTCCACGCGCAGCTCGATCATGCTGGCCACGGCGCCGCGGTTGACGACCACGTCGTTGAGCGCGGTGGCCTCATAGACGCAATGGCCATCGCGCCAGACGCTGGCCGCCATCAGGGCGCGCGCCTCTTCCTGGTAGTCGCCGCGCAGGATGGGGCACAGGGCTTCGCGGTAGTCCTCGAAGGCAATGTCGGTGATGAAGCCGAGCCGTCCCTGGTTGATGCCCACCAGCGGCACGCCCTGGCGCGCCATCTGCCGGCCGATGCCCAGCAGGGTGCCGTCGCCCCCGACCACCAGCGCGAGTTGGGCGTGCCGGCCGATGCCGGGCACGTCGAGCGAGGGGTAGTCCGTCAGCCCCGTGTTCTGCGCGGTCTGCTGCTCCAGAGAGACCTCGCAGCCCTGGGCGTGAAGGAACTGGGCGATCTCCTCGACCACATGGCGGGCGCCCGGCGCCTGGTACTTGCCCACGATGACCACGTGGACGAAGCGCAAGGGGCGTTTCGCGGCGGGTGTCGTGGCGCGGGGATCCAGCGGGGCATTCATGCGCAAATTACATCACACGGTGTCGTGGGCGAAGCGGGTTGCGCCGCACCGCAGCGCGCGCCGCCGGGGCTTTCCTTAGAATGGTCTGAATGATGGACGATCGCGCTAAGTTGCTGCTCAAGGCGCTGGTGGAGCGCTACATCGCCGACGGGCAACCGGTGGGCTCGCGCACGCTGGCCCGGGCCGCCGGGCTGGAACTGTCGCCAGCGACCATCCGCAACGTGATGAGCGACCTGGAAGAGCTGGGCCTGATCGCCAGTCCGCACACCTCGGCGGGGCGCATTCCCACGGCGCGTGGCTACCGGCTCTTCGTGGACACCATGCTCACCGTGCGGCGCGAGGAAATGATGCCGCGCGTCACCGAGTTCAGCGCGCCGGGCGCGGAATCGCCGCAGCGCGTCATCAGCCAGGCCGCGCACCTGCTGTCCAGCCTGTCGCAGTTCGTTGGCGTGGTCATGGCGCCGCGCCGCGCCTCGGTGTTCCGACACATCGAATTCCTCAGCCTGTCCGAGCGGCGCGTGCTGGTGATCATCGTCTCGCCCGACGGCGAGGTGCAGAACCGCATCATCCAGACCCAGGCCAGTTTCACGCAGTCGCAGCTGGTCGAGGCGGCCAATTTCCTCAACACGCACTACGCGGGCCTCACCATCGAGGCCGTGCGCGAGCGCCTCACCACCGAGCTGGACGCGCTGCGCGGCGAGATTGCCGACCTGATGAAGCAGGCCGTGGACATCGGCGCGCAGCCGGCCCAGCAGGACGAGGTGGTGGTCGCCGGCGAGCGCAACCTGCTGTCGGTGAGCGAGTTCAGCAGCGACCTGGGCAACCTGCGCCGCCTGTTCGACCTGTTCGAACAGAAGACCCAGCTCATGCGCCTGCTCGATGTCTCCACGCAGGCCGACGGCGTGCGCATCTACATCGGCGGTGAAAGCCAGGTGGTGCCGTACGAGGACCTGTCGGTGGTGACGGCGCCCTACGAAGTGGATGGCCAGGTCGTCGGCACCCTGGGCGTGATCGGCCCGCAGCGAATGCCCTACGACCGCATGATCCAGATCGTCGACGTCACGGCCAAGCTGGTGAGCAATGCGCTGAGCCACACCAAGCAGGGGTAGGCGCGCAGGGGCGCCCTACAATCCCGCGCTCGGGCCGTTAGCTCAGTTGGTCAGAGCAGAGGACTCATAAGCTGTTGTCGGTGGGTCACGTTGATTGCTGTAAGTTCCTGTCTTAGAACAAGAAAACGGCACACGGTATAAACGTTTCGACTCTCGCCTTTCCGCATACTTTCCGCAATCTAAGGATGCACCATTTCTGTGCGCAATGGTGCGTGCTCCGGTGATACAGTCGAAGATTGGTTTTTGCGCGGGGCCGGACGCCGTGTTGGTTGCAGGCAGCGGACTCATAATCCGCCGGAGAAATCCCATCCTCGGTTCGAATCCGAGTCGGCCCACCAAGCGCAGATGTGCGCGTACCCCGGAGCATGAATTTTCCGCCCGGGGTTGACAGTAGACGTGAAAAAAGGGGCCCCGAGAGGGCCCCTTCTACTTGGCACGCTTGCTGCAGCTTCCCTGCCCAGCGAGGCTCACGGTCAATGCCGCAGAGTCTGCTCTTTCCTCAGCCGCTCCAGCACAGCGCTCCTGGCCGCAGCCGAGAACCCCTTTGTCACTCCTGCCGCTTCTAGGCGCTTCACTTCATCTCGAAAGATGCGCGAGAGCGCCAGCCCACTCTGACCAGGCGTCATTGTGAGCAGCTTGAGGTACAGGTCCCACTCCAGACAGATAGTCGACACGCGCCCACCGCGGAGCACTCGAATCCTCTGCAGGGGGTAACGCTCATGAAGCCGGGTTGCGGTCATTGCTGGTGTCCTCCGCAGGGGAGCAGGCGCGCGCGTCCACTGCAAGGGCGGCATGCACTCGGTCCACTGCCTGGACTCCTGCGCCTACGCCCATGGCGGAGACAAACAGCGCCAGCAAAAGCCGCGCGGTCTGTGCTCGAGTCACTGAGCACCCCACGCATCGTTGTTCTCAGCAGCCACCCTCATCCTGGCCGGGGCTCTGCTCATCGGCAAGGTGAATGGCGGCACGTAAGTCCAACCGCCCGGCCCCCGCCCCCTCTCCGGGGGCTCTTGTGTTGACCCTGGACCTCCCCGAGGCCACGCCCTCTAACAACGTCATCAAGGGCCTGCACTACCGCGTGTACCAGAAGACCCGCCAAGCCTGGCGCGCCCGCGTCGCAGACGCCCTTCTCACCGCGGGCTATCAGCTGCCCGCAATCCCCCTGGCTCGCAGCCACCTTGAAATCGAGCGCTACTCCGCCGGCGGTGGGTTGGACTGGGACAACGCGTACGGTGGGCTCAAGCCTCTGCTGGACTGTCTCGTGATGCCTTCGGCAAAGAACCCGGACGGCCTGGGCCTAATCGCAGACGACAACCCCAAGGCTATGCCGCTTCCACCGGCTCTGACCCAGCACCCGGCAAAGAGGGGTGAGGGCAGGACTGTGGTGCGCGTCTACCCGTTGTCCATCGCAGTGGGGTACGCGTCATGCGACTCCGCCGGGACCTGGTAGTCCGCCGCCGTGCCATACGAGTTGTGCCAGCTGA
>VFQN01001629.1_pt1 | contig 36834 bp, 32 predicted proteins | sample 3512371 | NCBI WGS metagenome assembly VFQN01 (sample SAMN10412370, study PRJNA504923) | tailings metagenome | isolation source: Replicate 2 from Balatoc abandoned mine | place: Philippines: Itogon, Benguet | collected 2017-08-28
GAAGTGAAGGTCTTTGAGGAAGAAGAGAAGCCGAAAGAGATCGAGACAGAGACAGTGAAAGTAGAGGAAGTGAATGTCTTTAAGGAAGAAGAGAAGCCGAAAGAGATCGAGACAGAGCTAGTGAAAGTAGAGGAAGTGAAGGTCTTTGAGGAAGAAGAGAAGCCGAAAGAGATCGAGACAGAGACAGAGACAGAGCTAGTGAAAGTAGAGGAAGTGAATGTCTTTGAGGAAGCCTTGCTCGAGTCTTCTCCGACTTTCGGCGGATCTGATGTTGACTATCTCACTATCTCTGAACCTATCCCATCGTCCGCTAATGCTCCGAACAACATCGTTGATCAGTTTCCCTCTGAAGTTACTTCCAACTCCGCTACTTTCGATTTTTCTACTAATATTGGTGAACAGGATAAGGAACAAGACGTGATAAAAGAAGAGAGTGTGGGACTTGCTGAGGAAGAGAGGGAACAGAAGTCAAGTAACATACAGGAAGACGACTGGGATGACTTCGTTGATCCTTCCGTCCCTGTGCCGGCTGAAGAACCAGTGAAGGAACAAGAATTGCGGGAAAACGCAACAGATGCGATGGCTGAGAGTCACAATAATGAAAATGATGAGGAGTGGGAGGACTTCGTTGATCCTTCTAGTCCAGTGAATCAAGAGTCATTTAATGTCTCTTCCTTCCCTGAGGTAACGATCGTGTCACATAATACGGAGACTAAAGCGACCGAGGCGCAAGAAGAAACCTTTGGCGCGGAGGATGAAGACGAGGACTGGGATGCCTTTGAGGCTGCTCCTGTGATAACTCTGACGCAACAGACAACTAATGAGGGAGAGAGAAAGAATGAAGATATTTTCTCCAGTAACGCTGTTCTTGACAAACCCGAAGATAGCTTTGGCGATGAGGACGACTGGAATGCCTTCGAAGGACCAGCTGGCACCTCTACCACTACTAACACCACGACTCAACCGCTAGCAACGCAACCGCTAGCCTTCACCGCTCAGTTTGAAGAGAAGAAAGAGGAAAGCTTTGGCTTTGAAGCAGATTTTGGTGATTTCAACTCCTTTGAGGGAGGAAAAGACATGCAAGCATCAAGCTTCTTCGAAGAGTCTGAGGCGAAGAGAAGTCAGCGCGATGCTTTCTCTGATGCGAATGCGATGAGAGACTTCGATCTCTCAGGCATTGAAGGAGTGGATGCTTTCAAGACAATTCTCGGTGACTCTTCTCTGAAGCGAGTAAGTAGAATGAAATTATACTCTGACATAACGTGATCACGTTATTCTGTTTGATTTGATAGGAGGTCGTGTCTGCTTATCTTCCTCTAGCCAACCTCTCATACAAGATCTTTGATAGTACTCCAACCGCTGTCAGCGCGCAGGACACCACGGCGGTGAAAGAATGTTTAGAGAATGTCTCAAGTGACGTTTTACACCCTTGGGGTGATTCTCTCTCTTCCTTCCAAGCAGAGCGCAAGGGACAGTATTACTACCTTCACAACGATCTGGGTGCTGGAACTCCGACTTCCTCTCACCGCTGGTTCTGTAAAGAAGTGAAGAAGATTCTCCTCGAAAACATTCCAAGTGATGCTCTTGCGACTGATCAGATGAAATCCACCATACAGAAATCCTTTTCCATCACACAAGACTTCGCGCAGCCTTTGCAACCCACACAGACCACGCAGCCAGCACCCTCACTCAATCTTCCGAAGAGCCATAAAGTCAATAACGCTCCGGCAGTAGAGCGAGTCACGGAGAGCTCTGCAGTGCCTACAGTGGTCGTAGAAGGTAAGAAATACGATGGTTCTGATTCGCTCATCATTCTTTGATTTGCTAGACCCAAAAGGAAAAAGACCTCCAGCCCAAAGTAGCGTTGGTAGTAAATCCATCGAACAGTAAGCACACCATTTACTGTACCTGAATTCTTAAACTTGACCGTGTGTAGGAATAAGCCAGAGATAACCCCGACGAGTCGCTCATCAGAAGCAGTCAAAACAGAAGTAAAGAAGGAAGGAGAAATCGGGACAACTATTCGCATCGGATTGAATCAAGACGAACTATCCCCCGCAGCTTTCAATTACCTGAAAAACCTTCCAGACTTTTCATTTCTCTTACAAGTCAACGATTAATAATACTTAGTCATTTCAGACCCATAGTATAGCTAGTAATATAGTAACCATGCCACTATCCATGCTTGGATTTATGTTTGAAATTGCACGTCTCTGATAGTTCCAATTTTACTGTTGGGAAAGGAATAATTATCCAATGTCAATATGCAATAAGCAACCAGTATTTTCAATTGGTATGTTGGAGTGTCGAGAGGACAATATGCATACATATATGCATAGGTATAGGCATAGGCATAGGGCATGCCCGACCAGTGGCTTCCCTCTATTCTCTCCATCAACCAACAAAGACAATCAAACACCATCAACAACCCCTCAAACAACAACAACGAACAACTATCCACACCACTGAACACTTGACTCGTGACCCTTCTATGCTAAAATAACCATGTCGAAGAAGAAGGCCAACAACAAGAAGGGAAAGCAATCCACTGAACAAGATGACGATTGGGAAGCAATCTTAGAAGCAGAGCGTGCTGCCAATGGTGCACCAGCTGTGAATCCACCTCCAGCACCTGTCGCCCCTGTAGTAGCTGCTAAAGCAGATGCACCTCCTGCGAAGGCTGAAAGTGCAGCGAAGGAGGTAATGTGGCTTGAGATTCAATAAGTTTTATAGCTTGATGTTTGCATAGGATGGTGGAGACGATGATGACGAAAGTGACGAAGGTGAGGACAGTGGCAAGAAGGATAAGAAGAAAAAGAAGAAGAAAACAAAGAAGGAGAAGGAAGAAGTGAAGAAGCCTTCCAATGCCCCGATCTCAGCACAGGCCAAAGCTATTTTACTGCACAAACAACGCATCGCAGAGGAAGAGGCTCGTCTTAAGAAGCTGCAAGAAGAGGAAGAATTACGAATCAAATTAGAGGAAGAGAGATTAGAGGCCGAGAGAAGGAAGATTCAAGAGGAGAAGGACAGAAAGAAGAAGGCCAAACAAGATAAGATCGATCGTCAGAAGGCTGAAGGAACCTATAAGACGAAGGCAGAAAAGGAACGATTACGAAAAGCGCAAGAACGTCTCGAAGCTCTCAAGCTCTCTACTGCCATCGTTCTCCCAACTGAGGGGAAGGAAGGAGCGCCTGCTGCCTCTGGTGCTGCTCTCTACGGACGAAGAAAGCCAAAGAAGCCATCAACCGAACAAAAGACCTCAGCTACCGCTCAAAGCGCAGAGAACGAGGAATCTGACGGAGAGTCTTCTGACTCTGACTCCTCCGATGAAGAGGAGGACGTCACTACCGATAATAGTCCGAAGCCATCAGAACCTGTTGTTGAGACATTGCCAGAGAAGGCGCCAGAACCTGTCGTTGACGATGTCGTTGATGATTGGGATGCCGATGAGGAGGACTGGGAGAAGAATCTAGAGAAGATCGGTCAGAAGGCTGAAGCACTGAAGGTGGAAGAGTCTGGCGAGGAGGAAGATCTCATCGAATTAGACAAGAAGAAAGAGCAAGAGCGACTGAGACAGGCTGGGTTAGAGCGAGCTCGTCGAGAAGAAGAGATGAGGTTAAAGAAAGAGGAGGAGGAGCGCCTCAGACAAGAGATGGAAAAGAAAGCTGCAGAAGCTCTGATGAAGAAGGAGTTGGCGCGAAAAGCTCGATTAGACAGGGAAGAACAAGCGAGACAGGCGAAGTCAGCCAATAATCTTCGTTCTCCTATCTCCTGTATCATGGGACACGTCGATACCGGCAAGACAAAGCTCTTAGATAAGATCCGACACACAAATGTGCAGGAGGGAGAAGCAGGAGGAATCACACAACAGATCGGAGCAACGCAGTTCCCTCGAGAGACTCTTATGCTTCAAACGCAATGTCTGCAAGAATCCTCGCCCTTCGATATCAAGATCCCTGGCTTGTTAGTCATCGATACTCCTGGCCACGAATCCTTCACAAACCTCCGATCTCGAGGCTCTTCGCTTTGTGACATCGCCATCTTAGTCATCGATCTTATGCACGGCCTCGAGCAGCAGACTATCGAATCTATTAACTTGCTGAAGCGTCGAAGAACTCCCTTCGTCGTCGCCTTGAATAAAGTCGATCGTTGTTACGGCTGGAAGACGATTCAGAGGGACGGGCCTATCCGCCCAGCTCTTGCAGCACAGGACGAGAACTGTCGATACGAGTTCAAAGACCGCACTGATCGCGTCATCGTTCAGCTGATGGAACAAGGATTAAACGCCAAGCTCTACTGGGACAACGATGATCTGGCGCACACTGTGTCTCTGGTGCCCACCTCTGCCATCACGGGCGAGGGAGTGCCTGACTTGTTACGCATGTTGATCACTTTGACTCAAGAGCGTCTAACTGAGCAGATCATGTACATGGAACTCCTTCAATGCACTGTGCTGGAGGTGAAGGTAATCGAGGGCTTAGGACACACGGTTGACGTGGTTCTGGTGAACGGCACGCTGAAAGAAGGAGACACCATCGTGGTCAGTACGATGGATGGACCAGTCGTCACGAATATTCGAGCCTTGCTGACACCTCCTCCGAACAGAGAGATGCGTGTTCGCAGTGAATACATCCATCACGAGAGCATCCACGGAGCGATTGGTGTGAAGATCGTCGCACCTGACATCGCGAGAGCTGTGGCAGGCACTCCACTGCTCGTAGTGCAGTCGGAGGATGACGTGGAGGATATCAAAGAAGAGGTGCAGAGCGATCTGACGAAGGTCATGAAGTCGCTACAGACGGATCATACTGGTGTGATGGTTCACGCCAGCACTCTCGGGGCCTTAGAAGCGCTGCTACAGTTCTTGCGAGAAGAGTGCAAGCCTCCCATCCCTGTCTCCTTCGTGAACATTGGACCCATCCACAAGAAAGACGTGATGAGAGCATCGATCATGCACGAGAAGAAGATGCCGCAGTTCGCCACGATTCTCGCCTTCGACGTCGCCATCGACTCAGAGGCGCGAGAGATGGCGGAGGAACTCAACGTGCGAATCTTCACAGCTGAGATCATCTATCACTTGTTCGACCAGTTCAGTGCCTATATGAAGGGATTGCACGAGGCGAAGAAGGCAGAGGCGCAGGCCGTCGCTGTCTTCCCCTGTGTCTTGAAGATCCTTCCTCAACACATCTTCAACAAGAAAGACCCTATCGTCATAGGTGTGGAGGTAGTTGAGGGAACATTACGTCTGAATACTCCTCTGCACATCCCCCAGCTGAGCCTCGACGTCGGTGTCGTGAATAAGATAGAAATCAACCATAAAGACGTCACCAGCGCGAAGAAAGGAACTCAAGTCGCTATTCGCATCACAAACGAGTCTAACCCAACCATCACATATGGCAGACAGTTCGATCACAATAACTCATTATACTCGAAGATCTCTCGTACCTCCATTGACGCATGCAAGGAATTCTTCCAAGAGTAAGTCAATCACACTACACCTCATACAAACGTCACTCTAACCCCTCCCTCCTCCTATAGTGACATGTCGAAGGAGGACTGGACTCTCATCATCAAGCTGAAGAAGGTGTTCGGTATCAATTAGAGTTAGAGTGACGTCATCCAGTGATTCGTTTCTCCTTCTCAGACTATTTCTTTTTCCTTATTATACATCATCCCTCTCCCCCTATAAATAATTAAATAATAGGATTCGAGCAGTTCTCGAATAATTAATCATAGGACTGTCTTATCTCAGCCTCTATAATATAATAATATCATATGACTATACTAATAACATATATTATGACGTGTCTCGGTAGTGTGATGATCAGGTGCGATGCCATATTAAAAGATAGGATTAAGATCGCGTCCTCTTTGTACAAAGACGTTCACAGAGAGAAAGAAACATAAACAACACAACAACTCAAACAACCACCACCACACCTGAACAAAGCCTCCTCTCAGACCATGAAGGTGTTTGAGTGGATTCTAGGCACCTCTCCTCAAAATCCTGCTGGTGCGATCGACATAGTCGCCGTGAAACGAGAGGACGGGAGCATCTTCTGCTCTCCCTTCCACGTGAAATTAGGAACGACATGCAAAAAGGGAGAGAAAAAGCCTGTGAAGATTCTTGTCAATGGGAAGGAAGTAGATGTGTCAATGCGCCTCGGTCCGGTGGGAGAGGCCTTCTTCCTCGAGCGCATTAAGAAGATCATGATTAAGGACGGTGAGGAGGATTCGGAGTCTCTCGTCCTCAGTCCCTCGCATGAGATTGAGAATGTCTTTCGAGCGAATGACGTCGTTCAGCCAGCTGAGAAGAAGAGGGAGAGGAGCTACTCTGAGAACCACAAGACTGCGCTGTCATTCCCCACTGTGGTGACGTCAGAGCAGATGACAGAGAAGAGGAATGACGTGAGCCTCAGTGACGTCGCTCAAGCAAAGCCTTTGCCGTCCTCTGAGAAGAGGGATCGTGCTCTCTCTGACCTCACTGATGTAGCAGCGAGAGTGACGTCATCACAGGCGCTGCTGCCGCGTCTCTTAGAGGATGACGTCACAACCATTTCCCCTAACCCCCTCGTCGTTGCGGCGGCTTCGAAGCCTGCCGACGATGACGTGTCGTGGATCTGGCGCTGGGGTTATCTGCCCGTGAAGACGTCACGCGCCTCTAAGAACGATCTGCTGACGTCAGCGGAATATCCGTCAGAGGAGAAGACCTTCTCCTCGCACCCCATCAAAGAGATGCGCGCCACAGCTGACGATGACGTTGGTGCCAGAAGAGGCGTTGAGGCAGGAAAAGCATCGCCGAAGCCCCTGCCCTCGCCCGCTAAGATCTCGTCTGACGTGGGCAGCTCCTCTCTCAGACCTGACGTGGTGTCGGTGGCGGAGGGCAAGGGGCAGTGGCGAGGAGGCGAGGGCAGAGCTTCGTTGGAGTATCGTCAGGAGGGAGAGAGGGATGACGTCAGACCTCCCCTGCCCCGCCCATCGTTAGAACACGTCAGAGCCAACTATCAGTTCACCGCCCTGTCTCTGTGTGGAGAACTGCTGGCTGACGTCAGTCGCGATGACTTCCCTCTGACGAAGGAGAGGCTGTTAGAGCTGCTGTACGAGCACCGCGTCACCTCGAAGCAGCTGCTGTCGCTGACGTCATCAATGTCCATCCTCGACAACCCTGACCTCGTCGTCATCATGGACGACTTCTTGTTGAGCTTTGACGTGGCGAGCCAGCTCCTCGCCTCCGTCGGGTCGAATGCGGCCGTCTTCGGCTTCAACCGACGAGACAAGAGTCAGAGCCCTGACGTCACCCCCGTCCTAGCAGTGAACGAGGAGGTGGTGCAGAGAGCGATCTCCGCATACACTATGACGTCAGCGACGAAAGACGATGACGACAGCTTGCCTGAACTCATTGACATCAGCGCAGTCGATGGCGGTGCTCTGACGTCAGGCAGTGTCTTTGCCTCCACCTCTAACAGATCCTCTGCCACGTCACTGCCCTGCTGGGTCGGACGGAGGATCTCTGCGTGGAACGGATCGAACATGCGTCAGGAGAAGGAGGCGCATGAACTGGTGACGTCAGACAGTCTGAGCTGCAGCGTGGACTACGAGCAACACGTCGACCTAGATCGCAGCAGCTTCGATCAGCCTGCGTCAGAGCCAGTCTCTCAGTCGCTGTCGACGTCATTCCAAGACTCTGACGACTTCGAGGCTTGGAAGAACGCTAACGTCAGCTGGCAGGAGTCCTTCTCTGACCTGCTGCAGGTCTATCAGACAGAGCAAGCCATGCTCTCTGACGTCACCGCCTCTGCCTCCACCACCTCCTTCACCTCCTACCTCTCCCCCGCAGTGAAGAAGTTCGGACGATCGTTCGAAGACCTGCTCAAGTGGAAGACTTTGACCACGTCATCCACCAGCCCGGCGAAGAAGAACAATGATGACGTCATCGCCTCTCATGATTCTCTGCCGGCGCTGACATCACTCTCGTTAGAACAGTCGCTGGAGGGCAAGGGCATCGCGATGACGTCAGAGAAGAAGAAAGACACGGTGAGGAGTGATGTCATCGTCGAGGAGAACGAGGGAGACACTGACGACGACCACCTCTCACTGCATGACGTACCCTTCGACGAGATCGACCCAGACCCCCCGACTGACGTCTTCTACGACAGCGACTCTGACTCATACCTGTCCATGTCAGCCGATGACGATGACGCAGCCAGCAGCACCTCCTTGAGAGAGGTGTCGGCCGAGAGAGCGCACCTCTCTAACACTCGTCTGAGGAGGTGGCAGCGCTACCGATACCGCAAGACGCTGATACCGACAAGCGACCAGCTCAGACGCATGCAGCTGCGAGAGGGAGTGAATGACGTTTCCTTCGAGTGCGAGGGAAGTGCGTCAGTGAAGGCGCAGCTCTTCCTCTGGCACGAGGATGTGAAGATTGTGCTGGCTGACGTGGAAGGATGTGTGTTGCGTGCGACACGTCAGAGCAAGGGATTCAGTGTCTGGGACACATTCACGTCATCGTCATCGCACTCCTTCTCCTCTTCCTCGGTCATCGAGGAGGTGGTGGAGCTCTTGACGAATATCGCACGTCAGGGCTACCAGCTGCTCTACATCTCTCAACTGCATCACTCGTCACAGGAGGTGTTCCAGAAGATCGTGACGAAGGAGAAGAAACTCTCTCTTCCCGTCGGACCGATCTTCCGCTCGCCTGACTCACTCGTCAGGGCTTTCACAGCGGCGAGGACGGACATCTTGAAAGCCGCCGTGCTGCGAGGTGTGAGAGGATTGTTCCCAACCACTAGTCTTCCCTACCACGCAGGATTCATCTCTCGCAGCTCTGACGCCATCGCACTGGAGAGAAACCAGTTCCCCGCCGGGAGGATCTACGTGTTCAACGAGAAGACGAAGGAGGTGAAGCCACTACATCGAAACACCGCCTCGCTCAAGATCGCTGACGTCAGCTCCTTCTTGCATGAAATCTTTCCTAAAATACTCCCTAATCCCCAGACAGCAGTAGTGATGTCAGGTACGTCATCCCTCTTCCTTATCTCTTAACTGACGTATGACATGCCATGACAGAGACAGAGAAGAACACGGAGGCCGAAGACAGACCGAGGAAGAACGTTGTCGTCGATGACTCTTTCTCTGACTTCAACTATTGGAGGACGCCCATCCCTACCTTAGACCTCGACGACCTCTGATGACGATTGCTGCTATCTATTGTTAGTAAAATAAGGCGCCACTGCCTGATTGTAGCGTAAAATATAGAAACGGATAGACTAAAGGATCGAATAACAGCGAAAGACAACGAATAAACAATAACCAATAATCAACACCTCATAATAAATAATACGACCAGCAATAATACCGATGACTACAACTCCTCTCTTATCACTCACGCACAGACTCTGGATAGTCGTCCTCTTCTTCCTGCTCTCTGTAAAGCTCTCTCATGGCAGTAAGCTCTCTGTGTGCCGCGACATCAACACACTGAAGAGAAAAGAGAAAACCCTCCCACGATCACCTCTGAGTCCCATCGTAGCCTTACAGGCTAATAGCAAAGAGAGAGTGTTGAAGTGGATCCCTGATGGCATGAAGAACGCCTTGTCCAGTGGAGTCGCGACAGTTCTGGTGAAGTCAATCTTACAGCCACTGGACACGATCAAGACGATGCAGCAGATCCAAGAGGGACAGAGGAAGACTCTCCTCACCACTGCGAAGGACATCCTCTTATCACGGGGGGTGAAGGGGCTGTGGTCGGGCACTCTCATCTCTGCCCTGGGCTCTGCGCCCGCCGCTGCCGTCTATTACGGCGTCTTCTCCGCGGTGAAGAGACGACTGACGCCTGTCCTCCCTCTGCAGTACAGGTTCATCGCCGTCGCCTCAGCCGCCACTGTGAGCAATACGATCGCCTCTGTCTTCCGAGTGCCCTATGAGGTGTACAAGCAGCGACTGCAGGCAGGTCTCCACCAGACGATCTGGGAGGCCGCTACGCACTCCTGGCAGAAGGAAGGCCCTCTCGGACTGTTTCAGCAAGGAAAACTCGCCTCACAGATCATCCGTGACGTGCCCTATGCGATCATCACTGCCGTCATCTATGACGCACTGCAGGTTCTGATGAATCGATGGCGAGCGAAGAGAAGAGAGGAACTAGGTCCAGGCGCTGACGTGGCTCGAGTAAACCAGTTCTATCAAGTTCAAGACGCTCTGTGCGGCGCTGCTGCTGGCGGATTGTCGTCGTTTCTCACGACTCCGATGGACATGGTGAAGACTCGCCTGATGACCGCCACGCACTACCACTCCTTCGCTGATGCACTGCAGCGGATTGCGGCGGAGGAGGGAGTGGCGAGCTTCTTCAGCGGCTCTGCGTCTCGCGTGCTTCACAAGATCCCTGCGAATGCGATGTTCTTCGTGTTCTACGAGGCGATCAGGTTCGTCATCGGTGCAGTGGAAGTGCGTAGCGAGCAATAATAGTTATGATATATACACTATGACGTCAGACTCTCTGAACCTTAGCTAATAGAAGGACTATGATCGAATAGCGTCAGAGAAGTGCTTCGACTAGACAGCAGCGATAGTGACGTAGCTCTCATAGCTGTCACTGACAGCTATTACAGTGTCATAGTGATGTATAGATATGCAGGACTGCATGATAAGAGGAGTGCTGACACTGCCTCTGATAGTGTCATTCGTCAGGTCTACTTCACCTGTTGTGCGATAACTCTAAACACCTTCCTCATCAGCTTCAACTGATAAAACCTCTGACATCGGCTGTGTCTCTCTCGTTGAGTCAGATCAGCCTCTTCCACGTCATCGATCAGTGTGCTGAGAAGATTCGCTCTTTCTCTCGCAGTGACGTCAGTCCTCTCACTCGAGTCGTCGCTGGCGATCTTCTGGAAGAGATCGCCCATGCAGAACTACAGAGAATGACGTCAGATGACAAATACAACGAGAGGTGGATGACGTCATACCCTCAGAGTGACGACAGTGAACCACTGGATCGTCACTTTCACTGGCAAGACCTTGCGATGGTTCTTGTCGAAGGAGAGCTTGGCGTAGCGACAGAGGATCTTCATAGCGCGACTGAAGGAACTGTCTGACGTCACCTCCTCGCTGCTCTTCTCCTCCTCCTCTTGTAGTGCTTTGAAGATTTCAATGTTTTCCTCGAGAAAGCTCGTCACTGGTCTCTCGTCAGACTGCAGTGACGTCTCCGCCTCGCTCTCACGCCTATCCTCCTCTGAGGAGGTGGAGGAGAGGAGGAGTGCGTGGAAGACATCGTAGTAATAGCCTCCGACGCCTCTCAGATCTTCTAACAGCTGCTCTGACGTCATTTCCACTGCTCTGTTGAGCACTAAAGGAGTGTGGCTCTGACGATCGCTGGGTTGAAACGCTCTGTCGGTCGCAGGGAAGAAGAGCAGGTCATAGTTATTATGGGAGAGGAATGACATCAGCGGGTGAAAGACCTTCATCAGCAGCGGAGGACATGACTCCAGCACCACTCTCGCGAACATCGACGCGTCCAATCGCTCGCTGAGTTGGAGTGTTTGCAGGTTGTTCATGAGGTCGAGGTTCACTGAGATGCGCTTATTCATGTGGCTGTCGTCACTCCCTGTGCTCTGACCAGTGCGATCATAGTTCGCTTCCATTGACGTTGGCGAGGTTCTGCCCTGACTGTCTCCTGCAAGGGCGACTGACTCAGGGATGTCTGTGTGACGTTGGTAGGAGGAATACTCGCTCATGCAGTCCACCGGAGACACTGTGAGGAGGAGGTGCAAGACAGTGCCGAAGAAAGAGTCGCACGGACCGTTGGGGAAGAGAGAGATGAGGAATCGATACAACTCCTGTGGATTATAAGACTGTGAGTCAGATGACGTGGTATTGGATATCTCTCACCTCTAAGACCATCAGCAGCGCTTTCTCCAGTTTGCTGATGGTTCGAACGATGACGTCCAAGCTGTCGAACAGGTCTATGACAGGTTCTGAGAAGCTCGTCTCACTGGGAAGGATCTGCGCTGACGTAAGCAGCGATTGGAACAACTCTTCATAATGTCTGAGGAGAAGATGTCATGAGCTAAATACTGTGAGAGAGGCAGGCGTGGCACTTACTCTCGTGTCAGAAAGCGCCAGAAGACGCTGACTTCCAGTCGTCCTGTGTGCAGCAGTTGCTCCTGTAGGTTGTGCTGGTCGAAGCGATGCTTGAAGACTCTGCCCAGGCCTGACAGACCTCGAGCACTCTTATCGACAGCGCTGCTCACACGAGAAGACAAACGAGATGACATCACTCCTCTGCCAGAGGTGCTTCGATCACCAGACTGTCGAGTGTCAGGCCCTTGCTCTGACGTCAGCATTCTTCCCGTCGTCGTTGCGAGGAAGTAGTCAGGAAAGACAGAGAACATGCGTAAGAGAGCTTTCTCTAATAGCGAGAGAGGGAAAGAGTTTCCTGTGAAGAAGAAGTCCTATAGAAGATAGAAAGGAGTTAGCCACGTCATTATCGTGTGTGAAGGGAGGTGACGTCAGACCTTCAGAGAGGAGTAATAGCGCAAAGAAACATCGAGGAAGACTCGCTGTTGGAATTCATTTTGTTCGTAATATCTTCGGAATCTTCGAGCATTGTTAACCTTCTCCTCGCTCTTCCTCTGAAACCTCGTCAGCGTCAGGCCTGAGTCATCTGGCGTGTGTTCGCAGTGAGTGAAGGTTGACTGGTCAGTGATCTTCTGCAGGAAGTCAGGAAGTGTGTTGAAATACTTCCCAAAGAACAGCTTGCCAATGAAAGAGATCCACTGAGCTTCCTTCACTTCTTCAGTGCGATTGACTGCGTCACTGTTTGAGATGCTCCAGAACAAGAACGACTGGAACAGACGTGACGTTGCTTTCAAGGCACGCAACATATTTTGATGGCGGTGACAGAAGAAGCGAAACACGTGGTGGAAGAATAGAGAGGAGATCGTCTTCTGAAACCTCTTCCGAGGAGGTGGCTGCTCTCTCACACGCTGCTTCTCTGCCCTCTTAGACCAGTCGTCAGCATCGCTGATTTCCTCTAGTTCTTTCTCCTCGTACTGCTCGTCGTCCAGCCAATACAATAGCTCGAAGTTCAGGGAGAGGAATGACAGGAAGTGCTTCGACTGCCCGCTGAGGAGGTTCGTTTGTGTGGAATGTGTCCACGCATTTGACTCTACGAGGAAGGAACAGGAGGAGGACGAAGAGGAAGAGCCATTGGAGTGTGTGGCTGCTGAGAGATCTAAAGTATCTCCTGGAAGTCCAAGTAAATGATTGAGAATCTCTCTGACCTCTGACACCACATATTCTATAGACAATAATCCGCTGACGTCAGCATCATTCGCTGATAGTTTTCTAATTTCCTCCACATCATAGCGGAAGGAGAGCGGTGGAGAGTCTTCGTCGCGGTGTCTGCGCACTTCCTGCATCACTGCAGCGGGGATGTGATAGCGAGTGAGGTAGTGACACCCAAAAGAAGGGAAGGTAGTGGGAGCGAAGTAAGAAGAAGGCAGACATGTCAGTAAAGAGTTCGACTCATTCTGCGCTTTCTTTAGTTTGGATAGCAGCTGCTTCTCTCTCTTCTGAGCGATCTTGAGCTGTGACTCCAATGAGAAGACCTGTCGCTTGCTCGTCGCCTGCAGTGAGAGGTTCTGACTCTCTAGGACCTGTGCTTCGTGAAGGACGAACTGCAGCTTCTGCTTCAAATCTCTGATGATCTGAGCGCTGTCATCCTCTTCTCTCTCTACAGTGACGTCAAAAGATAACATAAACAGAAGAAACAATCTCTTTCATACCTCTGAAACTCCCTCTAAGATGCATATTCGCTGTCAGGAGTTGAGGAGACAGTAATTTCTGCGATTGTTGACGTTGTATTTGTTCTGCTAGAGTGCTGATCGCCTCCACGTAATCCGTTGAGTCAGTTCTAATGCCGGTAGAGCGCAGGTTATACTCGTTCTCTGTCGCGACTGAGAAGGAAGAAGACTGCGCAGAGCTCAGAAACAACCCCTTGTTCAAGGACTTCAAGTCTTCTCTCGGCGCATTGGCGGAAACATTGGAAAAGCGCCGACTCGAGAACTTCTTCAACGACCCCGTCACTGTCCCTGCACTGCTCTCAGTGACTGTCGTTAGCGTGGACTGCTTTCCGCCAGGTCTTCCGAACGTAGTTGGCTGGTTGCTGACATCCTCGTTCGGTGTGACGATGACGAAGCCTAGACTTAGCTCCTCTATTCTCTTCAGGTCCTGCAGTAAGAAGTCTTTCGCCAGTCTGAGCTTTGGGTCGACGTCAGTGCCTGGCACAGACAAGAGCTGTTGTTTGTTTGCTTCGATCTGCTCCGCTGAGATCGGTGGGAGGAAGCGACTGAGAATAGAGTCGCCGAAGCTGACGAAGTTCGGGAACCAGATCGTGATGTTCGTGATCATCGACTGCATCGTCAGGATCTCCTTGTCCTTCAGCATGATCTCTTCTTCATACTGTCTCAGCGTCGCCCGTAACTCTGTGTCCTTCGAAGAGTTCTTCGCGTCAAATAGTCTCTGGAACTTCCCATGCAGCGCCACGTACTTGTCCTCCCATGTCTTCGCAGCGATGGTCTTCTCTGCCAGCTTGACAGTGAGCTCATCGATGGATTGACTGAGAGACTGGAAGACGGCACTGTAAAGGTCTCCTGCACTAGACCAGATCTTCCATATGAGGTTGGCCTGGTCGATGGAGTGAGGCCGCGTCACCTGACAGAGCTTCCTCAGCGACTGGTCGAGGATAGAAATCTGCTGTTGGTATCTCAGCAAGCTATTGGATCCTCCTTCACCTCTCTCTTGCTCTAGGTTATACGCTGCCTTGAGCTCTGCGTCAGTGAATTGGTCTATGTCGAGTATTTCCTCTCTCAGCGCTCGAGTGAAGTCTTGAGGTCTCATGGCGATCGCTGATTTCAGAGAATTCTCATAAGAGCTGTTGCCATAGGCTTGTTCTTCCATAGCCTTCTGAATGTAGTGTTTTGGTAAGGGAGGCTGGGAGATCTTTAGCACTTGTCTTCTGGGGGAAGGTCTGGACTTGGACTTCTGACTCAATTGACCAGTCGTACCGGGAGTAGTCTGGTTGAAAGTCAGAGGATCGAATTGTTGATGATACATGTTGGATCTCTAGTCAGACTATAGAAGGTATAGAGGGTATAGAGGGTATAGAGGAGGGGTGTGGTTAGTGTAATCTAATAGTCTAGTCTTAGTAGTAGTAAGAGGAGAGAATTATTACCGTATTATTATTCTTCCGGCATTATCAGAGTAACGTCTAAAATGCCGGGAGACAGGCGTTGATATGCCGCTATGCCGGTTTATTGGGTTTTCTTGAAGGACGGACATATCTATCTTATTATCTATGACAAACTTTCAATCGCTATAAGACCAGCTGCGAGCTATTAATATACTACCAGACCTTTCCTTGATGATTCTTATGATATTCGCTGCGCTTTGTGGATTCATTTTGTGTCAGGGCACAGAAGCCTTTGTCCCTGGCGATGTTCTGCACAGCCGCCGCTTCTCCCAGACTCACAGCACTCACCTCCAAGCGATGAAGAACGAGCCGCTGAGACTGTGTCCATACATCTCAACTCTTGAGATCAGAGATGTGATTGATGTGTGGATGCTGGCTTCGCAAGAGTTTACTCCTCTGTGTTCGAACTATCTCCAAGCACTGTCACTCAATGTGAAGATATTCCTCTACTCCTTCGCGAAGTTAAGCTCACCGAAGCTGTGGGGCCATACGATTTATGGTCTGAAGACTATTGAGGACAAGAGGTTGATTGGGATGATCGATCTCTCAGCTCAAGACACTCGCAGCGGTTCTCTGAACGCGCTGCGACTGACGACACTGTCAACTAGACTAGTCAAAGCGAAGCTCTCCCAGCCTCCTCAAGCAAACTCAAAAGAAAATGCTCTACAGCCCTATATTTGCAACTTGCTGATTGCGAAGAACGAGCGACGGAAGGGTTATGCTCAGATGCTGTTGAATCATTGCGCCACAGTGATCAGAGCACAGGGATTCTCTTCTCTCAACTTACACGTACAATCCTCTGACATAGCCGCACTCACCCTATACTTGAAGTTCGGATTTCAAGTCGATCGAAGTGTTGGGAAAGAGGTATTGTTTCTTCGGAGAGTTTTCCCTTGAGGGATACTAAGACACAAAGCAGCTGACGGGAGTTGGAGGAATGGAGCTCTCTTTCTATTGACTGTTGTTGCAGAGGAAGGCGATGGTCTAATCTTGATTAATTACCACGCGAAGAACGTTTACTACAAAACTATATTAATATTAATGGATGGGTTACGCATCCACAAGACTAAAAATAATGAATCACAATACCACTAAATGCTAACCAACTTCAGTGGGTGCCAAAAATAGAAGAATGAACACTACTACTAGCTTAACAACAGCTTCCTTTATCTTGCTTTGCATTATTCACATTTCCTCTGTTGCTGTTTGGTTTTGCTGGGCGGGTGTTGGATAACAGGGTAGGATTTTCCAAGATCTTTAGAGAGTGCTATGAGAACTGCGTCTAATAGATATAATGTAGGAGTCTTACCTTTGTAACGACTTCATTAAAGACTTGCGAGATTCCTTCTTTCGTTTTAGCACTGGCCTCCATGAATAACATTCCTCGTGATCGCGCCCAATCATCTGCCACTTCTCTTTGAACAACTCGCGGTTGGTCTACCTTATTTCCAACCAATAACTTCACCACCTCCTTTCCTCCGCCCATGCTGAACTGTTCGACCTCTTGAAGCCACATGCTCAAGCTATCGAAGGTTTCTTTTCGTGCAACGTCATAAACTTTACAGTTGATCAGGTCAGTTATGTTGCGCGCAAGGGGCAAGGAAGAGCTATCCTACCTAGAATTATGCCTTGAGCTCCACGATAGTAGGAACTTGTTAATGTGCGGAATCTCTCTTGACCAGCTATGCACAACAGTTTAAAAGGTTGAAAAGAAAGATTGCTTTGTAAAATTACCAGTATCCCAGATAGTGACCTTGACTCTCTTGGTTCGTCCATCGGGGCCCGCGGCATCCATCACCTTGACTTTGAAGTCAACACCTGACAGGAAAAAACCGATAAGAACCCAGGGAAAGTCTCATCAAATTGCTTACCAATGGTGCTTTGCAAGTTGTCGTTAAAGTATCCATCAGTGAATTGAAGAAGGATGCTACAGGAAAGGCGAAATCAATGATCGAAAGATCGCTTACAAAAATTCGTTTTGTTACCTTGATTTACCAACACCGGCATCACCGATCAACAGGATTTTGAAGACGTGATCAAGATTGTCTGAACTCATTTCCCACGGTGCTTAGAGATGTAAAATCAATGGAATGATCACCTAACAAGGTAAAGATTTAGCTGCGTGAATAAACCGTTTTCACATCTCCACTTTTCCAAAACTCGTGAATCCTCAAACTCGCAAAACTTCCAAAATTGTGGAAGGAAAGTCATAAAAGTCTAGAAATTTCGAACATTTGAACTTTCGATTGTTCTAGAAGCTTCTCGAGTTGGTGGACACAGAGAGACTTGATCGATAGATTCAGATTTAATTGGAACATTAGTTGTTGCTTTCACTTCTACTTTGACTTGTTTCACTTGCTCGCTTTGAATAGTACTTCACAATGGCCGATCAAAATACTGAGACCTTTGCCTTCTCTGCTGATATCAACCAGCTTTTGTCCTTGATTATTAACACCTTTTATTCCAACAAGGAGATCTTTTTAAGAGAGTTGATCTCTAACGCTTCCGATGCTTTAGACAAGATCCGTTACCTTTCTTTGACTGATCCTACTGTTCTTGATTCCGAGAAGGAGTTGGAGATCAGAATCATCCCTGATAAGGCCAACAAGTTGTTGATCCTTGAAGATACCGGAATTGGAATGACCAAGGCTGATTTGGTCAACAACTTGGGTACCATCGCCAAGTCCGGCACCAAGGGTTTCATGGAAGCTCTTTCTGCTGGAGCTGATATTAGCATGATCGGTCAATTCGGTGTCGGTTTCTACTCTGCCTACTTGGTTGCTGAGCGTGTCACCGTCCACTCCAAGCACAATGATGATGAACAACACGTGTGGGAGTCTGCTGCTGGTGGATCTTTCGTTGTTGCCAAGGATACCTCTGCCCCAATCACCAGAGGTACCCGCATCGTCCTTCATTTAAAGGAGGATATGCAAGAATACCTCGAGGAGAAGAGATTAAAGGAACTCGTCAAGAAGCACTCCGAATTCATTGGCTTCCCAATCAAGTTATATGTTGAGAAGGAAACTGAGAAGGAAGTCACTGATGATGAGGACGAGGAGGAAGACAAGAAGGAAGGTGACGAGCCAAAGGTCACTGACGTCGATGAGGAGGAGAAGAAGGACAAGAAGACCAAGAAGGTGAAGCAAGTCACCAAGTCTTGGAACCACTTGAACGAGCAGAAGCCAATCTGGATGCGCAAGCCTGAGGATGTCACTGCCGCTGAGTACGCTGCCTTCTACAAGTCCTTGTCCAACGACTGGGAGGAACACTTGGCCGTCAAGCACTTCTCTGTTGAAGGTCAATTAGAGTTCAAGGCTGTCCTCTTCATCCCAAAGCGTGCCCCATTCGACATGTTCGAGAGCGCCAGCAAGAAGAAGTTCAACAACATCAAGCTTTACGTCCGTCGTGTCTTCATCATGGACAACTGCGAGGAGTTGATGCCAGAGTGGTTGCAATTCGTCAAGGGTGTTGTGGACTCCGAGGATTTACCACTTAACATCTCTCGTGAATCCCTTCAACAGAATAAGATCTTACGTGTCATCAAGAAGAACCTTGTCAAGAAGACCATTGACATGCTCTCCGAGATCGCCGAGGACTCTGAGAAGTACCTCAAGTTCTACGAGCAATTCGCCAAGAACCTCAAGCTTGGTATCCACGAAGATTCCCAGAACCGTGCTAAGCTCGCCAAGTTCTTACGCTATCACTCCACCAAGTCTGGTGAGACCATGACTTCCCTCGATGACTATGTCAGCCGAATGCCATCCGACCAAACTGAAATCTACTACGTCACCGGTGAGTCCAAGAAGGCCGTCGAGACTTCTCCATTCCTTGAACGATTGAAGAGAAAGGGCTATGAAGTGCTTTTCATGGTTGATCCTATTGACGAGTATGCCGTCCAACAGTTGAAGGAGTTCGAAGGAAAGAAATTAGTCTGTGCCACCAAGGAAGGATTAAAGATCGCCGAAACTGAGGAAGAGAAGAAGACCTTCGAGGAGTTAAAGGCTCAAACTGAGGGACTCTGCAAGTTGATCAAGGAAGTCTTAGATGACAAGGTCGAGAAGGTCGTTGTCTCCAACCGTTTGGAGCAAGCTCCTTGTGTCTTGGTCACCGGTGAGTTCGGTTGGTCCGCTAACATGGAGAGAATCATGAAGGCTCAAGCTTTACGTGATGCCTCCACATCTGCCTACATGATGTCCAAGAAGACTATGGAAATCAATCCTTCCAACCCTATCATCGTTTCCCTCAGAGAGAAGGTGTCCGCTGATCAGAGTGACAAGACTGTCAAGGATGTCATCTGGATGTTGTACGACACCTCTTTATTAACCAGTGGCTTCTCCTTAGACGAGCCAGTCACCTTCGCCAACCGCATCCACAGATTAATTAAGTTAGGTCTCTCCATCGATGATGATGAGGCTGATGCTGGTAATGGTGATGAAGATTTACCAGCCTTGGAATCTACTGACGAGGCCCCTGATTCCACCATGGAGGAAGTTGATTAAAATAATCACCAAAGCTTCTCCGACGATCCCTGGTTGTTACATAGTACTTATTCGCAGAACGCGTTGCATATAGCCTGACTCAATGAGTGATATCATATCAATGAAAGCCAAAGAACTATAGCTGTTCAGTTTTCTTTTTTTGTAAAGTTAATTTTCGAACTTTCAATAACATAATCTCTAATGATCGTATTTGTTTTGTGTAGCGCACCAATTGTCTCAATCCCCAGAGATTGTCTTCACAAATCCCCCACCTCACTGAAGGGTTCTTTATCACAAGTTATGAGTTTATAGCGGAGAACAACTCTCTCTCCATTGTGATTAATTTACAAACAATCATTACATAAGAATATTATTAAGCAGTTCTCAAGGGAGGAGACACCAGTACAACCACATCTCCTCTCACGAATAGCATTTCAACCGTTCTCTTCTCCGTCTGAAGAAAGAATATCAGTACAGTCAGCGACAGTGCTAAGAAGCCTACCTTCACAATCTCCTCCTCTGTTTCGTGATCAACCTCATGCATTGTTAACGTTTCTTCAACTTCTCCTAGAACCATATTCAAATGCTGGTCGAAGGCCTATCAGATAGCACAAACATCATTAACAATCTCTCACAGGAAAGAAATAGTTCTTACATGCAGTTTCCCTCGAAGCTCACGGTCTCCTTTGCATTTGATGTAAATTCTCTCATCGATTGACAAGCGGATGAGATCTAAAGGAGTATCGATGGACATGGATTATATTATTGTTATTAGTTGTTAATCGCTGAAGAAATCAAATTAATCGCTGACAGTGCACGGGTTCTTCATGCAGTGCATAAAGTGCACGGACTCACATGTGTGACTGGTTTGTGACGTATCACTCATTAGAAGATACAAGAACATGGAATACACCGTCTATATGATATAGTATTCGGTGATGTGGTAAGGTGGATGGTTTGATTGTATTTTTACAATTATAAATAGGATGTGATGTAATTATCGGACGACATTCGAACGATCGTCTTCTTGGCTGTACATTTGAGAGGTTGAAGACACTGCTAATGCAGACAACTTGGAGTAATTGCGACCACTGCTAGCGGTGTCAGAGAGACTCAGAGTCTCAGATCCATTCCCTGTCACGGCTTCTAAAGGTTTATTATCAGTGACAGCCTCGTCTCCTATCGCCGCAGCATCGTCTACAGGCAGGTCGTCGTATTCTATTCCTTCGAGTAACGTGGCGATCGTTTGTTCTAGTGAATCCAAACGAGTCAGCGTCGACTAAATATGACATCATCATTAGCAATGGGTGATCGTCGAAGGAGAGGGCTTACATCCTGGTTCCGATGAAGAAGATCCATAAGCTGAATGTCTTCGGAGGAGTTGGGAGTATTTGCTGTGTTATGACCTAGCGGTGCGATGCTAGTTAATGGATTATTCGGTGGGTTCTCTGCTGAGAAGCAATAATGAGACTTCAATTTAAAGATAGTTAGCGATGACGTACCATAGGATTCAACTCTCCTTCGCTTCTCCTCGCTCTGACTGATGAATTCACTGGGTGTTGTGATCAAAGGAGAGGAGATTGTCTTATCCCCCAAGCCTCCATCTTGACTGCGGTTGCGCTTCGTCCCTCGCGACTGTAGTTGCGAGTCGCTGTGTGAGGTGGGGAGTGCATCCACGTAGTCGGGAGGGGTCTGCAGATCAGTGAGAGAACTGCCTCGTCGACTGCGAGTGTCTTCACTCCTATGACTAGCCCTGCCTTGATGCATCCCAGAGGAGTCGAGGAGGGAGTTGTCAGTGTCTTCGCTGAGCAGAGTCACTCGGTCTGAGTGATAGTTCTCGCTTCCATTGGTTGACTTGAGCAGCGAGTTATTATCGTCTGCAACGTTGAACTCATTCGTAGGGAAATAAGTCGAATCTAGCGAAGGAAGATACTTCAAAGGTGGTGCCACAGAGGCCGCGGCATGATCGAATGAAGTAATTCCCATGCGATCGCTGCGGCTTAATTCCTTCCCAGCGAGGGAGTTCTTGATCTGCATGTATTGCTCAACACTCGAGTTTCCATTCAATGATGAAGATGAGTTTCCGAAGTCTATGGAGGGAAGCTTCTCAAAGCTACAGTGACATAGAGGTGAAGTGAGAAGTGAGAGGAGGACAGACGTTGAGTTACCTGCTGAGATCAAGGGCGGCGCTATCTAAGTCATATTGATTCGCACCGTTGTTTTGTCGAGAAGACCCACGTCTTTTATTGCTTTTACTGTCTTCCTCCTCTATCGCAGGGGTGTCTAAGATCGCTTTGAGCGGCTGAGAGCTGTTTGAGGGAGGCGGATAGTCAGTGATCAGCATGCTCTATGATTACAAATCCGTTATTAAGAAAACATGAATGACGATAAGAGCAGGCTTACCGGCATTCGACCAGTCAAAGTCTTGCCAGCCTGACCACTGACGAAGACCGAGTAAAGCGTCTTCAAGACTCTTTCCATCCTCTCCTGCAATACTAAGTTCTTCTGATGCGACTCGAAGAAGAGACGCTTTAGAACTTGATTTTCTCCTTCAACCTTCGAAAGCTTCTCTTCCATACGCTTCTCAAACTCTTCTCTCATGAGCTTCTGCTGCTCTAGCTCGAGGAAGACTGAGTCAGTCTCTTGCACGATGTCTTCCGGCAGAAGCTTCGTCAGAGCGTCGGACGAGAAGGGAGCATCAATTAGAAGACCATCATGACCAACAGATAGACTATTATGAGGGATGTTGCCGGCCGTCTGGAGATGGCTGTGATGTGAGGAGGAAGGAGGTGCAGAGGAGGAAGAGGGAGTGGTGACGATCTGATTCGACGATGGCTTGCTCGTGGAAGTAGAGAACTTCTTCAATGCCTCTGTTCCACGATTGTTCGCCTTTCGCTTGATATATATGAGCAGTTCAGGCTGGTTCTGTCGGAAGTATTGGTGTTGGAACTCTCCGTGGTTCGGATCCTGCACTGTCTTGTGGAAGTCGTACTACTCAACAATGGTCATAGGAAATACAGAGAAAGACATTTGTAGACAATCTTACCATATTTAACTGTCTTACAAAGGATTGGAAGTTGGAGTGTTTGAAGTACTTAGGTAATATTTGCTTCGAAAATTGTTCAATCTAGAGCGAAAGAGGTGTCAGGGCAATGAAGACTCTTTTTAGTGTAATAACCAACCTTTCTGATGATTATAGTATCTCCATTTGGACCCCAGCCGCAGCAATCGGCATATTCTGGAGAACTGAAAATTTCGAATGTCTTCGTCAAGAATCCCGGGACAGAGGTCATATTGCTCTCGTGAAGTTACAATACAAATGCGAAACTTTATGAAGGGATCAAAGCACGAGAATTCTTCCAGATCCCTCGATCTGAGCAGTGGTGGTTGGAGGAATCTCGCTGGTATGGTCGTCGATATGATGATGTTTGAATGATGTTCTCACTCTTATTTGACACTGCCTCGAAAAGGCGATTTTCTAGAAACTCTACTTTTATTACCTCAAATCTCTCTGCTAATCCTTCATTAGCGATCGATTGTTACTTGCGACGACATTTCGACAGAATGGGGAATGCTGCCTACAGACAGACCACTGCCAATCCTAATATGGATCAGGATTTGAAATCCTTCATGCAGTTAGATCTCCCACGTTTCGTTTGGCAAGATAAAATCGGAAATGGAAAATTCATGAAATCTTTCGTCATGCGAGTTGAGAGTACTGAGCTTGTTGTTAAAGTTTACATGAAATTGGCTGATGAAGACTTACAACAAGCAGCGTCTAAACTCACTAACTTGTGGAAGGTGTTGTCGCCGACGAAGTTTCCATCTCTCATGCCCTATCAGATGTGGATCAGATCCACTGCGAGAGTGAAGACTCCAAACATTCCAGTATACCTCATTCGACAATACTTCAGTACAAATCTCTCCGATAGACTTTCTACTAGACCTTTTCTCAACGAGTTAGAGAAGTACTGGATCATCTTCCAGCTGTTCAAGAGCCTCGAGATCTGCCACGAGAACAAGATCATCCACGGCGATATTAAGCCGGAAAATATCATGTGCACTACTTCGAACTGGGTAGTTCTAACAGACTTTGCCCCTTTTAAGCCAATCTTCATCCCTGATGACGACCCGACGGATTTTCAGTTTTATTTCGACACGATGGCGCGACACAAGTGCTACCTGGCACCGGAGCGATTCTATCGCAAGGACGTCAGTAAAGGAGGGAAAGGTCTCGGTACAATGATGCCCACCACCACTGCCCCGACTGCTTCGAATACAGCGAAGATTCGTTCTCGCAGCTTGCAGACGTCAGGGACATCGAATGGCGCTGTGGAAAGTCCTTTCCTTCCTGCAGTGGATGTCTTTTCTCTAGGATGCGTCATCGCTGAGGTGTTGTTGGACGGGAACTCACTGTTCGATCTTCCTTCGATGTTGCAGTATATTTCTTCCCCGACGGATGGTCTCAGCGCGATGTCAGCCGCTAATGGTAAGGAAGAGGAAGAGAAAACGAAGGATTTAGATGAAAACCCAGCACGACAAGTTCTCTCTCGTATTAAAAATCCTCTGATTCGCGCGGTGAGTGTCTCTCCTTCTCTGTCCTTCCCCTTCTGTCCTGACATGTGGTGTGATGTAGGTGATTCTTGACATGACTCAGAAGGATCCAGAGAAACGTCTCTCAGCGTCAGACTACCTGAAAATTCTCTTCGGGAATGTTGAAAGATTTCACGAAAGTTACGGCTACACCTCCTCCTCTCTCGCTCAGAGCGTCATCGAGGGCTCTGACGCAGAGAAACCCTCACAACCCTCGAACAAAGCATCATCGAATGTGGTTTATTCGCCGCTCCCTTCTTACTTCGAAACATGCATCTACCCTCTATATCTTAAGCTTCATTGGAATGGCGTCACCCCAGACGATCGAATCGTCATCATTTGTGAGGTTTGTCTTCCTCCGTTTTCTTTCTGTTGTTGTCATGAGCCTTTTTTCAGACTTATGATCATCTAATGGAGAAGATTACTGGCGAGATTGATCTGGAAGGGAGTCAGTTCTTTGCTCTGTCCTTGGAGAACAGCGGTCGTCTCCTCGCCTCTGCTCTGACGTTGGATGTGAGGAATCAATCTTCATTGCTGCTCCCTGCGATCTCACAGCAGTTGGGATTATCGGCTGAGGAAGATCCTTCGGGTAGCCTTTATGCAAAGATGAAGCCTGAACTTCTTCAGACTGCTCGACTCCAACGATCTGTCGACCGACAGCTGGAACCGAGCACTACTGCTGTTAACGATGCTTTGGAGATAGCGAAAGCAAGATTGCAAAAGCTTCAGGGTGGAAACTCATCATCTCCAATGGCAACTGCGAATCATTCATCTCTAAAAGCTCAAGCGATCCAAGAGATGTTCTCTCACACTAAATCGAAAGACTTCTTTAAGGTATCGTTGGATTCTGGGCATCATCGCAGACCTGTACATGAAGGATTAGTGCTTATTGTGGATTTATTGTGTTCGAACTATCGCCACTTGAAGTATCTTACCTCGCGAATAACCTGTTTGATGTTGCTCGGTCGCATTGGCAGATTATGCGCTGACTCAGTCATTTTACAAAGAATCGTCCCTTTCTTATTAGTGGCATTAGAGGACTCGTACTCCCTGATCAAAATTACCTCTCTTCGCATCATCAGTGCTTTAACCTCAATTGTCGAGGAGTTTGATCCCATCGAAGTAAATTTCTTCCCTCAATATATTTTTCCTAATTTAGGAAGAATTGCGCGAGACAATGAACTGATTGTTCGCATTGCGTTTGCTGAGTGCATGGGCACTCTCGCCCTCACAGCAAAGCATTTCCTCGATCGAGGACAATCGATCTTTCTCCACAAAGCAGTGGCAGATGCTCTAGCGAACAATCAAGACATCAACAAGATCGCTATTGAGTTCCCTTACGATCAGAAACTCGAGTTGCTGCGAGATCAAGTCGCTCGTTGGATTCGAGACATTGTTGTTGATGTATCGTCATCCACTGCGAATTCTACCTTCTACAAAAGTCAAAAGCTTGGTGGTGGTTCAGCTGCTCCTGTTCCTACCAGCTCTCCGACCTCGGCTGACTCGGCTGTTAAGAAGGTAATACTGCAGCACATTATGGAACTTTGCGCTTTTTTTGGCCAGGAGTCAACAATGGAGAAGCTGCTCACACAGTTGCTAACATTCCCCAATGATCAAGATTGGGAGCTTCGTTGTGCCTTCTGTATGAAGATTCCGACGGTCGCAGCATTTCTTGGAGCTACGGTTACCTCGGAATATATTGTCCCTTGCCTTGAAAATACGATTTATGATGTGGAGGAAAAGGTATCGCTAAGCACGATCATCGCCATTACCTCGCTAATTCAGATGAGATTAATCTCGAAGTATCTGATTGCAGATTTCGCGCAAAAATGCAAATCCTTGCTCATTCACGCCTCGAAGACAATCCGTGCAGCGACCATCGAACTATTTGTCGTTGCTTGTCATGCAGTCGGTGAAATCACGGCTGCCGTCTCGATCTTACCGGAGATCGAGAAAATATTGCGATATCCATTACTTCCGTCTGCTGTTACCTCGGAAAACCTGCGATTATCGCTCGCTTCACCTCTCAGTCGTGAGCGAATACGACAAGCTCTGTGGTTTAAGCTGAAGGAACAAGCAGGTTCGTCTAACATTAATTTAAGCGAGCTTTTGTACAGTGCTGTGCCATTGATCGAAGAATCAAAAGAAATCGTTTTAGAAGAACGGAAGGAGTGCATTTCAGAGGATGATCGAGTTCTCTTCATTTCGCCTTATTTGGCTAGCTCTGCACGAGAGATCTTTAACAAGTCCTTGAGATGGCGAGCAAGTGTTGGACCGCGAAATACTCCAATGAAGTCTGCATATTCGAATACAATTAGCCAAGGAAAGTCTTCTAACTTGTCTGGTCCCTTGACATCCGCGGAGCAGCGCTTCAACAATGGTCTGTTATGGACTTCGCTCTCCTCTCTAGAGAACAACGTTTTCTGCTTTCAAATCCCGCATATTAGATCAGCGACTTACTTGGCAGACGATTGGAGGAAGCAAAGCATCTTCCTCGACATCGATGAGGCTAAAAATCAGCAGAAGATTCGCTATTTCTTTATGGGCTTTCCTGCGCGCGGTCTTGATTATGCTCAACGATCCTTGGTCGTCAATAGCGGTGATGCCAGCGCCTATTCAGACGAGGCTTATATCTCGTCAACTGCACCTGCTGCAAGTGGAGGCAGCGCTGCAACAGGAGCACTTAACTCGACTGCAGCTTCCAAAAGTTTCGCGCAATCTTCAACTTTGTCATCCGGAGAGATGACGAGCGCCGCGAATAATATGCTGTCAGCTACTTACTCGAATTCTGCATTTCGCTTTGCCACCTCTTTCGGAACAAACTCAATCTCTTTGTTAAGGCGGTTAAAGGCGCTGGAAGTGCCGCCTTTGCCTGTAGAGATGGGATCATTGCTCTCAACTGAGGAAAAGATGTAAGTGTCTGAATCTCTTCCTTCATAATGTTTTCTGATCTCTTCCTTGTAGTGACGTTTCTGACGCCAGTCTTGCCCACGAATCTGTCGTTTCAAAGACTTGGCGACCCAAAGAAGGTGTCCTAATGATGACCTTAAGAGAGCATAGGAGCGCTGTGAATCGTTTGGTCGTCTCTCCTGACCAAAGCTACTTTGCCTCCGCGTCATCGGATCGCACTGTCCGCATTTGGCAGACGCGTCAGTTAGACCGTCTTAACTTCTTCAGGTATGCAGGATTTCCCCATTTCTTATCTTAATTTACCTTCGCAACAGAAGCTGTGCTGTGTACACCGGACATCGTGGTCCCATCAACGACGGTGCTGTAATTGACGGCACGCACTCGATCGCCACCGCCTCTAAAGATGGCTCTGTGCATGTGTGGAGGGTTGATATGCAGTCGAATGCGAAGACTCTGCCTGATCCTTCGAATTCAGCGCCAACCGTCGAGGCAGCGAGTGCTTTGCCGAGATCCTCAGCATTTGTGAGTGGAAGTTCTCTCATTCGATCGGTTAACAGCGGAGAAGGAGAGATTCTGTCGGTCCAACATTTCAACTCTGACATTGCCTCTGTTGTCACCTTTGCTACTCAGCGGGGCGGGATTCATGGGTGGGATCTAAGAATGCCTAAGGAGGCGTTTAGATTCTTGGTGCGACCAGAGTTAGGCTATGTGACGAGCATGACTGTGTCGCCTGAGAGGAACTTCATTTGCACAGGCACTTCTAAGGGTTACCTCAATCTCTGGGATGTTAGATACAATCTGATGACTCAGGCCTGGCGTCATTCTTCTTGTAGCAGTATTCAAAGACTTGCGAGCGGTAAAGCGATTCGCAGTTCTACTCAGAATCTCTCTGGACTTCCCACCGCCGATGGAGCTTATCTCTTCGTTGCAGCTGGTGACAACGAGGCAGCCGTCTTTGGATTACCTGACGGAGGGGAGTGTCTGAAATGCTTTCGTTCTCTTTCTCTCGATGACAATAAAGCTCCAATCGCCGCACTTCCCAGACTGGAAGAGCTCAACTTACCACGTCATCCTGCGTCCCCTTTACCCTCTTCCTTCTTTACTGCAAATCAGATTGTTAACTCGTACCAATACTCTGTGAAAGCGATGCTGGGAAGGGTTTCTCCGAACAATTCCTCCCATCTTATCACTGCAGGAACTGACCGACACATTCGTTTCTGGGACTTCAGATCTCCAGAATCTTGTTACACAGTAGCGGGGCTAGAGCTCACACAGCTCAAAAGCATTTATCGCCGATTAGACGAAAAGTCTGTCGGCAAGCTCTTTGTCTGCTACACTCCTACAATCCCAGCCTCCGATAAGATCCTCCAATCTCACCTCCCAGTTAGGGAGGGACGAGGTCTTTCCTCGCCATCTGTGAACTTTAAAGTAAGTCTCTCCTCATGTCTTATTCGATCTCCTCATCACAATTCCTCCTTCCTCGAATAGGATGCTGTGCTGGATTTGAAAGACATCGACTATCCGACGAAGTTCCTTATTGCTGGCAGTAGAGACGGAGAGATCAAGATCTGGCGTTGAGAGTGAGCGTTGATTGATCTGGTTGGTAGGGTGATTCATTCGTTAGTCGTTGTTGAGGAGAGGGAACAGAGTGATTTGATTAGTTTATTGCAACAAAAGAAGTGAATTAATTTCGACACTAAATACTTCATTTAGAATTCATTATGCACTTCGAACAACAAATAATAAAGAAAACCAAAGAAAGAAAGCAAGACAAAAACTAATAATATATTTATTATAATATCTCTATCTATTATTATTAGCTTATATCACCTACTACGACTAACTAAAGGAAATTGGTTCCCAAAACAATTCAAAACTAGGAAACAAATAAAGAGGAGTGAATGAAAGTCAAAGACAGGGCAACGTCAGCTTAGAATATGATTCAGTTGCAGGTCATTTAGAAGAAGTTCAATGTGAATATTGAAAAGGTCCACAATAAGAGCACGAAGGTGCAGAATGAGGTGAGGTCGTCATAAAAGAGGTTCATATCATATCTATAATCTATTAGAGGTGAGGAGGTAATGATGGAGTGAGTTTAAATATTCTCTTGGGCATCAACATCTTTCTTCGATTCGTCTTCATTGGTCGCGACGACGGCATACTGTTCTTCCTTCTCCTTCTCTTTGTCGAGGATAGTAACGAGTCTCGCAACGATTGGGATAATATCACCACCGAGTAAATGATAGCGTTGAGCGACAATAGGATCGATGAAGTAGGTGAGGTCATCGTTGACATAACCGAACTTCACCAAAGTTTTGGCAATGGTTGGGTGAACATTTAAAATAAAGAAGGCAACACCACGCGATCGGGCAGCACGACTGAAGTCATCGACCGCGTGTATGGCATCTAAATCAATAACGCTTGTCGCAGCGAAATCAATGGCGACCACTTTAGGCAATACACTGGTACCACGGATTAACTTGGGCTGGAAGAACTGATCAAAGGCATTGGAAATTTTGAAGAATACTTGGTCATTCCAGGTGCTGTTCTCTGAATCAGGTGCCTTTGGAGGGACATAGATCGCAGCGTTGACAATGTCTTGTGTTCTTCCGATCGTTAAGAAAGTCAAATCAGCCTTCAAACGAATGTATTTGATCTCGTTGACAGTTTCTTCCTCTGTTTCGATGACTTGAGGGGCATTGATCGGACTGAAGGAGGTTTCGAGTAAATGCACTAACACAGAGATACCAATACCAATGGCTAAACCAACGCCTGTGTTCAGGATGAAGACAAAGACACAGGTGGCGAACATGACAAAGAAGTCTTTCTTCGAGTGCTTCCAGGCATCCCACATATCAGAGAAGGAAACCAATTGAAAGACAGCGATCCAAATAATGGCGGCTAAGGCGGCGTTAGGAATATACTGGAAAGTCCTGGTCAAGCTTCCCAAAGCAATAACGACGACGAACATATTCACGACCTTCGAGAAGGGAGTCTTCGCACCGGCCAAGTGGTTGAGGGAGGAACGAGAGAAGGACCCAGCCACTGGGTAGCCGTGACTGACGGAGGCTAAGAAGTTCGCACAAGAGATGGCGAACATTTCTTGATTGGCATTCAACAAATGGAATTCATTGTTCTGCTTTGCACAACGCTGGGCAACACCATAGGATTCCATATAAGCGATCAGCGCAGTCTCCACGACATCTCCCAACAAAGTGCCGAAGTCCCATCTGAGAGAAGGCATGCCAGTGAAGGACAATCCTGACTTCACTTGGCCGACGATTGAGAGTTTCTTTGCGAACCAGTCATGGGAGATTCTAGGGTTATTGTAGCCATCATCGTGTTTGATCTTCCAGGCAACATGAGCACCGATAATCACAGCGACGAAAGGCATCAAGTTCGCGAAGATCGTCCAGGCATGGAACACCCAGCTCTTACGTCTCTCAGGCGTGGGTTTGAAATAGTTCTTGAGAATAACGATGAACAGTAACGGAATGTACAACCCGAAGAAGATGCGAATGGCGTAGTGGTTCTGGTAACTTCTTCCGTCTTGAAGGCCGAGAGAAGGCTTCTTCTTGATCTGCGCTGCGGTGAAGTGATAGTGCAGGTCCCAGCGAGAAGTGAACCATGACATCACCTGGTAGTTGTAGTCATAGCCTGGCTGGCCTTGCTGTGGCACGGACACGGTAAAACCGAAGGCAGATTTAATCTGATTCAAACCGATGATGAGCGCAGCACCGGTGGTAAATCCTGACATCACAGGGTGCGAGATAAAGCGAATCAGTTCACCGAGGTTTAAGATAGACATGATGGAGAGAATAGTTCCGACAGCGAGGGCCGCTTCTCCGGCGAATTCCACGGCGGTATTCGGATCGTTGACGTAGTCGATGTTGTACTTGTTGATCAGTTGAGCAGTCAACAGTGAGACCAAGGCCACAGGTCCCACACACAGTTGCATCGAAGAGCCGAAGAAAATGTAAATGGCAGCAGTCAACACCGCGGTGTACAATCCATTGATAGCAGGAAGGTTGGCGAGTTGCGCATAAGACAAACCCTAAGAAACAACGATCAATGGTTTCATATGACACTTATAGACTAGTTACCTGAGGAATGAGAGTCAAGGCGACAGTGACCCCAGCCCAGAAATCGTAGAAGAATTGTTCCAAGAGCTTACGGTTGTGCGGACCAACCACATATCTCAACAACCAGCCAGGCGAGTGAAAGGCTGGGAAGTAAGGGACAAAGATAAAGTTCTTATAATTGTCACGAAACCACTGGAGCGACTCCTGCACCTCACTGGTGCTGAAACACTCAGTGCGAATCTCTTCACCTAGTTTCACCGCATCACTCTTCATGCCGCTGAGCACATCTGTGGTTCCTTGGTAGATACGCGTCCCTAAAGGCTGTGAGGTCTCGACATTATTCTCCTCAGCTACCTCAGGATCTCTGATGTTGGAGTAGTTAGAAAAGGTCGCCATCTGATCAAAGAGAGTGATGATGCGATCAAAGCAATTAATTTGTATCGAATCCAAAGAAGATTCATCACCTACCTCACTTCGTCTTCTTCACCACTAACTTCTGTTCCATCGTCACCAGTCAATTAGTTCAATATCTTTCATCAGAGTTTTCTGAACATTTTCTAATGATCTCTTCCAGTTACACTACACACGACTCAAAGGCTTCGAGGAATTTTCTTGGAAATTTCATCGGTATTATCGGTATTATCGGTATTGTCGGTATTGTCGGCAGAGACTCTTTAGTTTTATTTTACATTGCATTCAGGACTCTGATTTCCCTGAGTTTAGGTGGAAAGTCAAGTGGAGGGTGGTTTGTTTCCGAACCGAGCAATGATGAACCAGGATCTTGAGCAACCTCGATGATTGCTTAAAAGGTATTGCGTGTTATCGGTACTCTTATATCGCGGGATTCTCGATTGTTCGGCCCTCACTAAGGGCTAAGGTGTCACCTTATAATACGTTACGTCACATGATTAAGCGGTTTATAGAGTCGAATTTCCTACTTGTTGTAAGTGGATGGAAAAGAGCAGTTGAAGAGGTGACAACTGCTCTGCATTGTCAATCCTCGCTCCAATTATGGTTTTTAATATTATTTTGCTACTCCGAGCCTCACCTTCAGTTTCTGTCGCTAACAGCTCTATTATATAATTGCCGTTTTCTTTCTCCTGCTACTCGAACAAGAGAAGTCTTCTGCATTTACTTGCTGATACGAATAACTCGAAATCATCTCAGATAATTTGGAAATAGAAGTGATGGGGCGGAATAGCGCAGAAGATATAATTTGAAGACTTGCAATGTTCTACTGAAACAGGACATCGTTAACGATTAAATGATAGACCATCTATCTATGCTATCCACTTTAGATCTGTGAGGGTTTAATGACAAAGTAGCACAGTTGGAAACGAGGCGTCAGAGCGAGGAGAGAGAAGCCACAGCGACCGCACTCTTCAGATCTCCACCAAACGCACTACTTTACTTGAGTTGTCTTGAAACAGATTTCCTTACAATCATTGATTATATCGATGCGACTGCGCTGCACTAATAATCTCTCTGCACTTGAGCCCAGCGGAGGTGGCCGCGTCTCTTCGAAGACACACTTCGACAGACAAGTCTCCGCATCCTTACTCATCTTATCAAGTGCACTGCATTTCTCTGAGGAAAATATCGAAGCCACAACAAAGAGATTTGTCGATAGTTTCATGATATCCAGCAACTTCAATCTTCTCGTCGAGGTGGTTTCTGCAGAGGCAGTAAGTGTCGAAATCTTTCTCCCTACCAAATGAGTGTTGAGATGGAATGCATTGGAGGCAGACAGGAAGAAAACGAGCAGAAGAAAGAGACAAGGAAGCAATCTGACGAGGGAGATCATCTTTTTCATCAGAAAGCGGACAGCAAGAGTCGACTCATCTGTTCTAGCGAACCAAACTCTTTCGTTAGTACAGGCTACAGAGGAAGGTGTATTATTGCGTGGATCAGAAGTTATCTAGGAATAGGATTGTTAATTACTTTAAATATCAACAAAATAGTCGGGAGGAGGATCATCTCTCTGTCTTGGGAGAGAAGTTAGAGGAAGTGAGAGGAGGAAGAGATAAGTAGTAGTTATGAGACCAGATAATGACACCAGAAGATCTTTGCTAATCTATTCGTTTATTTATTATCGTATCTCTCGAGGATGCAGCTGTGAGCTAAGCCTCCGTCAGCACAGGCTGCAAGCAGTGCGAATCTCTGTCCTTCTCGCTGCATGCGATTGCTCGCGGTCGTGACGAGTCTCGCACCAGTGGCTCCGAAAGGATGTCCTAGCGACAAAGAGCCTCCAAGGGTATTCATCTTGGCGAAGTCGAATCTACCAACGGCATTGCCGTCGAGCTTCTCCTTCGCGAACTTGTCAGAGGCCATGGCGTTGAGGTTGGCAAGGACCTGACCAGCAAAGGCTTCATGCATTTCAATTACTCCAATGTCAGACAACTTCAGACCGGCCGCCTTCAACACCTTGTGAGTGGCGTAGGTGGGACCGAGTAGGAGTTCTTCGAAGGGATCGACGGCGACGTAAGTCCAGTGACGGATGTATGACTTTGGCTTGAAGCCCAACTGCAGCGCCTTCTCTTCGGTCATGACGAGACAAGCAGCAGCTCCATCAGTGAGGAAGGATGAGTTAGCGGCGGTGTGAGTGCCGTGGGGTTTGATGAAAGCAGGGTTGAGCTTCGCAACCTTCTCATACGTGGTGTCTTTCTTCACACCGTTTTCCTCCAGTTTCCCGTCAACGGCAACAAGCTCGTCTTTGTACAAGCCCTGGGCATGAGCCTCAGCCGCTCGAAGGTGAGACATCACAGCAAACTCGTCTTGTTCGCGGCGGGAGACACCGAACTTGGCGGCCAATCGATCGCTGCTATGACCCTAACCAACACAAATGATGTCACGAGAGATATCATCTACAGCACACAATCCACTTACCATCACCTCACCAGTGGTGAAATTGGAGATAGAAGGAGCCTCTGGAGCAAGATCAGCGAGTTTGAGGCCTTTGAGTAGTTTGAGCAGTGCTGGGGCGCCTTGCTTGGCTAGCTTGGGCACCTGCATCAGACGCTTTCTGATGGCTCTTGTATAGCGAATAGGCACATCACTGGCAGTCTCTGTACCTCCAGCAACGATGATATCAGCCTGGCCTGAGAGGATCTTCTCAGCGGCGGTGGTGATCGCGAGGTTAGCGGAGATACACGCCTGAGTCACAGTGCTCGCAGGCACGTTAATTGGAATACCTGCACCCATCGCAGCCTCTCTTGCGATGTTGGAAGTTTTTGCCTCTTGGATCACAGTACCAAGGAGAACATAGTCGATGAGCTTAGGATCGAGTGCAGTCTTCACCAGAAGTCCTTTCAAAGCGAATCTCGCCAGATCCACCGCCATGTAGTCATTGTAAACGGTACCACTCATTGCAAAAGGGATTCTACACAAAGAATAGAAGGCGGTGAGAACAAAAGGAAGGAAGGAGGTATTTTCAATCATTACCGAACACCATCCACGACAACGACATTTCTCTTGCTGGAGGTGGAGAGATGACGCGATCCGAGTCTTGTCACTTTGGAGATAGAGGAAGCAATCATGATAGACGACGAGTAGGGTGTCTTGTAGATCTTATTTGGGTTGTATTGTACTTGTTATTGCAGTTGGTCTTAAGATGTGCCAACGAAGAGCTGCTAAGAGGTGGCTTCTGCCCAGACCTGCCCCAGACCCTTCTTAATAAACAATTCCTTAACTCTACTGTGTTAAACCACTCCCGCACCACTTTTAATTAACTACTACTTACTACAACAATTCCATCAGATCCCAAGCCTCCAACGAAGTACGTTTCCTTAAGCAATCGAAGTACAGAAAAATTGGAACTTTAGGATCTTAGTTTGAATGTTCTGTTCAGTATCTTCAAAGAGCATAGCAAGCAGGAAATATACAGGAGATAATGACAATCAAAAAGATAAGAAAAGATAATGTTAGTTGCCAAAGGACGCCTTCCTTCCTACCAACCGTACTTCGCCTGAGTCTGCGCCTTTGTCTTCATCCTCTGACCCTTCGCCTCCATCAGAGCGATCTCTGTCTCCGCCGCCTTCATCGCCATCGACGTGAGTTGGTGACGACGATTTTGTATCTTTGTCGGCTGAAAGACGGATTTGGCGCCATCTTTTGTGTATTGTCCGATGATCATCGCCTCCTTCTCCTGACGAATCGCGTAGCTCTCAGCGTCCCAAGTGTAATGCCCTGCAGTCACTTCAGTCATATGCACTGGGGCATCTGTCTCATTGAGCAAGGCAGACGTGTTTCCAGCGAGTAGTTGCTGCTCGAGTTCTCTCTCCCTCTTCTTCTTCAGGTTCTTGCCTACGTCAGACAGCTGCTCCGGCTCTCTGTCAGAAGTACCATGAGAGCTCACAGAATGGGAGGGAAGATAGTTGTCGTCAGGGAGTCCGTAGTTAGGATTGAGGAGGAGGTTTAGGTTCGAAGAGAGCGAAGTCTGTGAAATCCGAGGCCTGTCAGTCACTGACGTGGACTCTGCATTCGCTCTTAGTTGAGACGAAGATGAAGAGTTGCTGGTCTGAACGGGTGGTTGTTTGTAGAACGGATCAGATGAGAGAGTAGAATCGTTCTTCGGTGGCGGGAGGCGTGACAGCAGTTTGTTCTGGTCGGAAGTGGCAGAGGAAGACCGCGGGATCACAATGCGCCCAACCTCTTCATCATCGGAATCAATAAATCCCCGAGCTAACCCATCTTGTATCTCTTGAGGAAGGAAAGAAATGTCTAAAGTTTTCACTCGCTTGTTGGGCGGTTGACTCGATTCAGAGGATCTTTTGAGAGGAAAACTCTGCTGTTTGTCAACCGGTTCTGTTTTTACATCTTTTTGTTTCTTGATGTCGTCATTTGTTGAAGTGTCTTCCTCTGATTCCGAGTTATAGTCCAGCAAGTCCATGAGATAGATGAGGGAGATTGAGATAAATGAGATAGTCTAGCGGTAGACCATTGCTAAACGAAGACTCTGTTAACCGGGACTAATCTATCGGCTTTATATTGTCCGGTCTACCACTAAACGCACTTCAAATCACAAGAGAAGAGATCATAATCAGAGGCATTCTCCTCATGAAAGAGAGGATGACATCGCTGAAACTCGTCATTTCATTCCTTTTCATTTTAACTGTTCAGAGTTGGATGATTTCAAGAAGAAGCCTTTACCCTAAAATCACTCATAATCAATTCAAACGGAGATATCGCAACACACATATTTCCAGCCTCCAGGCGATGCCAAAGCCTAACCCTCCATCAGCTTCAGCTGTAAAACAATTTAATCCGCCCCGAAATCGAACAGAGGGAATACCTCTCACACAGCTCCAAGAGAAGGTTAAATATGCGCTGCTGCTGACGAACGAGGCCTCCTTCAATCTCTCACGCCTCGATTCAGCGGAGAAGGACACAGAGGCGATTGTTACTCTGATCGAGAAGGAGAAAGACGAGCAGAAGCTGCTCTCTATGTACTTTACCATGCTGCAAGACATCTCTCTCGTTAGAGTAGACTCGCTACAAACCATCTCCTTCCGCAGTATCGCGAGAG
>VFQN01001630.1_pt1 | contig 36831 bp, 47 predicted proteins | sample 3512371 | NCBI WGS metagenome assembly VFQN01 (sample SAMN10412370, study PRJNA504923) | tailings metagenome | isolation source: Replicate 2 from Balatoc abandoned mine | place: Philippines: Itogon, Benguet | collected 2017-08-28
ACCAATTTTTCTGTTCTCTTGAGTACTGCATCGTTTATTTCGAGTCTCCCCTGTATCTCTTTCTTATGTTTCAAACCCTATTGTGAATCCCCTATCCTGTATGTTGAATGCGCTGCCTGATATTGCTTGTACTCTTTTTCTTTAGGTCTCTGTTCACCAAAGGGTTTGAACAATCAGATTCCCCGCCTAACTCATGGAAATATCGTGTTCCGAACTCGCAGTTTGAGATATTTCAGCAACTTGCCTCTCCTGATAATGGGATCTGGGGAGTTTGTCGTTACTGCTCCATATCAAATCATTCGTTCACAGTCACTATGAAACATCAATTCTCGAGTAGTAGCTCGTTCTTTTTCAGTCGCTCTGTTTGGGAGGAGTTTTTTCACAGTGCTAATAACGATAAATACTTTCTTTCTGTCAGCGATATCCGACGGGTTCCATTAATTTATGTTGAAAATCCTATATTTATTATTCCAATGATCACATTCCACCCAGGTCACATCCTGATCGATCTGTTGGAACAACTATTTTCTTTTATGAGGGATCTTGGCGCAGATATGCACCCTGACTGCATTATCGTTCTCGATGTTGCTTCAGCCTATGAAAGAAGCCTTTTGCATGATATTACTAAGAAGATGACTGCTGATGGTAGATTTCTTGCCTCGACGATAAACTTTTTCTCCAATCATTCCATAACTTCATCTGAATTTGCCAGAAAGACGAGATCCTGTAACTGTGTATTCAAAAATATTTATGTCGGTGTCGATCTCATCTACAGTTCTTACTATCATGGGTATCGCTTTCCTCAGTCGACCTTCGTTTCCTTGAGTAGAAGTTCATATTTCAGTTGGTTGTCAAAACGATTTGAAAATTTCAGTAGTTATCTCCGACAACTGACGCTGAGTCACCAAAGCGAAAATGGAGATGAAATTATTGATGTTTTATTTATCAATCGAAGAGATAATCGCTGTATCGATAATATCCTAGACTTGGAACTGGAGGTGGAAAAATTGGGATGGCATTCAAAAACAAGGGATCTCTCCCAGCTGGACTTGACAGAACAGTTGAGTATCTTTAAAAATTCGAAGTTAATCGCAGCAGCAGGAGGAACAGCTCTTCACAATGTCATTTGGTTTCAAAGTCATATTATTCTTTTTATGCCACCTAATTGGTGTGATTTTAGTTGGCTTTATAGGAATGCCGCGACACTGCGTGGATTGAATGTCAGTGTCATTTGTGCTCCACGCTTAACCCAAGTTGCGGATTGGTCATTCTTTCAATGGTCGCGAAAATCTTGGCTTCAACCTCCACGTTTAACCAAGCATTCAAATTTCAGTGTTTCAGCTGAAAATTTTGCAAGATCTTTAAAGCAATTTACCGCGAGTCAAGAAGATCAAGGAACGAACTTTCGCTGGCAGAACAGTTGTAAGGAAACTCTATTTGCTAGCCCAACAAGGACTCTAATCGATAAGGTCCAAGTGCAGAACCAACCCAATGGTTGGAATTTGATAATTGAAGGAAATTTATATGGAAAGTCGAGTTCCGTTGCAGGAATGTTGAAATCTTCACCTTTTGCCGCTGTTTGTATGAGGTCGTTTCTGGACACAGGGAATCCTTGGTGCTCTGAACTATCTACGATGAATTATTATTCAACTTTAAATATTTTCATGAATAAGAGTTCAGAAGTTCTACATTTTTGGGTACAAGCTTTTTCGACAGGTGCAAAATTTAAGGGGAGTGATATTATCCTTCCAGTTGATTGCAATTTACAGAATTGTGGATATACCAACACTCACAAACTGATTGAATCGGATACAATGATCGACTTAACTGAGATTTTGGATGGTTATTCACTACTTCAGTCCGAATCCCCCCGAATGATTAATCTGAGAGAAGATCTAAGTCTCCAAGATGGATGGACGGAATTTGGATTCAATTTTCTTTTCGATACGTGCAAGAGTTTCCACCTAACTATAAATTATTGTGAACGTATAGCTTTCAAGTTATTTTATCGGCTTCAAAATCAATCACTATTGAAGAGGCGCCAGTTACCTCCTATTCAGTACGTCCCCACTCCAAACAATCCATTTGTGTTCCTTCACGTCGACAAGTGCGGGGGGACAACAATTCGCGAGTAAGTCATTTACTGTGTTATTTCTGTTAATTACTCACTCCTCTCCAGGGTTGTGGCACGATCAGGGAAGAAGCTGGGTTTGAACTTCTTTGTTCCCTGTTACAATGACATCTCTTGCTTCACATTTGATATTACTGAAAACCAAGAGCTCATCAATACATCAATAATTTCTGGTCACTTTCAATGGGATATCTGGAAGAAATTGCACCAATGCAAGAATTTTAATTGTCAACCTCGGTGTCTAGTTGTTGGTCGCTCGCCTATCGATCGAGTTCTCTCTTACTATCACCAAAGATTCTTTAAAGAGTGGCAGTCTAACTACTTTAATAAATCTTTCAACGAGTTGAATGTAGATGATTGGAGGCGCTTAATTGTTGAGCATCGATTTGCTCGTTGGAAAGAGGACAACGAAACTGTAATAGTTGTGGATGAAGGAATGAGTGATCCTATGTGCAGAACAGTTTTAGGGAAGAGAATCTCGACTGGTGTCGAGAATCCGAGATACTTGCCTCTTCCAACTCGACTTAATGAAGAAGAGATAAAAAAGGCGATAGAAAATTCCAAGTCTTGTATTGTTGGCATTACGGAGCGATGGGATGATACAGTTAAGGTTATTCGATCATGGTTTCCTTGGATTGAAATCGTAAAAGAAGTTCAACTGAATGCAGGAGAGAAATCCTATCGCGATTTCAAACCAAGAGAAGACCTTATCGAAGTTATTCGAGAGTATAATCAATGCGATATCCGTCTTTATTCAGAAATGCTCCGCCAATTTAGAAATCAACTTTCTTTGCTCGATCAGTTTGTATGAGGGGATAACAATACCACTTGCATGTTTTATGCTTTCCTACTATAGTTCTTTGATGTTTACCATCTTATACTATCTATTTTCTTTCAAGCTTTTATGTTCACGATAATTATCAGTGTGAAAAGGACTTCGGCCGTAAAATCACCCTTGCTTGGAAGATCTTGACGATTTTGTAGTAAGAAAGGCGATTTCGCTCGAACGACCACCATTCGGTTTTTCTTTCTCGGAATAAATTCGCTTTGATGAGTGCCACAAATCGAATTTACATGAATCATCATTTCACCATTCTTCGACAGGAAGTCCGGATGAACTGAGGGATATCTTGAAACCCCTTGCGCAAATAAACAATCGGCGGTTTTACTGTCGTATAAGAGGAGTCCGTCTTCAGAACTTTCTCTTTCATTCAGAAAAAATGCAATTGCTATCTCCTCTCGATTCGCAAGCAGTATCGGGCTGCTACTTGATAAGGAAGAATTGCTTGAAAGAGCAAAATATTTAACAATTTTGACTTTCTTTGCTGCAGCAAGAGCTGCTGTCAATTGCTACGAATAGATAGAACTATAAAATCTTTAACTTTATATCTAGGGAAATTTACCTGTGCAAAGACTACTAATGAGTTAAAATTAAGTCCATCATCAAAATGACTCGCAAAATAATCGCCATTTGTAAGATCAAACCAAATTGTGGATCTTTGAAGCAATCCCAGGAAATGCTGTAATGCTTTTTCTCTCAAAATAGCGTCAAAGACGGCAAAATCAGCATTTCTCGCCTCATTGAATGCTTTCTCCAGATGTTGTATTACTTTCCAAGAAAATAAATCTCTTTGCAAATCCAATGAATCATCCGATTCTGTGTAAATTGCTCTATTCAAATGATTGAGACCAAAAGCAGGAGGAGCTTTTATGACCTGCAAAAAATAAGTTCTTGGTAGTAAAACGCGATCCAACTTACTTTACTCGTTAACCATTGATTTGAAGATAAGATCTTTTCGAATTCCTTCAAGAACTTGATGTCAATAAGTTGCAACCTGATCAGCATCTCCAACTGGCAGTAGTCAAAATTTAGCTTATTTATGCTGATAACATCAAACGCTGCGAAATTGCGGTGTTGAAAAAGGGATGGAGAGAATTTAAAATTATCACCTGCAGTTTTCCGTCTAATTGGTTTGGGTTCTGAACAAGTGATTGAAACACCATCTCTACGGAACAGAAATAAAAAGGAACAGGTCGTAAGAAACATCCTTACCCCCAGCAATCTTTTCGACGGTAGGTAGAATTGAGAGAAACAAGCTTTCCAGGCAAGAGAACTTTCTGTGAAGTTGCTGTGTGATTTGCTAACTGTTGCAAAGAAAGCGGGTTTTCTTCATCAGAGTTGAAACTCTTTTGATCAGTCTCTAAATCATTAAAAGAATCAAAATTCTTCCTCCGAAGCACCTTCAACAAGTTCTTCAAACTAGATTTTGTCTCCTCCAGCTCCCGAATCTTAGAATTTTGATCTTGATCAACTACCACTTGAATAGGTCGTTCGAAATTGGAAATAAAATCCGTGTCAAAGCCTAACTGTCTCATATGCTGAAATTGTGGATCTTCGATTGAAGTACGATGGGATGGAGTATGAGATGTTCCTTTCAGCTTAATTCTAGAGATGAGGAGTCCTGTTGCACAAGGGCAGCTGAAAGTGAACAATTGCCGCATTTCAAAGATTTCCAGTTCTTTTAGCCTCAATTCTACAGCAGATTTGTGACAGATGTCAAGCAGCACCATTGTTTCAACATCAACCTTTTGAACTAATTGTAAAATCGTATGTGAAGGGATTTTTTCTAACAAGACAATAATATTGTATTTCCCCTCAGCACTATGGAGAGAAGAAACAATCTGCATTCTATCACGCGGAGGAAAATGCCCCATTCGGGAAACACAAACAGTAGAATTAGCTGATTGAAACACAGGAAAAGCAGAGAATTTATCACACTTTCCAAGAATTAAAACATTAATTGCTTGAAATCCCTTCGAGAAATCATCCAGATGCTGCGCGATGGCTCTTCTGTGAGATATCGCAACACTATCATAACTCAAAGTAATTGCATTGGTTGCTTCTAACAGTCGCAACACTTTCATAATCTCAGTGGAAAAGTGACCAACCTTTGAAATGACACCATCGCTAAGAGACGCATCACTAAGTTTCAATAAAATTTGATACAAGCTACATCGGTCCCTCAACACACTAAACGCTGCTGCAACTTGGGGAGAAACGTTTATTTCAAAAACAAATCCGTAACTTGCATAAAAAGGATTGAGGCGAAACACACTCGAAGCTACAGAGCTTGGCAATTTGGAAATAGTGCTTTCAAGGGTACCCGTCCGATCTTCCAACATAACAACAGCGGATAAAATTTCATCTTGGAAATAATTATTATCCAAGTTAAATCGAGAAGATGAAAATTCTTTGAAGGTAGCGTAGACGGAATGTCGAAAGTTCGTGAAATATTCTTCAATAAAGGCTTCCTCTTCTAATCCACTAGCAAAATGTTTGAAAATGACGTAATCCGTAAGTTCAGCTATAGAAGAGAGATAAGAAAAAATCGCCAGAAACATTTGTCTTACTGTATGGATGAGAATAGGCTGTCGGGATCCATGCACCTGGTTTAAAGCCATGATTGTGGAGTATGGCTTCTATCTCTTTACGAGAAAACCAAGTGCAATTAATCGTGTGTAGAAGATCATCTACTTTTCTTGGAGGAACGATCCTTTCAACAGGCTCCTCTCCAAGCATCTTCAATAACTCTGTATCCTCAAGAAACAATCTCAAGCCATGCAATTCCAAGTAATTTCGAATTATATTCTTCGCCTCAATACTGAATGGGACAAGATTTGAAGGATTTGCTTTCTTGAGGATCTCCTTGAGTCTACTTACATGAATGTTCCGAGAAAAGTAAGTTAATCCTATCAAAATAACGTGAGAGAAGCTGCTTAGAGTTTTAGGCTCTTACCAATAACACCATTTGGCGATAGCATGGATCTAAAGAGATTTAAATGATTACTGTACATTTCGCTTAAAGAAATTCCGCCATTGTATTCAATATAGTCAAAACGATACACATCTGATTTCACAGCAAAGTTCTCCAAACTAATTCGATTGATGGATACAAACTCCAGCAGATTTGGTAGAGCTAGCAAACTACTACATTTTGTTATTTCTTCCAAGACTATTTCATACAAATGTAAATCCTGTGTTATCACAATAATTTGAAAAAAAAGGAAATTTCGACGAAGAAGGGAGCCAACCAGGCTATAGAGCAACTTTCTTTCAAAAAACTCAGCAAACAAAATTCTATTTTTCCCCTGCAGATTACAAGTAGTTAACTGAAGTTTATGGAAAATGGTTACCGTAAAGGTTGTTCCTTCGATCGTCTGAAAAGTAGACTATCATCCCCACCGTATATATGATGGATAATATCAGGGAATGAAGCTGCGCCCAAAAATTGTCGGAATCGGGAGCTTAATTGATATTCCTAAAAAGATGAAGATATTTTTTATTGACCCAGTCAGTATGCGTACCTCGGAAGCGGGAGGGGTGGGTAAAACAAATGAGGAGCAAGTGCTTTCTAAAGCCAAACGGGCTCGAAATTCGCTGCAAGGGTGGAGTTGAAAACGGTTGTTCATCAAAAAGATTTGCAACTCGTTCACTAAACAAATTTTTAAAGGGTCTGAAAGGTAAGAGTCCGGATTAATTTCGAGCACGGAAGAGACGATACTTTTCGCCTGGTTAATGGAAGTACTGCTACCGCTACAGCTATTAGTGGAAAAGGAGCTTATCTGGTTCAATCATATCGAATGAGCAAAGAAAGTTAAAGAATGAAGACCTTACCATTAATAACTGAAACCAAGCATCTCCTCTCGAAAGCATACTGTTGGAGAATTTAATCGAATTAATATCCATTACAAGGGAAGGAACCGCGCATGTAACAGTATGGAGCATATTTAACATTAACCGTTCTTGAACCTCCTGTTGGAGCAGGTTCTCCAATTCAATTTGAGCAAGATCAAACCGATTCACAAGCAAAAGAACACGAGCTAGTTGGACAGAGCATTCAACCTGCTTTCGGTTATAGTCACGGCATAAACTAAACCATCTAACTGCCAACGAGTAGTCCTGCAATATCTTATGAAAGAAAAAGGGTTCTGAGGCTAGTTCCTTACCGTTAGAAATGAAGCAAAAATTCCTCCGAGTGTGTACATAGCTGCCCATCTCTCCTCTACAAACTCATCCGTATAAGTAGAGTACAAACGACGTTCTAAGAAATGTACAGAGCGTTCAAGTGAGGTCTTGTTCAAAATTCCGGTCTGGGAAAAGATTGCTTCTGCATAAGCATAGTAGGTGATGCCGAGATAGTAATCCACATGAGAATCATTCGGATAAAGAATTAGATCGCGGTTTAATAGTTTGAGGTCGAATTCGTATCTTGTAATACCATGAGAATGACCGTGTCCAACTGTTGCATGCCAAGTTCCAATTTGTTCTATTTCGTGGACGATCCAATTAATTGGCTTTATTTCATATAGTCCGATGTCAAGAACCTCGTGTAAACTATATCTCATTTTCAAATCGGCTTTGTGACGGAGTAACCAATCGATTCGCCTTCGTGTAATTCCTAAACACATAAAAATAGAAGAATAGCAGCATCAAACTAATAACACGTTACCATTTCTATCGAAAACGATAAATCGAAAGACATCAGCGGAATTATCAATTTCTGTTAACTTTATAGTTGATAGATCCGGCTTCCAATCCGGATCAGCTATCAAAACATGTGTTGCATTCGGGAAAAACTGCCAAGCGTAGTTGAGACTTAGGGTTCTGGCTTGACCAAAACCAGTAAAAGTGTAATTCAAAATGACATGCGGCCTATTAGCAGCCTTTAATATTTGTGAAACCTTCTTCGCTGAATGATCAATTGTTCTTTCATCGACCAAAATCACAAAGTAGTTGACCACCGATGCCCACAAAGGTAAATTTGATTTGATATTCACCTCTTCATCCCGAATCATCATCGTCATCACGAGAGAAGACAAGGGAGATGGAGTTGACGCATAGAGAAACACTAAGCATGTTGCGATTGGAATCAACAAGCCAAAGATCGCTTTGAACTTCATTTTCAATAGCGTAAAGTTACGATCGACAAAATTCGCGAAATGAACGAAATGAATCTGTTCTCATTTATTCCGTGGTGCTTTGCTCTCTCAATGTTGATCAAATCAATGCTTTATCTCTTTGAGAATGATTGGAAAGTACTTCATCAGCGCCCTCATCTTTTTCGACAATCGATATTGATCGATAGCAAAGGGCTATTTCGGGTGATAGTGAGCATCGGCTGTTCCATTTCGCTGCTGATCTTCTATGAAAAGCAATATTTTATCTTCTACCTTCTCATTTTATGCGCTATTATAATATTTTCTCCCTATTTGATGAAGGCAAGTCCATTTATCTCTTGTTGTTTAGATCGTCGTCGTTCTTGTCATGATAAGCTAATGATCACATCAATGATATATGCAATATCGTGTCTCTTCTCCTTTCTTTGGTATGAGGATCTTGATTACAGTTTTTTTTGTTTGATTACGACAATTGGATCTTTGGTTTACCATTACTTCCGAGAGGGCAGATTTTTCAATTTTGATAATATTTTTGCGACAGTACACTTTTTCGTATATTGCTTTACATTAACCGATTCTTACGGTAAATGCAATGAGTACTTTATATTTGGGCTTGTAAGTTTTCCTATAGCTTTGTTTTCATTGGTGCATTGCGGATTACCTGCACAAATTTCCTTTCCAAGCGAAGGGATGTGTGTTCGAGAATCGAGACCAATTTATGATAATTGGCACGCTGTTTGGCACCTCAGTTCCGGCGTCGGACCAACTCTATCTCTCTTTTATTTGCATAGTTTTTATTTTGAATTGAATGTAATGGGTTACCTTGAGAGGAGGCAGATTTACACATTAGCTTTGATTGCATCCACTTTGATAAACATAGGAGCGAATTGGTTAGGAATCATACCATTAGATTAAATAAATTATATTCACAACTTTGGTAGATTCAATCATCTTCACTATCACTACTGCTACTACTTGAGAATCCTCCATCTGAGTCATCGTCATCATCTTCATTCACATTCATATTAAACCGCCGTTTGCTCATTTCCATGGCAAGCATTCCCAACAAACCACCAGCAGCTTGCACCTTCTGAGGCTTTGAATCTTCTTCAATTGTCACGGTTTTTAATTTTGGTCCTTTTTGAATTTCTTCTAACAAACTCATTCTCGGCGGAGCCCTGGCGGTCTCAGAAGGAGCCGTTGCGGAAAGTTTAACCTCTGACAAATTCAAACCTGGAGCTTCCGACTTTATACTCAACTTACTCACTTGACTCGAGAGAAAAGCTTCAATATCTTCTGACGCAAAACCATCTGCGGTCATTTTCTGACGCACCGCACCTGGAGGTAGCATTTCTTTCATCTTCACGTATTTTCTGAAAGGATCATCTTCCGCCATATCAGTAGACGACGTGGATACTGATGGAGGGGGTGGAATAGCGGGAGCTTGTTTGGGAGGTGGAGGTGGAGGTGGGCGAGAAGGTGGGGGCATGCTTGGCGGAGGAGAGGATGGCAGCGGGGGAGGAACGCGCGGAGCAGACGTGGGTATTGGGGGAGGGGGTTGCTTACGAATTTGCTCGAGTGGCTCGACTTGTACAGTATTAGAAGCCACATGATAGTCGGATGATACCTTCGAACCACCATTCGGAATTGGAGGCGGGTTGGATTTGGACAGCGGAGATACTGAACGAGTCGTGGCCGGAACAGGCGGCGGAGGAGATTTGGGTAGAGAAGCCGTCAGCTGCTTAGATTCATTCCCTGCTGCAGGAGGCCAACGAGCACTGGCATTTAGTGTGTGCACTTCGGGTTTCTCAGTGACAATGGAATTTGTTGCATCAGGGGGCGGCGCAGATCGCTTTTGGGCAAATTTGGAGGCCACAGCTAAAGGAAAAAAATGATCAAGCAATTAGGAAAGGCCGTTATAGACGTACCTGAGCTCCGACGATGAGGCTTTATCACTGAAGTGGCATTCGCACTCGACGAATCATTGGGTGAAGTGTTCCCATTATTTCCAGACACAGAAGGAGTTTTGGTTAATGGCGGGCGGGTAAAACTATCGACTGGTGTCGATGTAGAAGAAGTTTTAGTTAAAGGAGGACGTGAAAAGTTGTCGGTCGAATTATTGGGATTTACATTTCCCAAATATTTTTGTGCGACAGGGTTTGCCGTTTGTAAAGGGTTGACCTTAGTTTCAACAGTATCTTTTTTCGTTGACTCATTAACTTGAAGGGAAGGAGCGGTTGAAATTTTATTTCCAGAGTTATCAGCTTTGGAAGGACTGATAGGAGTTGTCGAGTTTTCCGCTACTTTGGGGACAACACCAGTTTTACCGCTAAAGCAATTATCACAAATCTTTTGCTTCTGAGTTTTACTAATATGAGGAATAATCTCGCGGTTATTTAAGTGTTCACTGCAAACCAAAGCCCCGCATTTACGACAATGGTGACGACGATTCCAAAAAGTGAACGGCTGATGGGAGTAGGAGGTTAGAGCATACCTTGGAGAAACGAACAAAAGCGTACCTTGTTGCATTGAGTGCAGTTATCACTATTATGATCTGGTGTCCACAGCGGAGCAGATTCTTGCACATCAGTTTCTCCTTTAGCTACTCGAAAAGATTGAGCAGCATTTTTTATTGCATCAATCCACTCTTCACAAACGGTTTGTGTTGGAGCAATTACAACAAAAGACTTCTCAGCACCGTAAATTTCGAAGGCATTTTTGACTTCATTCGAAGAATGTGCGGCCACAGAACACTTATTGAGTTCAAGGGCTCTATTGAAAGTATATTTATCCCCTCCCAAAGCAGTTGCATAAATTAAATAATCATGAAATAACCAAAATCGAAACGTCTTGTTCTTTCTCCGGCAAACTTTCTTTAAATCTCCTTCTTTAATGAACTTTCTCTCCATTGTCACTAATTTTTGTACAACTGGCTCATTGCCGATCGTAATCAATGATGCTTGAATTTCCAACAATTTTTCAAAATTCTCTTTTAACTTGATCAATTCAGTGATTTCTTGATCAACTGCTCCAATTTTCTCCAAAGCTGCGTTGATTGAGGCGTAGTCACTATGGTTGGAAGCAGTGATCTTCTGCAAGTCCGAGATTACAGAATGATAAAACATTATTCTTTTTCGAGGCAGTTCTAGCTTTTCCTGCAATTTACCTGGAACATTAGCAAGAAAAACCTCGGCATCCTTTTGAAATTGCGCAAAATTGGGATTTTTCAACACTCTAACCATCGCCTGCTGACCAGAGGAATAAGACTTGAACTGATCATATAATGCCAGTGCGCTTGCAGAGATAAAGAAATTGCCGACTACCAAATTTTCTGCCCATTTCCCGTTGCTGCATAATGTTTCCAAAGACTTGACGAAATCTCTAACACCATGCGAAATTCCCTCAGCAGCGCGAAGAAAGATCAAAACATCCGGCTCTTGCAAGGCATCAGTGATTAATTGTGATTGATATTTCGATGTCGTTGTAGCTCGCGAATCGAACAACGCATCCGTTTTCTCGACAGTATCAGATTCAAATTCACCAGAGGCAATGGAACGTGAATTCATTGCGGCACTCAAAACAGCTCCTTTGCTCGCACCAATTAAAGGTTGAATGAGGGTAATATTCAATGCAACAACTGCCTCGGCGAATTGCATTTCGCTGATTAAAAATTTATAAATCAGTGAGCAACGTGGTCCTAATTTGCTGGCATCTACTCCAGGAATGTTGATCGGAGCTTTCGTCATGATAGAGGTACGCTTCTCAGCTCTTTTGGCCTTTTTAAGTTGTTCGATATGATGGATGATAACCGGAAACCAATCAATCGCCTCCTCCTCAGTCGCTAATTTGAAGTTTTCAAACTTATCTGGGGTATCACGCTTCGACAAACTGAAACCACTTTTCGTACCACCAATTTCATGAGTTTGAAACGTAGCTCCTTTCAGCTCAATCGTATCATGTACCTTAAAGTATCCAGTGACAGCACTTCGAGAACTGTAAATCAAAGCGTCATTAAACAAATGACCATAGTAGGATTTAGTCTCAAGTTCACCGTTCTTCTTCACTCTCACCCGTTCGATTTCACCTTCTCGCAACAACTTGCGATTAGGAGTAAAAATAACAGGATTTCCTACAACTAAAAGAACCTAAGAAGCAATTTCGAAGGTGAAAATAGCGCACTTACATCGACTTTGTAAAGTGAGGAGCATCAGATGCTCTTCTTCTTCCTTCAATTTCACATCCACATACTCAGATTGAGCGATAATAACATCTAACGCTGCCTCCAAAGTAACACTTGCCTTATCATTATCGGGAGTCAACCAAACGTATTCCTGAAAATCGTTTCGATACTTTTGGTAGTGTTGCAAAGGAGAAAGAATACTAGCAGCCAAGCTGAATTCACCCTGATTTTCAATAACTTGAGCAAGGCCTCTTCTGTTTCGCTCAACTGCGTTTATTAACTTGGAATTCTCAGATGCGTACTGAGCAAATAATTGTAAGGAAGGAGCAAATTGTGTGTGAGCAGCAGCAATTTCTACTTCATTTCTAGATTTGCCAAGGGCAGCCAAAAAATTAGAACAAGTTTTATGCATATCTGCAAGTAAATTAAAACTAACAGCCACACCAGCATCCGCGAGAAAATTTCTTTTGAAGACTGTGTCTCGCAATTGCAGAGGGCTGATAACTTTCTCAATAATTTCGCTTAAAGTATCTACGAATTTCTTTTCTTCCGCCTTAGAATTATCAAATATTTCTTGTCGCTTTGAGAGTTTCGAGGTCGTATCCAGACTCAAATAGGGGGAGCTTTTTCGAATATGGCCATAGCTAAGCGCTAACCAACCTTCCTTGTGATCGTCTGTATGGCTCCCATACAACCAGTCGCCATCAATTTTCAAAATAACGATTCTATCTCCCACTTTAAAATCCAGTTCACCTTCATTCTTGCTTGTATACTCGTAGTCTGCAATGAAAATTGGGTTACTTATCGACATTTTCTGTTGTCAAAAGATTTTTTTGTTTCTTGGGAAAATCTCGCTTTTTAAGAAAATCAATGTTTTCTAAACGTGGGAGAGGAGATTGCAAATGACATACTAAATCATGAATAAAATTTTACAAATAATGCTGCTGATCATGTGGTTCGCGGCGGAAAGCGTAGCATATCTAAAGCACAGTCTACCCAAGCGAATGAGAGTCTCCTCGTGGATGGTTGGTTTTCATGGTCAGGATTTTCATTATTTACCAATCTACAGTCCTGAAGACGAAGTGCAATATCCTCGAATCCTACATATCGCCGGAATTTATCCGAATCTAACACCACATGAACTTATGATGCCACAATCACCTCCGCCCGCCCAGCCAGGATATTGGATGTACGACTTTCCCGATCCTAATGGCATTCATCTCGGAATAGTGGCATTACCCGGATCTGAGAACCTTTCAAAATGCATAGATCCAATTGCAGTTATTTCTAAAACTACAGATATTGGAATCAAGATGCATGGTGAAGAGGAAGTTGTCATAGTTATTGACAGAGGGCAAAGGAAATTCTCAACTAGCGACTTTTTTGCAGTGAGTACAGAAAAAGACAAGATTCAAATCGCTTGGATCACTGAACAAGAGCTCGAAAAAACAGAAATTCTAGGAAAAGTTGTCCTTTGTGCATTACCGAAGGCTCCTCGAAAGGTGAGTTCTTTCTTGGAGGAGGAATATGATTAATAACAAGTCCGAGATTCTGACATTCATGGATTGGTGTCACTGCGCTTTATTTTCATATGTAAAATGTAAATTATAATTAACGTCTTCATTCTATACCTAGGTACCTGGTTTCGCATTCTTGACGGTCGGACAGGGCAAAAGGTGGGTAAAAAAGTAAAAAAGGAAGGAAGAAACGCTCAATCGAAATAATTCATATGGGGGTCGATGAGGAATTCAACGAGAAAATTGACACTTGGATCAAGGACATTCTCCAAAATCCAAGAAACTTGGCATCAGAGACAGAACTTCATGAACAAGGCAGTTTAGCACTGAAATATTTCAAGGAATACGATTTGGACCACTCTAATAGGTTAACGTTCAATGAGTTAAAGTTATTATGCGAGCATTTGGGATTACCGATGGAGAGAGATGAAGAAGAAGCTCTGCTCAAATTAGATCAAGATGGAAATGGAACGTTAGATTTGTTTGAATTTATCTCTTGGTGGTTGAAAAGAATCAGTACTTTACCAAATCCGATGAAACAGCAAGAGGCAATCGCGAAATATACATTTTCAAAATATGACGAAGATCATTCTGGTTTCTTAGATCACACTGAATTAGGAAATCTAATTGAAGCTCTTGGTGGAAACTTCACCGAGGATGAAATTCGGCAGGCAGTGCGAGAGATTGATTGCGACAACTCTGGTGTGATTGAAAGCTCGGAATTTGTAGTTTGGTGGACCAATCGTGCGATAAATAGTAGGGAATCTTGTAGCTTGATTAGTATAAAATTGAAGAAGTTGGCTGCGAAGGCAAATCAAGTTTTTTCTACTGATATTTTCACTGCTGGTTGGAAAGGTGACAAAGAATTGATTTACAATTTTTTAGAATCTGAAAAAAGGCTGCTTCAAGCTTCTGATGAGGCTGATTTTGGTGAGGGGTGGACGTTATGGCATTATTTATCATACCGTGGATATGTTGAATTAATGCATCAATTGTTTGAAACGTTCGGATCTGTGATCAATGTTAACGTCTTAAATAATGACGGATTCACACCCTTGTTTTATGCAAGTCAGCAGGGGCATCTGTCATTAGTTGAACTACTTTTAGATCATGGAGCGGACCCTACAATTTTCGGTCGTAGTCAGGTGACTAGCACCACAGATGGAGTTGAGGAACAATCTCTCTACGAATTCATGTCTCCTGTTGAATTCGTACAAGATTATCCGAAGTTACGGTCGATTTTTACTCGTCATCCTAAATGCGTAAAACCGAAATCACTTTCCCGATTAGACTACCAAATCAACTTTTCGTGTACCAATCTGAATATGTACTATCTCAGCTTTATAGTAATGGTACCGCTAAAATCAATCAGCAGTTTACCAATACGAGGTTGGAAATTATATCTTCGATGGGAAAATTCAGGTATTCTTATTAACCGAGAAACAAGCACTTCTTTCCTAAAGAATCAAAGAAGGTTTCTCCAAGAATTAGCTGCGCCGCTATTGGATGTGATTACTATTCCAGTCAGCGCTGCTGATCCTATCCAAACTAACGCATATAACAACACTACAATAAACAATATTTTAATCCCGCAATCATTCATGCAACGGCTCAATCTTATTTGTTTGTGCATCTTCCTGGACGATTTGGAATTGGAGGTACTTGTGCCTCCTTCCACCAACTTAACATTAGATCAGACCATTATATACTTCCTGCAGTACTTTTCCGAAATATTTACGCACATATTGGGTCAAATTTTCGTGCTAATATCAACATTAACAAAGCGAAGTGTTCAATCATTACTTGCCGTGAAATTGGAAGATTTATTCTTCACAACACTGTCTCGATTGGTAAAACATCCTTCAATCGATTCAAACGAGCAACAGCGAAAAGGTTTTGAAGAAGCATTCCTTCTGCTTAAAACCCTAGTTTCAGAGAAGAAACGTTCGATCTTGAAAACGAAGGAATCCAAGTCAGAATTGTCAGATCGAGCAGAAGGAGATTCGTTGAATTTAAATCAGCTAAACGAATGTATTGCTGATTATTGGCCAAAAGAGGCAAACACCCTCCCGAAGAATTCTAGGACAACAGGCGAGAACGGCTTAAAAGCCGTGGCAGATGGCAGAAAGAAGCGATTTCAATCAGACTTCTTTCTCGTAAAAGATCCATCACCAATAGTTGAATTTTCTGTGCAAATAATTTCCAATAATGTTCTGTACGAAAGCGAGCCCAGTGAATCATCTAAGTTGTCAGTAAACTTCAACCTTCTTGAATAAATTGTTAGGCTTCTCAACCACAAAACTTTTAAATTAGTAAAAGGATGTGAAGTAAGAATTATTTACAATCCATATCAACATTCTCTCGACACAGAGAAATGGAAAGAAGATGTAATTGAAGGGAGCAGGAAGAGCGTTGCGATGAATAAGTTGGAAATAAAGTCCAAGCAAAGCTAGTAAACCTCCGACAACATTAACAATCCATTCTCTGTAAGTTTGAACGAAGTCTTTGGTGGTTGAGCTGGTTTCGGCTTGTGCCAGTAAAAAGTTAACCAAATTTCGACTCATAAATAGACCACCTCGGGTTGCAGAGTGCACAGAAGCAAATAGCCTTTCAATAGTCCATGCCAGACTAATCGCTATAATTTTGAGCAAAGTTAAGAGAATAAAATGACCCCAGCTGCTAATTTCCTGCGGAATAACAGCCTCCAGAATGGGCTCTGCAACTGAAAGCAATGGCTTTTGTAATAAATTACTTATCGAATTTCCTAGAGTCACCGTTTTTGCGAAACGAATCTTAAGTGTAGCAATAACCGCAAGAAAAGCTGCATTCAAAACAAAGATTGCTTGCGCTAATTCATGCGGATTTACTGCTGCCATGGTGGCAAAAGCCGATTGCAATATCAGCGATCGCTTCTTATCTACGCGATCAATATCCCCAAATTTTTCACTTAAATAATTCGATTTCTCTCTATTCTCTTCAATAATTTTAGAGAAGCGTCTGGACGAATGTCGAATTTGGCGAAGGTCTTGCTTGATCTGGCCTAAGGAGTTCAAAAGTCGCTCTAATCCAAATAATCGAAAAGCTTCGAAAGCAGCAATAGTCGTGAAGAAAAATGAACCAAAGAAACAGAACAAGAAACCGAAAAATATTCCTACCAGATATTCTGGATGATGGGATCTTATTATCTGCCATATCGCTGACAAGCTCTCAAAGATAAGCTCAAGAATAATAAGAATTCCAACAAAAAGAATTTCGATGAAAAATGCCACTCTCTGAAGTAAAGGATAGAACGTCAGCACCCATGACTGAACCACCGATGGAAGAAACGAATTCAAAATAGCAAGATAGTATTCAAGGCGAGCTTCAAGATCTTCGGTTAAGATGAACAAACTTCGAATTATTTCAATAAAAGCCACAGCAAATTCTTCAAGTTGGTGGACCGGAAGCACAAGATCCTCTGGAGATGAAGGAGTTCCATCCGTAACTTCCTCCCGTTCCTTGTGTATATTATTTTCACAGAGGAGTTCCGCCTTCACTTCTGTAATTGGAGAAAAAACAACTCCTGGTTCAACAACATTAATCTTTCCAACCTCAACAGTGTGAAAATCCCTCTTCCCCTGGCAATTAGGTTCTCCATCAGGTTGATGAAAGTGGAAATTTTTTCTGTTTAATAGCTCGAGTTTTTCTCTCAAGTTTAATGAATTCTTCTCTTCTAATGAGACGCAATCTTCGCTCGTGCTGGGTCTTGTTTGCGGTCTCGATTGAACGCTGTAATCTTTGGATTTTTGTCGAATAGAGATTCTTTCCGACATCCGCGTAACTAGCTTCGGTGCAGTGAAATGGTTAGAGTTGACACCTGCAAATACTTTTGCATTTGTTGTAGCATTTCTTTTTCTGTCAGTTGCCTCTTTCTCTCCACTCCTCTCATTTTTTGTCTCTTTCATCATTCTGTTATTTCAACAGCTAAATTTTTTGATTACTAGCCCTAATTCCTAATTTCCCCAATTTGCACACAAAAAAGACCCAAAAATTGATATTTAAATATTACATCGATCAAAGATCAAGATTCCATTTGAAGCATCTATAACTTGTAAAACAATTTCATTTATGTTTGGCGTCATCGATCCTATACTTTTTTCCTTAGTATCTCCTTTGATCGATTGTAACTCCGTGGATAGGATATTAAAACCCTTTTTCTCTAAAAAGGAAGGACGAAACAAGATACCCACTTTTTCTCCGTGAAACTCATTCCAAAATAAAATGGCCTTTGAGCACAGAAGTGACTGCAACCTATCAACGATTTGCTGCTGAGATACAGTAATCAAATTGTCATTTCCACTGAAATAAAATACTACTTAATGTGTGCAATTAAACCAAAAAGAAGACACTTACATTAACAATTGTTCAACCGTTAGATCTTGTATCGGGGTATTTTTATAGAGATGCAACTGATGAACACTAGGCAGAGAAAAATGATAAGCGCAGGCTTTTGCAGAATTTGTTGGTACAAAAGCATCAGAAAAGCGAAAGACTAAATGACAGCGTTTATAAATCTCTTCATTCTCAAAAGTTGACTTTAAGAATAATCTATTTGCTTCTTCACGATTCGGATCATTATTCAACCCAAAGGACGGTAAGCAGTGACTCAGCATTTTACAGGTAGCTTTGGCGAAAAAAATAAAGAGATTAAATACTACTCGCTCTGGTACCTGATGTCGCTCTAGATAAGAAGGGAAGAATTGATTCACTTTATCATTGGACGTGACAATATACATAATAGGACTCAAGTGATTTAAGCGATAATCATCAAGCGTCGATCCATTTTGCGTTTCTGACTTGAAATATTCTCGATTTGCTTTGAATCGTAGATAGACATTGTTACGAATGTCAGCAGTAAGAACACAATCGCTGGGATTGAGATCTATCATCCAAGGCTCATCATCCCAATTAAACTCAATAATACTATAAAGAATTCGAAAAATGAATTTTGAAAAGTTCATTCAAATCAAACTTACCTTTGTAGACAGTGATGAAAAGCAATTAGAGGGGTAGTTGGCGCTCTAAAGCCACGAGGAAGTAGAAATTCCTTAGCTACCATAAGTTCCATTACCTCGTGGCAAATATGACCGGATAAGTTGTGATTTGCCAACCAAAACTGCATCATTTTAACAGTTTCAGAAAAGATTGGAAACTCCATTTGAATGGTTTTAATTGCGTTGTGATGCAACGACGGAATCACCCATTGTCTATTCAAGAAAACACCATCAAACGGAATAAAAGGAATTGATTTAAAAAAAAACTTACCGATTCGTCAACGGCAGGAGGAAATCCACCATGTTTGACGAATTTTGATTTAGTGATTTTGAGGAAATGTCTCCCGACAACACAATCCTTTCGTTCTCAACTCCTGCGAAGGGGATGAATCGAAACAGAAATCCCTTCCACATAATATCAAGCAAAGTGTCCTGAACTATTGACTCAATCTATAAGGTGATGTTACGTTCTAATTTTAATAAACAAAGATTAAATTACCTGAAACTGTTTTCGTAGTTCATATTTAATTTTCAATAAAAATGCCGATTTACATTGCAAGATGGCTTCGGTTGACTTCGGCCACTTTCCAGAGCTTTCAAATTTGAGCAATGCAGCTATTGGTTGGAAACATCGAGGAAGCATAAGGCCATTAAACTGTTTCAACAAAGATGGAACAGTTTGTTGGACGAAATGTTTTTCCTTCAAGTTATCTTCGGTACATTGCGACAGTAGCAAAGGATGAACAGAAGGAGTCCAGAATGATGTTTGACGAAGAGCCGAAGCAACTGGTAGGACGGTATCGATGCTAAGAGGCAAACTCTGAATCTGAGAGGTTAGGATCGATTTCAACTCATCAAAGCTAGTCATAATCTGCAAATAAAGGTGAGAGGTAGAATTTCTACTATCAAGTTTTTCACTCTTCGTTTCAATCAAATTTGTCACCAAACTGACATGATTGCTAAGACGATAACTCGACGCTAGTGAAAAGATGCGAGAGGCATCAAAACCGAGGTGATATTTAAGAATGAACGTAATGATGTCTTTAATGACCCAATAATGATTTTCTCCAGAATCTGAATTCTCCCACACCACAGATTCTTGAATAGATCCATCACGAAATCGACGGACTTCACACTTGCTTCCCCAGAAATCTTTGAAGGACATCAAATGAAAAATGTTTACTTTGCCCTTAGCTTCGCCTCCGTTCAAGACAAGGGGTGAATCTTGCACGATGGATGGACCACGTTCGACCTTTCTACTATAATGTTCCTTGTCCAATTGTAAGCCAGCCGAAATTATAATCTTATCGGCCCATATCTCACCAAATGACGAGTTAACTTTGTTTGGTGATTGGACATAGCAATTAATAGCTGATACTCGATTTCCCAAAGCGCGTTCAAGGATTCCTCGTATTTCTCGACTGAAATAACTATGCACTGGAAAATGGAGGCTTGCATCTTCCATTGATTTGTAGTATATTTCAGAAGCTCGATCTTTGCTTGAGGAAAGGATTGTGGACCACTCTCGATCAACGGCGAAATGGAAAAATAAATCATACTCAGAGAAGAATGATCGGCTCTCGAGAAAATAGTGTTCGAAAATATTTGAACGAGAAAAAGAAGACAGCGAAGCAGCGCTTCTCAAATTAGGACCATGAGATAATGCAAGAGATTTTTCTGCTTCGAAGCGAATATGCTGAATCATGGATTGAGACACGCGCCACAACACATTATAATAGACTAGAGAGCTCCCTTGGTTTCCCGAAAGTTTGGTGGGGTGAAGTAAGCATACTGGAAAGATTTCTTTGAATTCTTCTCGTTCTCCATCACTTATATTGGAAAATTCGAGAACTGTGGTACTGAAATCAGTGCTCACAAAGAAATTTAAGATTCCCTGAAAGATGACTTCTGGACTAGTCTGTGGCAGAATTCGCTTAGATTGAAGAAGATAAGCAGTCAATACAGTAGCTTGATGGCCATCAACCCCATCAGCAGCAAATCGAATTTCGCGCTTGGTTGCCCAAATCTTATCAAACTACTAAAAGAAAGCTAAAGGATTCGCAAGAAATCTTACCTTGAAGAGGATAATAGCGTGAATGACGTTTGGAAAGGAAGATGCGATACGAGAAACAATCTCTTGGTGAAGAGGGAGGACAATATCTTCCAGTATTGCCATATTATAGTGAGGAGTCGGCGAGAGTAGCGACAAATCCAAATCTACATCGTATTAGTTAAAAGAGCTTGAACTGAAGCAAAACTAGATAAGCGAACCTTTTTCTTGCTTCGTTCTCAATTCGGTTTTCCATTGCTGAGGACGCACGTTGTTCTTACGATTGCGAAGTTGCAAGGTTTTGATACAACTTTCGGGTAAAACTGGGATGATACGCACTGTGAAGCGATCCGAAAACCCAGGGATAATGTTCAACACTGGCTTTCTTGTGTCATATTTTAACAAATGAACAGAAATGTTACGATACTGCTGTTGATGATGGAGTTTCTTGTCGCACATTTGTAGCGACTTCCAAACACCAGCAAGAAAAAGTTTTCGCTTGTTGAAATAACGAAAATCCAGCACATCCCTGGAAGAAAGCGATGGTTTATAACTAAGTATTATTCAGGCGTTTACAACATGCTTACCTAGGTTCGATCATTGATTCTGGCAGAGTGAGGAGGAGATCTATGTTGTAGTAGGGAGGAGTCATAGCTTTCGAAGTTGCTGATCCAACAACATCGACATGAGAAGGAGACTGATATTCGATGGAAATCTCTTGAGAGCTATTCTCAAGGATTTCAAGCCCACAATAATGTTGTTTGCTGATCCAGTCAAATGTAATAATCCTTCCATTGCATGAAGATCGTTCAGAAGTCTCCAAAAGGTCGTTCTTGAGGACTTGTAACCATTCAGCAACTTTGTCTTCATCAAGGAAATCTTGAGTTGCTATCGTCGTTTCTCGGAGAAGTTCTTCACATTGTAATTGCAGTAAATTATTTTTCAGGAGAATTTCCATTTGCTGCAATTGTTTTTGCTCCTCTTGCGTTGGTAAGTCCGCTATGACTTTTGCTTTCTTCTTCTGAAAAGTCGAATCATTTCCTGACGATCGCTTCATGATAACTAACAACTGTTCCACTGTTTGTTTGATGAAAGCAAGCGAATGGTCGCTCGATATATCAGAAAGGTTGGAAAGACAAAAAACTTCCTTTTCTTCTACAGTAATTTAGTAAGATTCAATAAACAGTTCTGGGCTATTCCTAATCGGAAATACAACACCTACAAATTCATTCTTAAGTATTTTAGTTTTTACGACCTCCAGCAGCTGTATCTGGTCGTTCCAGTGTAGTCATACCTTTTGCACCCCCTCCTCCTTTCTTCAGTTTCGCTAATTCTTTCTTCAAAGCATTCATTTGCGCTGCTTGGACTCCAGGACCTGCTGCTACCATGTTCGTAATGTCTTTGCACCTATTTGCAAAGGCTAGCGAGTTGTTTGACTCCTGCAAGTTGTAATCAGCAGGTGATGTGTTGACGAACATCAATGTTTTCGCATTTCCACCAATAGAGTCAGACATCAGCATAGTTAGAGGATGGTTTCGATAAGGAACATGCTGCTGGTTGGTCGTAAGCGCTGCGATAACATCTCCCAAAGCCGACAGTGACTTGTTTATGCTTTGAGCCTCCTTTAGTTGTTCTCCTGAAGCGCCAGATTTATCAACACGCTACATCATGATAAATCAAAATTTTGTCACGTGAGAAAAATAGTTTTTACCTCAGAGCCTGCAAGATCAACTAGTGTTAGCTTCCCAACAGTTTGCGTTCCACTGCGTCGGTTGGTCAACTTCACCACAAGAGAGCATATCAAGTGCGATCGGCTACTTTCTGCATTCATTTGTGTTGATGCAGTTGTGCGCCGTGCTGAACCTACAAAAAATAATTAGGTACGCTCAATTAGAAATGACGAAGAATACCCTTCGCAAATATTCTCATCACTTCGCTCGGACTCTTCGCAGTCATCGTTTCCGCGCCATCAACCTAGATTGAAGTGAGAGTCATCTTCTTCTGCTTCAATCAAAATTATGAAGCAAAATACTTACGTAGACCAAGCCTGTCGGACTATGTTCTGCCAATGTTACTTTTAATGGAGGATCGGGCTTTTCATCTTCATCTTTTTTCTTCCTTCTTTTCTCTTTCAACAAGTCCTCTAAACCATCTCGATAAAGTTGAAACATTTGCACTTCCACAATAGCCTCAACTTGAGCAGTTCTCTCGTTTAATAATCGGAATAGCTCTGACACAGCGCGAGGAGTGATTCCCGCATGTTCATCAAATTCTCCGCTTTCAGACAAGCACGAACCTATATCCGCACTCCCTATCATAGTATATGACTTTCCTGAATTCAAACCGGTAAACCAACAACGTTGAAGCGGTGATGGAATTACCTGCTCCAGTTTGACCGTAGGCAAAGATACAAACATTGTAGCCGTCTATGACAGACATTATGAGATGCTTGGTGTCTTTAAAGACATCAACTTGACTATTTCCTTCTGTTCCGGCGAAGACTTGATCGAAATCATAAAATTTCTTATTATCAGGACCACCTAAACCTTTTAACATCACAGTCATCTTTCCATCCTATGAAAACATCAGCTACAAATCGTATTAAATTCAAAAACCTAACCTTGAAGATGGCTTCCTGGCTTCCTCTTTCTCTTTCTGAATTAGACATTGGTCGAATTCGAACGTAGACTCTTATCTTCCCTTTCAAATCTTCCATATCGTTATGCAATTTTTTCCTTGCTAATTGTTCTCTCAATAAGTCCCTTATCGACAACATTCAGTCAAAATCATACAAGATAAAAGAATATCTTACTTATGTAGTTGGGCGTTGTACTTTTGAATAACTTTGGCCTCCGCAAGCTCGTCCTGGAATTAAAGAGAGTGCTTAAAAGGACAAAAGGAAAATCACTGCCCAAGTGGCGCACCTGGACCATCTTTTGGAATTGCTCAGCTTCTTCTGCACGCTTTGATGCATCTTCGGATAGTCTTTTAAAGTCTTCAACTTGCATTAACGCAGAACTTATTTCTTGCGCAAACTGGGATTTGCGATCTGCTAACTCTCTGTAAAAGTAAATGATCACTGATCTGATTCTTGAACTTTAAAACGCTTACTTTCGAAGACTATCAATTTCATGGTCTTTAACCTTCTTCACTTGATCTAAAGTGTCGCCCAACTCTTGTTCTTTTCTAAACCATTCATTTTTGGATTGATTAAAATCTGATTTCATTCTCAATTCCTTCTCTTTATTTTTTGCTTCCAATTCGTGCAGTTGATTATTGAATGCTTCCTCCCGAGCTCTTTGTTGGAGAGCTCTTTCTTCAGCTGCAGCCTTCTCCCGCGCAATAAGTTCTTCCTTACCCGCGGTTAAGTTTTGCAAAGTGAGCTCTAAGCTCTTTAATTTATCTTGCTCATAATTCAACTGTTCCTGCAAAGTACCAATTTGTTTCTTTAGCTCAGTATTCTCATCTCTTAAAGCAGTTAGTTCCTTTTCCAATTTTTCTACCTCTTGCCCTCCACTACTTTGAACATTATTCAACTTGTTTTTCATATCAACAATCTCTCCCTATTCCGGAGTTAAGTAATAAATCGCCGAAATGAAAGGGTTTCTTACCTCTTTCGTAAGTTTATCCTTACTTAAACCCTCCAATTCAGTTTGGAGTTTAACAATTAGTCCTTCTTTTTCACTAATAGCGGATCGATAAGATGTTCTCTCTTCTTCGAGCTGTGTCTCAAATTTCTTTTTTAGTATGGTCGTTTCTTCATCCAGCTGAGATTCGAATTTCTTTCTTGCTTCCTGAACGAGATCTTGAATAACTAAAGGGTCGATGCGCGTAACGTCACTAACAATCTCATCAGAGGTTCCCTGCACATAAAGCTTTTTCAGTTCCTTCGCTTTATTGAATAATCCAGTGAATTCTGTATCATTTTCAGAAGGTTTGTATCTTTCTTTCAACTCATTAGCGAGATCAACTTCTTTGCCTTTATACTGTTGCATTAAGTTTTCAACTTCTGGCAATCGAGTGGGATCGAACTTGGTGAAAAAGATGACTAAGGTGGCCTGTGTGGCTTGGGAAATTAGTGAGATTTGGGCGAGTTTCGCCTTTTCCTTTTCGCCAAGTATTGACTCGTTTTGGGTAATTGACGAAGCTGGACCAGTACGCATTGATGACGTTCGTTGTAAAACCTGTGCTTGCTGAGAATTAATTAATCTCTGCTTCAATTCGCTCTCCCACAAGCATTCCCCAGTTCTCAGATTTATGTAATACTTCCCCCCAGTATCAGGATCAAAGTGACTTTCCCATTCATTCATGTCATCATAAGCAGATTGCAAACCTTTTGGCTTCAAATTTTTGCTACTTCCAAAGCCAGTTCTTAATTGGTTTTGAGAGTTAAATTTTTCCAAGCGTTGCTGGAGAAAATCGGCAACTTCGTTAAAGCCAGCCTCCCGAGCGTAATCAACACATGTATAATTGTACGAATCATACGCATTAATCTGAGCTCCATACGATAGAATAAGCTTACAAAACTCGATGTCTCCATTTCCCGCACAGTAATGGAGTGGCGTACAACCGAAAGATGACTCAGCAATATCCGGGTTTGCTCCATTTTGAAGCAAAATCTTGGCAATGTTGTAAGATGCACTCTCACGGTAACAGGCAAAATGTAAGCAACATGCACCTGACAGATTGACGGCATTCGGGTTTGCCCCTTTATTAAGCATAATCCTCACCAAATCTTCGCATCTGTATTGGCAGGCGAGAAGCAGCAATGTATTTCCATACTCGTCTTTTGAATCAATATCTTCAACTGAAAGACTAGTCAAGGTTGAGCGCACAAGGCTATCATTTGCAGGATCTCCCTGTCCATAATAGGGAATGAATTGGAGCAACACCTCAACTGGCTCCAAATCTTCACTTTCAGAGATTTCACTCGTTAAATCTGCATCAACCCCATCCTTTTTTTTTGTTCCCTTTTCTATAGTTTGTATAAGCAAAGAAATTGTTATTTAGAGGACATTACCCCCATTGGATTTACTGCTTTTCTCTTTCTCCGGTCTTGGACTTGCAGTTGGCTTGACTCGTTCATTTTCCTCAATCTTGGCATCAAGGAGTTCAGTCGAATCACCCTCAGGCGTGACAGTTGCTGTAGCTGTTGCTCCACCAATCAAGTTGCCAAGTTTTGAGATCATGAGGGAATTGTGTAACTGTTCTTTGAAGTAATTTCTCAAAGCTCGAATAAAACATTTCCTTATATAATAAAACATTTCCTTACCTCAATTTTAATTTTGAAATCATACTCGGCCATCGTTATGTCCTTTCGCTGTTTTGAGGGAAATGGACATTTGGATCCGCTGTGACGGTAATAATCCGAGCAAATTATTATTTTATTTTGTCAAGCGTGTGGTACGTACGCCCTTTCCACCTTCTTGAAATGTTTTATGTTTGTATAAAAGGTATCTGTGTCTGGAAACATTGACCTGATTCAAAATTGCTTTCATACATTAAGAGGGCTACAGTTATCGTCAAACAAAGCTCGAGAAATAAGAATGAATGAGCGCATAGGTTTGGGACTAGTCCTTTCAAATGAGGAGTCTGCTGAAAAATTTTGCTGCCACATATTTTCCTTGTCTGTAATTAAGAACTTATGCAAGGCCTGTTTTACTCTCGAAGTTATGGAGGTAAATTTCTTTTGCTGCTTTGAGTAATCTTCTAAACACAATTTGAAGAGCTTTCTCAAGGTTTGCTCCTGTGTTTATAAATTGCAGCTGGATGTGTCAAGTGAAAGTGATACAGACAGTTGCACGACCACTAGCTGTAATTCCATAGAAGTAAGCCTATTGTTGTGTGTTAGCGGTGGAATTGAACGAACATTTGTAGCTCCCCTCGAACTCTATCTGGACAATATTGCTGCTTTCTGAGATATTTGGTACGACGAGAGTTACACTCGATTGCAAGAGAAAGCTTGCAGAACTTCTTGTGGGTTCCCTCACAAATGGGTCTCCTTTACCTCCTATATTCTCTGATGAAGAAAATGTTAAAGATGAAAAGTTGATGGAACAACAGCTACTCACTCATTTTCTTCGTTTCGGTCCATGCATTGTTGACAACAGCATTACAAGTAAATCCCCGAACTTCTCCTCAATCCACGCTCACAATTTGAGCTTAACAAACCTTAAATCCAGAGAAAAAAGGCAATTTAAAAAAGTGATTCCAGTCACAGAAGCGAGCCCCGCTGAAAGTCTGGATCCGTCAGAATCTAGGACATCTAAGTCTCTCAAGAGTGATAGGAATGACGACGAGCAAAGCCAGAACAGTTGGGAAAGTAGCCACTTTGACTCTGTCCATTCCCCTCTCTTGACAAGCGAATTGCAGGAGCCAAAAACTGTTGACAACCATCTAGAAGTTGAGCAATCACCACAACTAAATCACCCGCCATTGCCGGAGACCGAGTATCGACCAGCCGGATCTGCTATTGGAGAGAGACTGTCTGCAAGGCGAAACAAATCTTCGAAATCTTCCTTGGAGGAACTTATCTTAAGGTATCCCATGATATTGTTATTTTTTGGGAAGTTTGATAATTTTTTCAGTCGAAATCTCGCCATGTTAAGGATTAAGGAAGCGAAAATAAAGAAGGACTTAGAAGAATCTAAAATAGAGGCGACAAAAATGCTCACAGAAAGCAGATTAAGAATGTTGGATTTGAAAACCAGAGCGCTTCTAAGCTCGTCGGAGAAAAAGGTAGGAAAAGGCCTTCAAAGGCATCCAATGGGCCATTCAGAATCCCCATCGCGGGGAATTGGAGTGGGAACATTAAAGTCTCCCACGGCTTTGGTGAATGTCGAAAGTTACATCGAAAAAATCGACCAGGTTAGATTAAATGAATCTATAATGTGATTGCTTATACCTCTTTGTTCAGGCCACATCTACAACCAAGGCTAGATTACTTGAGAAGAAGGTTGAACAAAAATCGACTTTGACTCAGAAATCTGATCAAGATTCGCGTTCAAATAAGAAGGAACTGAAAAGAAACCCTTCAACTCCGAAGGAAAGGCCACCCAATATCCACTCAAGATCGGAGATCTCTCCCATTCATCTCTTGAATGATTCTCATTTCATAGAATCTAGAGTTTATTCCCAAGATGCTTTAAAGGCAGTAGGATTGGGATTTTCACCAAGTTTTGTCACTTCCTCCGAGCAGGATCGGAAAGTTCAAAATCACAAGCCATTTGATGGTTCAGCCATAACTAAATTGAGCGCTCAGCCCCTTTTCGTCGAGGTGGTTTTGGTGCGAGCGTGGGATTTAGTGGAATGTCTTGGAGGAACAAATGCGTATGTCTTGCTGAAGGTATGCCAGGAACAGTATGTCTCTCATGTAATTCACAATACGACGAGTCCTTTCTTCGGGACCATTTTCAAGCTTCCTCTTGTTCCAAAGGACTTCAGCGAGAGTGGAGAGAAGATCTATCTTCAAGTTAGCTCCATTGTTGTTCGAGAGAAGCTGAATATAGTGGTGATGAATAAGAATTTGAGTCTTAGTGATGAAGTTATAGGGATGACGGAAACGGTTTTGGAATTTCGATCTACATCTCAAGAGTATGAGTCGATGATCCTTAATCTAAAATCAGAGTTTGGTGAGTATACTGGAAATGTCGAAATACAGGTGAAGTTATTGTCCCACAGCTAGTTTTTACAGAATGCTATTTGTTTATTTGTGATTTATACCTTTCATATTGATAGTTTGGCAAAAGATGTACATGTTGTAAATTAGAAACCTAAATGGACTTTTTATTTTGTTAAGAGATTATTTAGATCAGATAGTATTTGATCGGCCACTTCCAAGAATCCAGCTTGTAATCGCGCATTTTCGATCACATCTCCCCTTTCCCCAGGGAGGTAGATTTCTTTGTGATAATCCGGTAGCTTTTTGGCATTTTTGACACGATCGCACATTGCATTGGCATTCGCAATAAATTGTTCCTTATCTCCTAATATGACAGGATCAATTGCGAGCACCAAACTTCCCCAGTTCTTTGCCTCAGATTTATTCTCCATAGACGCACCAGTCAATGCTCCTGCTAATAGTTCAACCATTAAGGCGAGATGTGATCCTTTATAAGATCGATCAAAGGAACGGATAGCACCACTTAAAGCAGCTGTAGGATTGGTGGTGGCATTTCCTTCCTGGTCATAAGCAATATTATTAGGAATACTTTCTCCATTCTTTTCAGCAAGCTTTATCCCATAAAATGCAGCAGCAGAAGTCGCCATATCCAACACTTGAGCCCGAGGAGTGGTTGGGACACTAATCGCGATAGGGTTAGTCCCGAAAATCGCTTCGTAACTTCCATGAGGAGCAACCATCTCATTACATTGTGACATAACTATTCCAATGAATCCAGCATCAGATATTTTTCGTGCCCAATATCCGAGTGCTCCAGTTGCGGAGGCATATCCCGAACAACCTACAATAGAAATTCCGGTAGCTTTGCATTTCTGCACTGCAATTTCAACAGCATCATAAACAACAACCATGCCAATGAGCCCTCTTCCATCAATTTTAGCAGAAACAGGGGATTCAAAGATTAATTTGGTGTTAGCTTCCTGGTTCGATGGATTTAGAGCTTCCGCGATCAATTTGATTGCTCCTTGATTATTATCGCGCAACTCAGCATACAATAAGACATCTGCAATTATTTGAGCATGAGATTCATGATGTCCAGCTTTAATTAGAACAGAAGTAAGGAGCTGCCTGAAATCAGAAATGGAAATTTTCATTTTATTTTATCGAAGGGAAGAATTTTCAAAAATTGGCCTCTCACCCACTTATAGTGGAGCAACAAATAGGACACTGAGTCACGACTTCTCATATTAGAACAAAGAACATCATGATAATTAATCTGTTATTATTCATCTCTTTCTGGGAGAAAACCAACTTGCTTGAAACGATCTCCTTTCCCTCTTCCAAACGAATATGCTGGTCCAGTACGAAAGTCCACTTTTTTCTACCAAGCAATACTTAGGGCTACGTTTTGATTAAGAAAGAGACTTACATGAACATCATATATGGGACCAGGAGAAGATTCAGTCACAAATTTAGGTTTATGTCGGCCAGCGATTGTAATTGCTGGTCCGGTTTCAGGTTTGGGAATAAACATATCGGCGTTCGCAGCTGTGGAGGAGGTAAAGAGAGGTTGCCTGGAAGCATTTGGAAAACCAATTCCTCCGAATTTATCCGGGCCCATGTAATACTTTTTCTCTATATTATAGACAGCACCAGGAGATGGAGTTTTCATCGCCATCGATTGTCTAGGAGCACAAGGAAAGCGGTTGGCATCATGAGAGACATATTCACTTAGATAGTCGAAGCTTCGGCTATAGTCATAAGATCCAGGACCCGCAGACATATTTTTACTATCGGGATTTTCTTCATCCATTCCTTTCCTTAAAGCTTGAGAAAAGACGATACTTCGAGACATAGTCATTTCAGGCAATTTATACGCGACATCATTAGAATTCTTAGATTTCTGCCACTGGAAGCGCTCTTCTGTTCCGAACTTAATCTCCGATTTTTTGATTGGACCATATCGAGTCACATCTTTCTTAATATTCCGTGGAGGACTCTCTGACTCTTTTCTTTCCATGATAGTTTCTCGGTGAAAACAGAGAAAATGAAACGTTTTCTCTCTACCTAATTCCACTAATCCTAAATACCTAGATTAAAGCAATTCACAAACAACGAAAAGATGTATCGTAATCGTGATCATGGTTCTCGTGGAGGCGCTGAACATTTAGCTCGCATTCACGGGACAGAAGAGGACAAGGTAAATTGTCCCTTCTATTTTAAAATTGGTGCATGTCGTCATGGTGACAAATGCTCTAGACAACATCATCGTCCCCCCTTTTCAGAAACTATAATCATCAAGCACATGTGGGATAATCCTATGTGCGCAGTTGCATCTGCTGGTGGGGACTTAACGAATATTAATCGTGCAGCTCTCCAGGAGCATTTGAACGGATTTTATGAAGAGATATTCGAGGAGTTTCAAAAGTTTGGGAAAGTCGAAGACGTTCAAGTGTGTGAGAATCTCGGTGATCATATGGTGGGAAATGTTTATGTTAAATTCTTTGATGAAGAAGATTCAGAGAAAGCTCTGTTGGGGTTAAATGGTCGTTATTATGCTGGTCGACCTTTAATTGTAGAATATTCTCCAGTTACTGATTTCAAAGAGGCACGCTGTCGTCAGTTTGATGAAGGAACATGCAACAGAGGGCCATACTGCAACTTTATGCACGTTTGTGAGCCGTCAAGGGAATTGCGTAAATATCTAGAAAAGGTAAGAGCTCTTCACTTCTGAGTAGGATAAAGGTCACGAACATTGAACAAATCTAGGAACATGGGTTTACTGGTGGACGTATGAAAGGAACAGGAGGAATGGATAGTATTCGAAGGGAAGAGAATCGAGCTCGAACAGAGCGACCAACAAGAGATCGCGACAGCAGGGACCGTCGAGACAGAGATTCCCGAAGACGAGAAAGAAGTCGTAGTCGTGATAGAGATAGATCTCGAAGATCACATGATAGAAGAAGTAGAGATGGTGATAGAGGCAAGCGCCGAGGTGACGAAGGTCGGCGAAGCGACGACGTTGAGAATAGCGAGTTGAAATAAATGTTCCTTTTTTTTACAATTGTACACATACACAATATTGACTAATATCAACTAAATCAAAAATTCCTGACAAACTATTTCCTTTGCGATTCATTCTTAATTGTTTCATAGCAAGTGGCAAAAATGGTGGAACCAAGTGCTGCCTGAGATAAACTCGCTGGTAATCCTCTATATAAGGCCTTATAGCCATCTTTCTTCACCACCTGCTGAAAGGTTTTTCGAAAAGTTGGGATTGGTCCATGAGACGAAGACATGATTCTAGTTTTAATGGTGTCGATTGGATAGGAGACGGCAACAGCAGAGAGACCGGCAAAACATCCAGAAACCGCTTCAATAAGCAACGGTTTCGTCTTTCCAAAGTCACTCTGTAGTCCTAATCGACGACAAAGGGCATACATCCACCACCACTGGAAACCACTTGTTACACAAACAGCAAAGGAAGAATTAAAACCTTTAAAAAAGCCCTTAATTCCTTGGGCATGATAAATGTTTTTACACATTTCAGTCATACCAACCTTCTGCGGACTCACAATAATGCGGGATGAAACAACTTCAGCTGGTACATAAGGGATTAGGGAAATAAAATTTGATATGACACTACTACATCCAGCTTGTAAAATTTCTATACCTTCTGGAGAAAGAGAAGGAATAATCTGAAGAACTATCGGCTGGAGAGTCTCTCTAGAAGATTCAATAGACGAAAAATAAATAACATTCGATGGGGGTCCTAGGGTGGCCATAGGTAAGAATCCTCGAAACAGAGCAATAGGCCCAAACCGAGACACCACTCCTCTTACAACAGTTCCCATACTTTGCTGATGATGCAAATCTCCCAACAAAGAGGAATCCACTTGTTGCCTGACAGAGATTACTGTAAATGGATGTGAAATTAAACTTGTAAAGACTGAAAACATTCCCAATAACGTCGAAAAATACATCCGATTGAGATCAGAAAAGCCAATCCAGGTTTCATCTGTTCCTTTGCTAGACTCTGTTGGCTGCCTTTGGTCATTCTGTTTTACATTGACAGGAGAGTTAATTTCTGAACCTTGACCCAAACTCTGACGAATAATAATCTCATCTCCCATTCTTTTTCGACAAACCACGAAAAGGGATCGAACAATTCTTCTCATTTCAAGGCGCTGCATGAGAAACGTGGGTTGAGTGAATAATAGTCGAACGTTCTTCAGATGCAGCGATTTACAGCTTTTCGTGTTCTATACCAAAGACGTGATTCTATTCGCTCTTTGTCTTCAACAGTTAATCTTCCGGAAGTGGATGAATTTGGCCGATCTTACGGAACAGGTCGTCGAAAAACGAGTGTTGCCAGAGTTTGGTTAAAGGAAGGAAGTGGACTATTTACTGTCAATGAGAAAAGATTATGCGATTATTTCCAAGGAGTTCAAAAGCTTGACTGTTTAGACCCGTTGCTTCGAACTAAGCAGGCAGGACTTTACGATGTCTGGTGTACCGTAAAAGGAGGAGGAATGTCAGGTTAGCTTTCTTTGCCATTAATTACTATCGTGTTAGTATTTTATAGGACAATCTGGTGCTATAAATTTGGGTTTGAGTCGAGCTCTGCTTAAGATGCTCCCAAGCACGCACTCTGCTCTCAAAGCATGTGAGTATATTCCTAATTTTGTCGCTTTTCTTAATTTTTATTTCTACAGATTCGCTTCTCACGAGGGATTCACGTCGTGTTGAGAGAAAGAAGGCTGGAAGACACAAAGCTCGTAGACAATATCAGTGGGTTAAGCGTTAAAATTCCTTCCACTATGAAACTTTCTTTCTTCGTTCGTCCTTGAATGTATGATCAGAAATCCAGGCTGTTCGCAGCAATTTGATCTTGTCTATCTCTCCATTCCTTACGAAGAGTTTGGTTTAAACCTTTCAAGAATGATTCATTGAAAAAATCAACTGAAAGCTGAAGGGACGTTTTGCGCACATCTTCAATTGATTCTTGCAAGGTGTTTCCAACATCAAATTGATCAATCTATGAATAATCTCACGAAAAGCGAGGGATATGAGACAAAATTTCTGACCTCATAACAAAGCGTACGAACAGTTGGTACAGAAAAGGGATCAAAATCGTCAGCAGTGTTGGGGTCTATTGGTACGCATACTCTGCCTGTCTTTGGATGAATGCAAAATGGACTTTTCAATAAGTGGTTTTGCGTCTTGGATACATTCGCATCTAATCGAGGGTAGCAGTACTTGAAGACAAGCTCTTGTCGCCATTGCAAGAGCTCAGCAAAATTCAACCTTTTCTTACGAGCAACAGACGGATCAGCAGGCATTGTTGTTGCTGCAACTAGTTGTTGCCACTTCTCGCTCCCAGAAAAAGTTCCTTTCTCCCATTTTTTGTCCAGGTCTGATCGCACAGACTCATCTGGTAAAGTATTGAGGATTTTTCTATAGCCTAATCCTTTATTGGTCAGAACCGCCTGCCCATTATCACTGGCAATATATTTTTCAAAATAGTATTCCAAAGTCTCGTAGGCTCTAGCCAATGAGGGATGAAGAACATCGTAGGTGTTCTTAAGTTTTCTATCCGAATTTTCATTGCTCCCAGTGTTTACGGAAAGGTAATCGACAACTGCGGTACGAGCTTCATTCGTAAGTCTTCGAGCTTCCGAGTCACACACCCAACAATGCACACCACGACGACCAGAATAGATCCATAAAACATGTTTGAACGCAAAATCATTGCGAAGAGCAGTATCAACTGTTTTAATGGCCATAGTCATGAAAGGCCAGCATTTCATGCATATGTCAGCCCCTTTACAACAAGTTCTAATATCATCATAATCGGTCATGTCAATATCAAAAACGAGTTCTCTTTCTACAGGCTTAAATTGCTCAGGTTTAAAGGAAGTGTGGTCCTTTGGGGGAGCAGTAAAGACTGCGCCAATATCGATTTTATGAGGTTGTCTCTTCTTAATTGCTGCAATCATCTCCTCTTTGTCGCGAAAAGATTGGTAACGTAAATAAATCTCCTCAATTGTAAATGACCATTCTCTCCGAGAAAAAAAGTCTTTCTCTAAACTCTTTTCGTTGTCTGGATCATTTCCGTAAGACAACCAATTGAACATCAGGTCATAGGGAAATAAGCGAGCTTCAAACAATCAGAGCAAGCGTTCAAATACGACAGAAACACTTACCATAATAGAGCCGTAATAGATCTGTTGAAAACTCTTGCACACTATTCGCGTTGCCTCCTTCTCTGATTTCTGTCATTCTTAATTAATTCAAATTCGAATTCAAAACGGTAACGTGAGTGTAAACGGAACGAAACGGAAACCTAATAGAAAATTTTCTTCCTTCACAATTCCCGTCTCCTCACTGAGATGGCTTTAGAAAACAAGATCTTGGAGCAGAGGCTCATTTATAAAGACAGCGTGATTGGAGTCTCTTCTCTGTCAAGGTGTGCAAAAGCTTTATCATGTTTTAAGGGGTCCAAGGAAGGGGACAAAGCGGCGCTGGAGTCGTTTGTGCGAGAAATACTCTTATTTCAACTCGAATTAAACAAATCTCAAAGAATTTTGAAAAGTACAGAGAATCAGCATTTGGAATATGAACAAATTCAAAATGATATCCTTCAAGCGATCGATACTACGAAGCAGGAAATTCAAAACATACATCTAGAACTTTCTCAGGCGCGGCTGATAAGGCAACATCGCCTCGAATGTGAAAATGCTGCGCAAACTGTAACAAAGTTTCAACCTCGTTCTTATCTAAACAAAAAGATGGAAGAACTGAATGAGAGTTTGAGTTTGTGCGAAAAGCGGAAATCTTTGTACAATAATCAAGTATCGCAGCGCCAATCTCAGTTCAACAACCTAATCTGCTCACTGGGGGTATTAGAAAAGAAATTGGAGAATGCAGATGAAGCTCTTCTTCTCGACGCAGTTGAGGAAGAGCTCGACGCGCATAGTGATCGCTCTGATCGCGAAGTGAGGGAGAACGACGGAGAGCAGAATATTGAGGGGGAAATGCGAGAGAACAATGAAATGGTTCAAGGAGAAGAAAATATAGAAACCATGGAATCGTAACTTTGTAAATATCTATTAAAGAGGTTTAATAGTTTTTATGGTGCGTATTTTACATGCCCTGTTCCACTTTTATCAATCCATTTTTCATCGCTCGAACAATCTATTCTTACTTGCCGTATATTCATATTGATTCGATGTTCTTTCAAGTACTCAAGGATATGTCGCGTCGAGCTCTCTGGGGTTTCGCAAAGGGTCTCTAACTCAGGACATGGTTCATTTGTAAGTTCTTTTTCAAGGTCTTGTGAAATAATTGCAGGAACGCCATGATAACATAATCGACTGTTACCTGACATGATGACAATATCCCCACTCCGGGCAAGTATAGGTAATGCATCAATTGATTTTAACTTTCCGCCAATTAAAAATATCGCGGATCTCCCTAGGGAAAGGGAGACAATGGGTTTACTTAGGTCGTGCTCAGCATCATCTAAATGTCCACCCATATTCGTATGTAGTGGATAGAAGTTCACAATCGCAGCTTCTGGTACGAAGTCATTTCCAACCAACTCTGCTACTCGCTGGCTTAGTTGCGCCAATTCTTCGGGAAATCCTGATTTAACGTTTTTCTGATAACTTCTTTTGGTCCAATCTGACAAAGAAAGAAATAACCACCAACACAAATATCTAAAGATAAATTCTTACCATAATGATAGCCAAGGCAACTCCAGCGTAATTTATTGAAAGAGTTGAAGTTATTGTTTTCCTCAATTGATTTTTCCCAGAGATTGTTGAGCTCCTTCTCAATTTCCTTTAATTCTGAAGATTTTTGACCAACAGAGGGATCATTCGCCTCATATAACTTGGAAAGATTCGTAAGATTTGTATGTTCAACAGTCGAATAGACTTCTAGAGCTCTTGTAGCCCAAAAGAGTTGCTGATCAGGACATAAGGCTTGAGAAAGAAGATACAGACCAGGTTCAGAATGAGAAATTTTGAAGATTTTGGTTTGACTGGAACATCTATGAGGTATCGTGGAGCAACAGCTTTCTAGCTCTCTAATTAATGTAAAGCATTCAGAAGATGGAATACGGCAATCTGCCACACTCGACCAGCAGAAATCGTCCTCTGCTGCTGGAGTGGATTGTTGTTGGTCATACCAAGTACGCTTTTTTCGATTTTCACTTGATTTTATCTTGACAAAAGCTTTGATAGCTCTTTCCTTTCTCCTAAATAAGTCACTTCCAAGACTTGGATCAGTTGACAGTTCTTCTTCCTTCATAATCTCGACCAACAAAACACAAAAC
>VFQN01001631.1_pt1 | contig 36825 bp, 60 predicted proteins | sample 3512371 | NCBI WGS metagenome assembly VFQN01 (sample SAMN10412370, study PRJNA504923) | tailings metagenome | isolation source: Replicate 2 from Balatoc abandoned mine | place: Philippines: Itogon, Benguet | collected 2017-08-28
TGCACTCTGATACAACACGCGATCACCCACAAGCACACCCCGTAGGGCATATTTAGGCCAGAGGCCAGAGCGCAGGGGACGTCTCCCGTGTGCGTGTGCGTGTGGATGAGCGCGTATATAAGGATTGCCATATGGACAACCATTAAGCCAAGTAATTATATGTATCCAGCCGTTGCTGTGTTAGAGAGCAGTAACGGGGGCATTTCCAGGGCTCATCTGAGCTGAGGCCGAGGGGTCATCTGAGCTGACGGGGGAGGGGGTGTAGCGGTCATCTGGGCTGAGCCCCCCGACCAGCCTGCGCGCATCTCCGCTGAGCCCAAACGGTACACATGCTCATCGACCAATGAGTATTTCCTCTCATCGCTTGCCCGGCCCCAAAAGTGCCGGCACGGCCATCTGGTACCCTCTGCCCAGTGGGGTCCCGTGCTATCGGCTGTGGCTGAAGCCGTCCCGATTCCCGAGCGGTAGCGTCACAATAAGGACACTGACGGAGTCCGTGGCCTGGCGTAACCAGGCCAGCGGACCGACACAGCCTGACCCTGGAAAATGGCGACGCACCTGGTAGTTTGGTGAGCTGCAGAAGGTGTTCTGCACCTGTGACGAGTCGGTGGAGGGGCAGGTGGTGGTGTCGTCGCGGCCGTAGAAGGCGGCGGTGATCGAGGAGATGTAGGTGTGGAAGTCGCACTCGATGCGGGCGGGCAGCTGCGCGTCGCAGAAGGGACCGTCCTCCCACACGTCTGCGTGCAAGGAGGTCGGCACAGGGGGAGGGGCGGCGGGGTGGGTGTACGCGTAAAACGCGAGAAACCGTGTGAGGCGGGGTGGGTTTTTTTTTTTTTCTTCGTGAGAAGGTTACAGTGGTGGGTGGTGGAGGCACACGATTTCAGCAGGGTGACGGGTGGGGACAGAGCGAGGTGAGGCAGGGCGTGCATCACCAGTGCGGTACAACACAGTGCAGGGCGGCTGATGTGCGAATATATACCCCGCATGCAGTCCCCCGTCAGTGCGCTTGGCTGGTACAGCCTAACGGTTGAGTGACGGTGCCACCGTAACGCGCGCATTGCAAGCCGCATGCCACAGGTAGCATGCGTGCCCTGCTTACTCATCATGCGCTACGCGAAGGATGAGCGCATCGTTACATTCCACATACATGTGCATGGCAGTGCCTGCTTACCATCAGCGGCCGCGCACTGGTGGCTGATGGAGACCCACGTGTAGGTGCCGGGGCAGGGGTCGGGCACGGCGCCGGCGGGGATGGTGCACGTGGGCTGACCCACACACAGCTCCTCCACCTGCACACATGATGAGGGCCGCACGCGTGAAGTCACCAACGAAGCAGCGATCGTGTACACACTGGTATTGGTTCCGTGTAGACTGGTCAGTACACTAACGCATGTTGGGCAACAAGCGGGGTTGCTGTTCCAGCGGTGCACTACCTTTGCCTTGTACTCAGTAGACTGGCACTGGGTGTTGCTGGTGCTGACGCCTTGCTGTTCGATAGGCAGGAATCCGGCTGTCCGGTCGGGGCAGGTGGTGGTGTCGGAGCGGCCGTAGAAGGCCGAGGTGATGGAACCAATGACGGAGCCGGGAGCGCACGTCAGGGTGACGGGCTTGGCCGCGCCGTTGCAGAGCGGGCCGACCGCCGGGCTCGCTGCACACATGGAAAGGCATCAGGGCAGCATAGCGAATTCAGCTGGAGGAAGAAGGAAGGCAACAACTGCATTCGGACACCAGAGCGTGTGCTTGCGTTGCAAAACGGCCTGTCCAGCATAGCCTATGCCTCAGCGGTTTGGGCAATGTCCCACAGCACCGTAGGTATTGCTACCCACGATTGCACGCACGGAGCAAGGCCCTCCCAGAAACAGGTTCCACCTAGGCTCTACCCCCCGTCCACCTTGCCTGTGCGTTTTCAGCCCCATGCCGCGCCGCACCCCCATCATGCCGCGCCGCACCCCCATGCCGCGCCGCACCCCCTCAACCCGCCTTTGCGGCATCTATGTCCGCATGCACAGGGGCTAGCTCATGCGCAACTGGCCATTTCCGACCAGCACAATAACATGCAACACCTTGTGGCATGCGTGGCTACGTACCCGGTTGGCCCGCCCTCTGCACTCACTGGCGGGGCTGCAGGTGAAGTCCACCTGGGCCCACTTCATGTAGCTGGGGCAGGGGTCCTCAATCCCCTGCCTAGGGTCGTACCGCAAGTCGCACGCGCTCCTACCCAGGCAGTCAGTCTCCACAGCATCCTGGTAGTTGGGCGCACCGGCCCGGCAGACGTCAAGCACCTCGTCTGATGGGATGGGGTCGAAGTATCTGCGGCAGGTGGTGTCGTCGCTGGTTCCGTAGAAGGCCCGGTTGATGGCCGTGATGACGTGGCCGGGCCGGGAACAGCTGATGCGAGCACCAGGGCGCTCCAGCTCAGGGTCGCAGACGATGCCGGAGCTCTCTGTGGGGCGTGGGCGGAGGTTGGGTGGGCGGCGGGGGTTTGGGGGGCTGCGTGTGTGGAGCAGGGACGGCATCCTCTGTCAGGGGATCATATCGAATTGGATCAGTGTGGGGGGTGCACTTGCACGTGGCACAGGGTGGCGTGCGGCGTGGTCGTGCGGCGGGGGCCCCAGAGCAGCGCAGAAGCTGAGTGGCAGGCCAGGACCACACAGCACACGTATGATACATGGCGTGGAAATTGATCTGAGGAGGCAGGGTGTTCATGAGAGGGGGGGAGCGCGGGAAGGTGACAGCCAAGGCGCAAGGGGCGCTCACTGTCGAGTGTCGGAACGCATGCTTGCGTCAGCAAAGTGACTGCGATTTTGTACAGCGGATCCGCACTTGTATTCGTCTCCATAAAATTGATTTAGGTCCTGCTACTTACCACCACTGGTTGTAGCCAGGAAGCAAATGACAAGGAGACCAAGTAGAGTGAAGTCCGCCCGCCGCATGGCTAAGCTCACAGGCCCCGGCTGCCCTCTCGGCGAGATCGAGTACTGCACATGCATGTTATCTATCGAGTGCGGGCGACCTATGTTGGCGGCCTGCTTTCGGCGCTCCCTTGCAGGGTACTCCGGATGCTCAAAACTGGCGGGTGGCGCCTTTTCTTCTGCGCCTGTGGGCGCCAAAGATATCTATTGCCCAGTAACCTAGGTAGATATGCTGTATAGCGACACACTGGCCAGGAGAGGCAAGAGCGCGAAGCCTTTCCACCGCCGGGTTGATGCTACCGAAGGATGGAACTCCTGAAGTCAATGCTCTTCACAAGAGCTCCCCAGACCTTGATACTGTTATTACAGCTTGAACCGGGGGGTACTGATTGGTGCGGCTTCACACCGCCCTAGATATGTCGAAGGGGTGTACGGGCGGTCGTTGGTGTCGTGAAGTGCCAGTCTGCCACGCGGAACCTGGAATATGTCGAGAGATGTAGGCCCAGACTTCCGTGTAACAGCAGTACGTCCCAGTGTCGGTTTGTCTAGGGTGCACAACCAGCCATCGACTGTAGCGTAGCAGTGCTAATGCGAGTGCCTAAATCTACCTGCATAAAATCCAGTATTATTAAGATGTACAGTACAATGACTGGGAGACACGATGTCCCGTTCACAGCGGTTGAGTGCGCCAAACAAATGCTCCCTAACTTCCGGCCATAGACAATTTCATCTACACCAACTTATACATTGAAGGCTTTCCAAAAAGGGCTTCCAGCTCGTCTGCGCGGTACCAAGGTTCATGCCATGCCGCTTCATGCGGCAGTGGCACAGACTGCCAAACCCCCCGACGGTCAACCTGCGCACGGCGTGGCATGCAGCTGTATCACACTGAGACAGCCTCTTTGTCGCGCTGGGCCCAGGGCTTGAAAAAGGTCCCCAGGCATGGCAAGGGCCAGGGCGCTGCCCCGCGAGCATAACGACCCTCAACGCACCCATGGGCTGTCGGGGTCCAGTGTTGACAGCTGCCCGTAACACGTGCATTGGGGCGTGCGCACGTGGGAAGCTGTCACTTTTTCGTTGCGACACGTGCCTGGGCGGCGGCAGGGTGGCTGCCGCACCTCGCTCCAGAACACAGAAGGCCGGGAAAATACAGCGCACAAGGAGTGGGCCCTTGGCTAATCTCCTACATACCGGCCCACCTCCCTACACCCACAGACGCGAACCACTACGGTCCCTGTGAGTCGCTTCCAGACCTGCCTTGCTACCTATCTTGCTTGCCAGCTGGTATACGCGGTGCTCCTGTGGACTCTCCTACCGGTAATTCGTGATGCCGCCGGGAAGCCGCCTGCTGGCGTGTGACTTGCGACCGACTGTAACAGTTTGCTCGCGTTTCCCAGCAACCCGGGGGCTCTGTGCCGTGCCTGACCTCAAACGACCATGGTGACATGCATGGTACGAACATACAGGGCCTGGCAGCAGCCGTGGACCGCGCTGGTTGCTGATACTGATACACCACAAGCGGCAGGACCACCTTCCTCCGTTACCATATGTCACAATAGCTCTTAAGGCTCTGCATCGCACGTTGGCGTGGGTAAGGACAGGTAAGCAGCGCAGAACCAGGTTGGGCATCCTGCCAAGTGCCATGGGAGCTCCCAAAGGTACAGGACACCAGGGGAGCTCCCCACCTCCCCTGCCGGACACCGCAGCCTGTTGCCCACGACCCCTGAACGCCGCCAAGTCACTGCGCACATGATAAGAGCGTAATTGAAGGGTGGTTACTGTTTCGCGTAGGCATAGGCGTTTACTGTCGTGTGGTCTTGCAGGCGCCTGATCTCAGGGGGGCGTCCACGGGACGCGCCGGGTGGGGTCACACCGCCACCGTGCCATGCCCAACCCTGGCCCCCCAGACCGTATTTCACTGATGTTCGGCATGAAAAGGCCGTACTCCGCACATGTACTTATGCCGTACATGTACGCGTACAATGTACTGTGCAGCCCAGGGTGCGGTAGGGCCCGGGACCAGGCATGCGCTGTGATCCTGTGAAGTCAAAGTACGCAGATGTAGCAGTGCACAACAAAATTGCATCCAGGGTTAGGTGCATCCTTTCGCCGTCGCCCAATGGTACGGTGCTATGATCGGCAGTCATGCCAGGAGTGCTCCTCCTTGCTTGACAATGCGGGTGCCGAACTGTACATCAAGGGAGGCAAAGCTTTCTTCATTACATGTGTCACAACGCTTCTTGTGATTCTTCGTCGCACTACCTACTAGGAGCAAAGGAACCAACGGTTGGACACCCTGCCAGGTGCCAAGGGAGCTCCCACCGCGTACCGGTACCCCGCTTCCCACGTGCCTGCTGTGCTCTCCCCTGTGCGCTCTGGTATTGGCCGACCAGCACCACCATCAGCAGCCGCGCACGCATGTGCAAACATGCCCGCGTGCAAAACACACTGCTCCGTACCGGTACCGTGATGTACCACGAATGAGGGGCAAAGCGCCCCTGACGCACAAAATAATATATATAGCTCCGGCTGGCATCCAGTGTGCTGGGCAAGACCGGCTTGGACACCCAGCACAGTGCAGTCACAACGATCAGCAAGGCAAGACTACGGCCGTACTAGGACCAAAAAGAATGCCGAGCAACAAAATGGTAACATGCCTATGCGCCCGAGGTTGGGTTTGTACGGCCTCTGCCGATGCAGTCGCACCACAGCATAGACCAAACGGCAGGCACGATCGCCCGGTAGGTCGGGCTAGCCCGGATTAGCACGTCCAAAGCAAGGCAAACTTACTCATGGTGTTCGCATTGTAAGGATGCGCAGTTTGCGACGGTTAAATGCTTGAGTTGTGTTCACAAAGGTGGCAACACAGAGCTGGTGTTGTTATGGCATGGCACCAGAGGCTCTGACGTACGAGTGCGTGCACGTGAGTGGGGGTCAAGGGCTCAAGGCACGGCATCACAGGCAAGATACGTATGTGCGGTATCTATGTAAGATCATGTGCGAACGTACAACGAATGCTTACTATCAGCCGTACTCCAGACGGTTATGTACGACAGCACGCCTAAGAGGTGGCTGTCCCTCTTGCCGCATGAACATAAGCACGGCTAAGGCACGTGTGTTCGCGCGCATTGTGTTAGCTATGCGACGGCCACGGTCGCAGCCGCACAGGGGAGCCTCCTCTGCCTCACGAGCACGTCTGCCAGCACGTGGGCCCCACGCCGTAGTAGCCCGCACGGCACTTCTCGTAGCACATGAACAGCTCCTGGTTCTGTGGGTTACGGGGTGTACGTAAGGGTTCCGCGGGTTAGGATGTGAGCGTGGGTAGCGGTGCAGTGAGAGTGGGTGTGGGTTAGGGCAGTGCGGAGCACGATGATAGCGCAGCTGGTGCACGGGGGTGCAGCAGCACGCACGCCCAGCTGCCCACCCCATGCATGCACGCACATACCTCGTTGTCGCCGCACTTGAGCGCCGAGCCAAGGCCGTTGACGTAACCGTCCTGCTGGCAGCTGACGCCGATGTCCGTCATGCCGGGCGGGCTGCGGCGGATGAGCGCATGGAGGGCCAGGGAGAGCGGTTAGCGCAGGTTAGCGGTTGAAACGCCGTACCATCCTCGTAAGCGCCTTCCTGGCAAATAATGGCAGTCGACGCTGGCAAGTGTCCTCGGCACCGCATGCCAGTCTGGGGAGGAGACGCAGCAGTGCGTGTCTGCGTGGATAGACGCACCAGTCAGGGGAGCAGACGCAGCATCCGACGTTGTGGAAGCCGGGCCGGCACTTGGGGTACACCACGGCTGCCCACTGCTCGCACCCCTGGCTGTTCTCGCGCTCGCAGCGACTGAAGGCGCCGTCCAGGTTGAACCCGTCGCCGAACTGCGGCAGCAGCACAAGAAAGCAGCATGTTGACATGTTTGCTACTGCTTCTCAATGCATGAAGAGCAGGTTGGACCTGTGCAATGGAGCTGCGTTTATGCCGCGGCTTGGCATTCAGTACCGTACCAGTACTGGCACTGGCACTGGCATGTGTCTTAACCCTTGTTCACGTGAGGCGGCGCCCGCAGTGTGGCAATCGCACCTTCCACGGGTAACCCGCGCCGCGGCCGTAGGCGGCTGCGTAGGCAGGTAAGGGGTCAAGGGGTCAGGGGAGGGGCATGGTTGTTACGGCCCGAAGCGTCAGCCAAGTGCATGCAGGGTGGACGTCTTCTTCGTCGCTCACGTCTGCGAGGTGCAACCCGCGCGGTAGCAACCCCCTACGGCACCCAAGTGGTGACCTACCGGTACGCGGTCCCGCGCTGTGCGGCATAGCATCCCGCTCTTACTGTGCTAGCGCTCTGAACCCATTGAGCCAGACCTATCGACGTGCGTGACCACAGACAACTGGCCATGCGGACCTGACACCGCCCCTGCTATTAAACCTGGCAGACGTACCCTGACCTGTACCACCCGGGCCAAGGCCCCCGCCCCTTTAATCTACCGGCCCCAAACCTCGGCCCCAAACCTCGGTCCTGACCCCAGTCCCCTGGACCCACATGGCTTGGTGCAGTGGAAGCCGAACTGCGAAAATTCACTGGGGCAGTCCTGCACAGGGTTTGGGTGAGGACGGTGGTTTGGGTGATCGCCCAAGCACTTGCCAAAACGCAGGTACGTAGGCGGACTCGTATCATGCACTCCACGCACCAGCCATGCATGTGGCAGCGTGGCATGCTCGGTCGCCATGAGACCGGAACTGAAGTTCGACACGTGTCATGTGGCAGGCACCTGGCGGTGCGTGAAGCCCACGCGTCATCCACGACGTGTGTCACAAGGCAACCAACTGGGAGCACACCGACCCCACGTGTCATCCACGACACGTGTCACAGGACACGCACCTGGTGGCACATGAATCCCATCATCCAGTAGCCTGGGCGGCAGGGCGGGTAGCACAGAGCGCCGGTGGGGTCCTTGACCGTGCCCGACGGACACGTGTCGATGCCATGCCCGCTCCTGCCGTACGCCGACAGGCAGTACAGCTTGTCGTTGATGACCAGCGACACGCGGAAGGGGTCGCCCTGCGGTCAGCCGTACGGGCAGTGTACGGACATGCGCATTGCCCAAGGGTAAGAGCATGCATGCCGTACGCCGTCCGCCGGTATGCTTACTTGTACATCCAAGGCTTTAGGTGGATTGATGAGTGCGCATTGCCATGCAAGCATGATACAGCGCAGCGTAGCTCGGCTGTGGGCTAATATGCACGGTCACGCTCATGGATCCGAGTGCCACCACCATGAGCACTACTGGCCCAGCTCGCTGCCCTTGCTGACATAACCACCGACGGTTGAGTCTGCGTGAGCGTGTGCATGTGCGCTAGCCCACGCCTGTGCTAACCCACCGATCCGAACGCCACCACCATGAGCACGCCCAGCTCCCCGTTGACACGTGGCACGGGCAGGTCGGGCAGCACGTTGATCTCCCCGCGCAGGTCCAGGAACACGGCGGCGTAGTCCTGGTCCACGTACAGGTTGATGGACGCCGTACCCTGTGTGCCAAACACAGCGCCGTACCAGAGGACATGCAGGTTGGTGTATAAAAGCAACACCTTGAACGGACAGGAGCAGCATCGGGGGGAGCTGGAGTAGCAAAACCCACCTTTGCGTCGACGAGGTGCTCCATCGCCACGTTGCAGAGCAACCGCGCCCCGCACCCATGCAAAGGCTAATACACATACCCACGCTGACAGAAGCAGCAGCAGCTGCAACCCACCTTTGCGTCGATGAGGTGCTCCACCGCCTCCTTGATAAACGACACCTGGGCGAACAGCCCCGACAGCTCGAACTCGCGGGTCAGCGACAGCTGGAACTTGAAGTCGTTGCGGTTGATGTACGTCCTGCAAATGACGTCGCAGCTAGCGTCAATGGCGCTCTTTACGTGCAGAGATCTGAGCAGTCGTCGGTCATGGTAAAACGGCAAGGGCCAGGCCGTACGTGTATCGACACCTACCACCTGACCGCGGCACGACATGCTGCTACCACGTTTCGTTCGTTGGCCCCTACTGCTGCCAGGCGTGTCTTCTGAGTGCAAGCTCTTGTGTCGTACGTTGACCCAGACACGCGTCACCGTGCCCCATCCACCCCGCCAGGGCCCCCGGACCTCCACCGGCACCCACCACGTGGCGTCCACCCGGGTGGACTGCAGCCCGCCCAGGTCCAGCGTGAACTTGTCCATGATCTTGACCTGGGGAGCGTGCGAAGCACACGTGCCAGGCAGCAGTTACATTTATAGTTACAAATACATTTACAGACCCCAATTGTCCATGACCTTGACCTGCGGGAGCGTGCAAAGCACACGTGTCAGATGCTTTCCTATTTGTCTACTTGTTGGATAATTCTATACATCCCATTCCCGCACCGCGTCCCCTACGCAAATGTCGGAGGCTGTCCACGCTCGTTTGTACTTGCATGGATTGTGCCTGTCGGCTTACAGTCAGGTAGACGCTGGAAGCGACAGCGCCCAGCAGAAAGCGTAGTGTCCAGCGGCCGGTAACCGGTACCCTGCAACTGGAGGTCTGCAGGTCTCCCTTGCATGCCTGTCTGACTGCCTGCCCACATACGACACACACCTTTGGCGACGCATGCACGGTGACGGCGAAGCCGTGGTCGTCCCCTCCCTTGCCGTCCTTGGCCGGGTCCAGGTCTGTACGGCAGGGTGCACAGCAGGAGCAGGTCAGGAGGCGACAGGACCGTGCAGGCCACTCCAGGCCCCCGGGTCCGCACACACCGTTTCACACCGACACATCATGCACTTGCGCTCTCACGCCCCATGCGCACATGCGCAACGCCGTTCAGGCCCTGCCACTCTACGCCCACTCCACCCCCCAGGCCCTACGCCCCGCCAGACCCCACGCATGCCCCACCCACGCATCCCACACGCGCACTTACTGATGCCGAACGTGAGCTGCCCCTCCGCCTCCAGCGTGGCCACCGGCTTCCCATCCGAGTCCTTGAACCCGATGCCCAGGCTGGCCGTGCCGCTGCCCAGCACGTTGGACTGGAAGGTCGCCGGTTCGAACTTGCCCGTGCCCACTCCGCCGTAGCGCCACGAGCGCTCCACCGGCATCAGCAGGTTCTCCTCGTCCGCGGCGTAGGCGGCAACGTCCAGCGTCAGGGTGAGGTCGATGGGCGGCTCGGGCCACACGGGGATGGTCACGCTGACGCCCTGTGTGTGTGGGCGGGCAGTTACGGGAGTTGAAGTGCGAGAGTTGGAGTCTCTCAGACACACAAACAGTAGCTTGAGCGTGAGGCTTAACCCACTTCCGCAAACAGCCGCTGCTTAAGGTACCGTAGTGGCACAAATTTAATTGACAAAAATAATTGCTCAGCTGTCTTGTCACTTAGAAAAATTAATTGTCCGAGGGTTTGTCAAATAGTGCAATTAATTGTCGGCTCCCGAGGTGTCACTAGGAAATTAATTGCCTCCCGGCGAGCATGGCAATTAACTTTGTGCCACTACGGTAAGCCGTCAGCGCTCAAACCTCGGCGCGCCACACACGGTATCTGTCAGCGGGGTCAGCTGGACGCCTGGTGTTTGCACCTCACCTCGAATCCGAACGAGTACACGTTCTTGCAAGGGTTGATGGCGGCACACAGCGCCACCGACTTGCCCCTGCGTGCACACAGACACGTGGCACAAGGTACGTCACAAAAGTGCGCTCAGATACGGTGCCTGGAGGGGTGTGACACGGAGCGGCGCAGGGTGACACGCCGAGAGGCCACGTGCACCGGCACAGGTGTAGTGCTATGCGGTGCAGTGCAGGACGTACGCGCTACGCAGCGTCCGGCAAGGTCAAGTCGGTTAGGGCGCGCATGGTCGGTGACTGCCGGCACGAGTGTGGTAGTGCCCTTTCAGCGAATCCCCTCCCCTCCGTAGGGGCGGAGTTCCGCCCTACAGCGGCAGCGGCCACCGCCGGGTGGGGCTGCTGCCCCTGTGGGTTAGCGCACACGTACATGCGCACGCAGACAGCTAGGGGTGGCGGAACCACCGCCGGGTGGGGCTGCTGCCCCAGCCCTGTGCCGCGCATGCAGGCAGAAGGCAGCACGTGCACGTGGCACGGCGGTTGCGTCTTGGGGCGAGTACGGCGGCGCATGCCGGCAAGCTGGTACGGCGGCAAACGGTACGGCACTAGCAGCTATTATCAAGCTCCTAGTTGGGCCCGCCGCTCTCTGGGCATGTCATGCAGGGGTCCGGGGGAGTCCCCTCTGACCCCCTTCCCTTGTCCCCTGCTGCCGTACCCCGGCACCCCGGTACCCACAGGAAGGAGATCTGCTCCTCGGCCTTGGCGGCATCGGCCTCCCCTGCCGCGGGCTTGGACATGTCCTGCGGGCCGTGGGCGGCGGTGCGTGTGGTGGGGACGGTTGTGCTGTGTGAGGACCGTGTCGGTTATTATGGAATTGCAGCCGCCCCACAGACGCGCTCTACGTTGCACCGGCAGCTGCGCTGGACACACGTGCGGCCAGCGGCCTGCGGTGTGGCGGCGGGAGACAGTAGGCCACGCCCAGATGACACGAGCACACAACTCGGGAACGCTGCAGATGATTGCTGCGAGCGTGAGTGGCATGCTTTGCATTCGGCCAGGGGCTCACTCGTGGTACTCATGGACACGCATTGCACGTTCACGAAGGTGGAGGCCTCAGTACGGTGTACGGTGTACGGCCCCGCACGGTACTCACGTACGCGGCTGCTCCCAGGATGTAGCTGTCATCCGGCTTGAGCACGGCCGCCACCTTCTTGCACGCCTTGGCCGCAGTGCCCAGGGCCGGGATGAACAGACCTGACACGAAGCCGCCCTGGGGTGGGGGGTGGGGGGTGGGGGGACCGTTGGGCGGTTGAATGAAGCAGGTCAGGTGGTGCTGCGTGTGTGGAGGTTCACACACTGGTGTTGCTTGAGGCCGGGCATTCCAGTGTTCGATGCAGCAGCTCACGAGCCCAAAGAAGCACATCAGTGGGGACCAACACAAGCGCGTGCCTTTCTATGTAGTAAAATATCTTGGCCAGCCTAAATCGAGGGCCAGTAGAGTGAAGTCGGTTAAAGGCCAACAGTTCGAGTATGCTGTAACAGTGTGCATGGCGCACCTTTCCGGACATGTCTGCCAGCTCCTTGCCGGTGAGCACGATGAGGGGGCAGGGCGAGCGGGTGGCGGTCTGTGAGGTGGTGTTGGCCAGGGACCTGTGGCGTGGGGTGCGGAATGGGGTGAGGGACCGGGGGTTGACGCAGAAAAATGACGAATCGCTACGGTGGCCGGCCTTGCCACTCGCAGCGTGCGACCACGGTACGCGCATTTGTACCACGTGCACTGCGAAGGAGATATGGCGTGCGTCCGCTCCTGCATTGTCTGCATATCTGGCCATCGATGTTGCCAACGTCCCAAACGTCTCGCAGCCACACGCACTTTGCGGAGAAGGTGGAGAAGACGGAGCCGGCCGCGGCGTTTAGGGGCGGCGTTCCGGGCCCCGACACGTTTGCGGGGTTGGGGTCGATGCCGATGGCGTCCGCCAGCCACGTGTCGTGGATGCAGTCCTCCATGCTGCCCCAGCAGCCTGCGGAATGAACACCATACTCGAACAATCATTGGCTGTAGGAGACATACTATCATTATCGGACCGACTCAAATTAGTTATTGCTGTACGCTTTTGCCAATGCGTTGCAGGCCGCCCAAAATGGTGACCCACCAGCCTGCGTGGATTACAAGGTGTTGGCATCCCTCCGCCCTACCCCGCCCCCCGCACCCACCTCCAGTAGGTACGGGGTCGGCGTTGTCCTCCCCTCCGTACATGACGGCGTACAGGTTGTGGCTGCGGTCCAGGAGCAGCTCGTGCTTCATGGGCGTGGTGGAGGGGAGCACGGTGGCCAACTGGGGGCGGGCGGGTAAGCGTGGAACAGACGGGGACGGGGAGTAGGGTGTGTGGGGTAGATGAGAACGGCGGTAGCAGCAAGCGGTGGCGGCTAGGTAGGTGCAGAGATCGGGGCATGGAAGCAGCCTGGGGTTGCCGGCCTGTGTAGCGGGTGCGGTGGGTGACTGATTGGGCAGCTGGTCCCTTCAACCGCGGGTGTGCGAGCGTGAGCACGCATGGGCAAAGAAACAACCCTGGGCCGGACGCTCACATGCAGGCTGAAGCCCTGGTAGCCCACGGCACGTGGCAGCACGTGCACCTCCACCTTGCCGCTGGCGCCTGGGGGTAGGCTGGGGGGTGCAGGGGGGTGGGCACAGGGGTTAATACACATACCCACGGCACGTGGCAGCACGTGCACCTCCACCTTGCCGCTGGCGCCTGGGGGTAGGCTGGGGGGTGCAGGGGGGTGGGCACAGGGGTTAATACACATACCCACGGCACGTGGCAGCACGTGCACCTCCACCTTGCCGCTGGCGCCTGGGGGTAGGCTGGGGGGTGCAGGGGGGTGGGCACAGGGGTTAATACACATACCCACGGCACGTGGCAGCACGTGCACCTCCACCTTGCCGCTGGCGCCTGGGGGTAGGGGGGGGGGGGCGCAAGGGCGCACAGGGGCGCAATCGATGAAGCGGTGTTGTGGGACAGGCAGGAGCTGCGATAGTCACAGTGCTTCAAATACGTATTTTGTACACGCTCAATGCATTCATTCAACCCTCGTAAGCGCTTCGGGCGCCACCAAATGCCCAGCCTGCTTGCTGAAGGACCAGCCACCACCCCACCAGCTTACACCGCGCACTGTACAAAAATCCATGCGGTAGTAAGACATGGATTTCACGAACACCCAGGCGGTATCGCATCATTCCTTCGTACCTGCGTACTTGAGTGCCCACAGGTCGCCTGTGGCCCTGTCAATGGTGTACCTGAACTCCCCCGGCGCGCTGGTGGCCAGGGCCGTCCGGCTGCTCCACGTGAAGGACGCCCAGCGGCTGGAGGACGACACCGCGTACACCTCCACCATGCCGCTGGCCGTACCAGCGTACATGATGGCGTACAGGTCTGCAGTACAACAAGTGCGACATCTCGTCCAGAAATTGCCCCTTGGCATTGTGCTCATGCTATGCGGCTGCGTACTACGCTTTTTGTCGTTATGGAAAGCACGACGAGAACGCGAGCCTGGATGGTTAATGAGCTGTGACGCGTGTAAACTGAGATGTAAGCCCCGGCGCACCGTCGTTGGGCCCCAGCGCGAACTGGTACTGCTCCGGGGAGGAGGGCCGCAGTCCCGTGGGCACCTCCCAGCCCAGCCGCTGGTAGTTGCCGTCCGCCAGGATCACGTGCAGCTCAGTCATGCCGCTGTCGCCCACGTACCTGTGTGGTGGTGGTGGTGCATGTGTATTAAGGGGGTGTGTATTAGGAACACACGAGGACAGAAGGACGCTGCAACAGGGTGCTGCGGCCAGCCGCGCATACCGTTGTTCGTACAGCGTACAGCGTACGGGCGCAGCCCAGCCCAGTCTGGCATTTACTTGATTGCGTACACGTCCTTGTTGGAGGCGGTGGTGGTGCATGTGTATTAAGGGGTGGTGTGTGTTACGACACACGCAGCCTGGCCCCGCCCAGCCCGGCACCTACTTGATTGCGTACACGTCCTTGTTTGAAGCCAACAGGAAGGTGAAGGAGTCGGAGGTGGTGGGGGCCAGCGCGGTGGCGGTCTGCGTCATGGGGCACACAGCACACACACACGGCGCGCGGTCAGGGCTTTCAGCGCTCGACTTTTGATACGGTAGTCCTTGATGTCAAATCCTTAGCACACGCAACCCTGCCATGGTGGTTAGCAGTCGGGCTGCCTCAGCACCTAACTGTCAGTCAAACGGGCTTGCATCCACCAGTGAATGGTACAATGGACCTGTGCTCATGATTTGAAAGTGTGCCTCCCACCTGCAGGCTGAACGCGGTGTAGTTGCTGTTGGCCGCCAGGATGTGCACCTCGGTGGTCTGCGACTGGCCGTAGTACCTGGTGGTGGTGGTGCATGTGTATTAGGGCGCGTGAGTATGTACTAGGGGCGATGTATTCGGCGTTGCCGGGGCGGTGCTCACCAGGACGAGTGGGCCGAAAGGAAGGCTTGCCTACTGCACCCCGATCGCAAGAGGTTCCCTACTGTAACAAACCCAACCTGTTCACGGACTGACCCAAGCCACTGTACCCAGCTAGCCCCATGCTGTACGGTCTAATGCGGTATGCGGTAGGGTGGCGCGCTGTCTTACTTGATGCCGAAAATGTCGCCACTGTCGGGCTCCAGCATGAACTGGAACGTGCCCACCGTACTGCCGTCCAGCGCCTGCCGTACAGTACCGGTACGGAGTTCGTACAGGTCAGTGCAGGGCGTAATATGAGCACGTGTGGGGACAGGGACTGCACTGCTCGACGCCGGCGAATAAAGGTGCCCGCTGTCCAACGCAATTTGCTGGAGACAACAGGTGCACGAAACCAACCACCGCACCCCCGCCCCAGCTCTCCCACCCCTCCCACCTGGCTCAGCGCGTAGCTCTCTGCGACCGAGGCGTACCCGTTGGCCTGCCGCACCACCGACAGCTTGGTCGACACGTCCCCCTCCATCATCGCCGCCAGCGCCACCGCATGCGGACCCCCAACGCCGCCCCCGTACGTCGCGGCCGCCACGGGGACCGTGTCATCCGCAGCGATGATGCCTCCGGGGCCGTACGTGGACGGCCATGGGGTGCTCCAGCCGTAGGCGGGAGCGGGGCCCATGGCTCCGGGGGCGGGGGCGGCGGCGGCGGGTGCGGGCGGGGGCAGGTTGAGGAGGAGGCCCTCGCAGCAGGCCTGGCTGTAGGTGCCGTCGTAGCACATGCAGCCTGTGTATTAGGGAAACGGAGGCAGCGTGATGAGGAAAGGGGGCTTGGGACGAGGCGTTATGGCGGATGGGGACGGGGACTGTGAGGAGTGCCGTGAGTCACCAGCGTACCGTGCACACGTGCGTCATGCATCAGCATAGTTTTAAACACAGCACCCACCCGTCTCCGCCACGCACACCACGTCGCCTGGCTGCAGGTCCGCGCAGTCCAGCGCCCCTCGTTCAGCACGGCCATGCACCACGTGTACTAGCACCCAACGTTAACGTGAATACACACACGCGCAGCACCCACCCGTCTCCGCCACGCACACCACGTCTCCCGGCTGCAGGTCCGCGCAGTCCAGCCCCTCGTTCAGCTCCTGCAGCTGCTGCTCCGTGATGCCCGCAGCGGCAGCCAGCGAGCTGCACGTGTCCCCCGCAGCCGCCTGCAGCGCCCGGCCGCACTCGTCGTCGTCGATGCCGCCACCTGTATGTGAGCAAGCAGCACAGTAGTCCCACAACACAAGCACCTCAATATGAGCGTAGAGAGCCTCTGCTGGGAATGGGCAAGCCATGCTAATTGCGTACTCGCCCTCAAGCCGTTTGCCAGGCGGTGCAGGAGCCGTTAGCTTCTGCACGACTTCGCAGCACACCAGGTCGCGGGAAAGGCCCCTGGGTTGGCAAAGTGCCACGCACACCGCCTTGGCAAGCAGTTGGTGTGCCCCAAGGGAGGATGCTACCAGGCAGTGCCCTCACGGCAAGGCCCAGGCAGGCACGTGCCAGCAGGGCGCTTGGCTGGGCAAAGGCAGAGGGGTGCAACGCACACACACGTGCCCGTCCTAGCATGCACTCACCCGCCGGCCCCATGCACAGTCCCTGGCCCACGACGAGGGCGCTGCAGTTGAGCCCCGGGTTGAGCAGCAGCAGCTGGAAGGACGTGAGGTCCCAGTCCTCGGCCAGGGCCTCGCACGTGTCGCCCGCCTCCACGCGCGTGGTGGGGTGGCAGCCGGACAGGTCGGAGCCGTCGCTGTTGTCGCCTGCGCGCCGAAACGGTTTGCGGGCGGGTTACAGTAACGTAGGTGAGGAAGCTCGAGAGGCCAAGCTATGCCCAAAGTGTGTATCATACCGATAGATGTGAGCAAAAAGCAGTTGTGGGGCACTGGGTTTTCACAAAGCCAGAGTCAAGTGCGTGGTAGCCGTCCCAGCGCATCCCGAACCCCGCCAGCCCGCCCCTCTTGCTCACCGCTGGTGCCCATGCACAGCGGCTGCCCCGGCACCAGCCCCATGCAGTCCAGCCCCGGGTTGAGCTCCTGCAGCCGGGCGGTGGTGGTGTTGAAGGCGGCGGCCACCGAGGAGCACGTGTCGGCCAGCGCCAAGCGGTAGGTGGGGGAGCAGCCGTTGGAGCCGCCGGGGAGGGCTGCGGACATGGGCGAGGTTCGCAAGATGGGAAAGGAGGAACACGCGCGTAAAGCAACGGGCAAGCGAGAGGGTAAGGACGGGCATACGGGTGTATGCAGGAGTGTTTGAGAACGGACGTGCGGCAGGGAGAGGCAGCAGCAGCGGCAGCAGCAGCAGCCGGCCGGGTTACCCCACGCACCGTCCACGTCGACGCACAGCTCCAGGCCGGGCACCAGCGCCGTGCACTCCATGCCCCTGTCGGCGTTGAGCTGCACCAGCTCCTGCACCTCCAGCCCGTTGCGCTCAGCGATCATGCCGCAAGAGTCGCCCGCCTGCGGGCAATGTGCAACACACAAATAAGGATTTGAGCAAGGCGAGCCACTTGCGTATTGGAACTCGTTGTCACTTTAGTACACTACATGCTGGTTGAGCCTTGGAGATGGAGTGGGGCAAAGGACAGCTGCATGCAGCAAGTGCAGAGCAGGAGCAGGTGCCCCGCCACTGCCCGGTTGAACGTGCAGTTGTGCGCTCAAGCAGCCACAGTGACGTCCTAGCTAGCGACAGCAAAGGCAGCAGCATTGGCAAAGTGGGTTGCACAGAGGACCACCCGCACCCACCTGCACCACGTAGGTGTCGCCGCACACGACTGGGGGACAGGGCGGCAGGAGGGTAGTGCGCAACCAATAAGGATGCAGGGTGGGAGCAGCGTTACCAAGGGGGCGTGTGCAGTGGTCAGGGGTTGTATGGGATGAATAGGCTTTTTATACCGCAGGTCCCTCTGCCAGTATTCTGCGCCTATTAGCTTGTGAGTGTATTAGCAAGTCCATTGGGACACAGTGTCTTACTGGCACAGTGCCTTATCCATGATGTGCACCACTTGATTTACGCGCACCTGTCTTTTCGCACGCGTACGACGCCTTGGCATACTTGTAGGTGCCGAAGCAGGGGTCGGGTACGGCGTTGAACGGCACCTCGCACCGCGCCTGGCCCACGCACAGCTCACGGACCTGCGTGCGTGCGTCAGGGACACAGCCGGTTGGCCATTGAACGCCACACTGCATTGCATGTGATGTAACTGCGCTTGCAAGGAAGCAAGGACAGGCGTGCAAGCCGACGACCAACCTACCTTACCATGACTACCTTACGGTCGTGTAGCCGACCAAGGATGCACCCCGCACACCCCGGATGCACCAACGCAAGGAACGCTGCGACCTCAGCCACAGTTACACGCACCCACGCACACGCACATACACGCACGCGCACCTTGGCCCTGTAGTCGGGCGCGACGCAGTTGGTGTTGGCCACCTTGGGCGCGGGGTCCTCCCACTTGTAGGGGCAGGTGGTGGCGTCGGAGCGGCCGTACAAGGCGGCGGAGACGTACGAGATGGCCTCGCCCTCGGGGCAGGACAGCACCAGCGGCAGCGCGTCGTCGCACACAGGGCCCACGTGGCGCTCGTCTGCGGGGAAGGAAGCAGTGTGAGTGAGTCGGCTGGGAAGAGAGCCAAAGGCGTAGGGAAAGGAAGACGAGATATGGTGAGTGTGCCGTGTCGTCGCACACAGCGCCCACGTGGCGCTCGTCTGCGGGCCGGCAAACACCAGTTGACACATGCCGGAAAACGACACCCATACCGTTATACAGGTGTCGTACACTGCACTTAATGTACGCAAAACGATGTGCAGCTGATGATCTGCTTGCGTGGAGCTAGTTGCAGGTGGGCCCTAGTGGAGCGTGGAGCTAGTTGCAGTGACCATTGGCACTTTGTAACAGGCGAGGTCCCCATCAGTGACGGTGTGTCCTGCCCGCGTGCAACAACCTACCGGTAGCGCCAGCAGAGAACAGACCTTGCTACATGCCGTACCAGGCGGTACGTACGGCATGCACCGATTCGCCCCCCGCACCGCACCTGGCGGCGCGCACTTGTACGACACCTTGGCGTACTTGTACGTCCCCTGGCAGGGGTCGGCCGCAAGGTCGCCGCCGATGGAGCAGCCGGCCTGGCCCACGCACTGCGCCTCAACCTGCAGGGGTGGCGCCACGGCAGCAACGGATAGGCTGAACAGGTGGGTACACGTTAACTGACACGGCACCGTACACTTCACGGAACACGCGGGGTTGCCCAATCTCCGCACATCCAGCACCCCGGCCTGCGTGCCGTACTGTACCCCTCACCCGGTGCCTCATGACGCAGTGCCATCGCCCTTATACCTCCACCCAGGAAGACAGCGGCGTATGACATGATCACCCCTTGCCCATACCGCACCCAGGCCCTGCTTGCCCCCACCTGCTCCCGCCAACCCACATCTCAGCCCCACCCCACGCCAACCCACGCCAACGCACCTGGTCCCTGTACCCCGCCGAGCTGCAGTTGGTGTTGGTCTGGGCGTTGGGGTCTACCGCGTAGGGGCAGGTGGTGGCGTCGTCCCTGCCGTAGAAGGCCGAGTACACCGCGTCCACCACCAGGCCCTTGGGGCACTGGATGCGCACGGGCAGCTGCTCGTCGCACACGGGGCCCACCACCTGCATGTCTGCGGGGAGGGTTACACACACGTGCAGCACGTGGTTACTACACTCGCGCAGGTAGGGGAGCGCCTACCAGGAGTAAGGCCCACCCACATACTCAGCGCTCTTGGATGACCTAGGCATAACCCGTGTGCTGCTACACCGCCTGCTGCTCACCCTCCGGCTGGCAGGTGTAGCCCACGGAGGCCCACTTGTAGGTCCCAACGCAGGGGTCGGGCACCACGAAGTTGGGCACGGAGCAGGCGGCCTTGCCCACGCACATGTCAGTCACCTGTAGCACGCAAGTACAGTACACCGGTGCAGCAGGCATGCAGGGTACCGTACACTGTCATGCGGCGCAGTGCCGGGGTAGCTCGAATGAGTCTAGCACTCTCCATGGAATGGACCATGCCAAGCTCCGTCCCACACCGGCGCGGCCTTATTGGGTTGGTCCAAGGTGCCAAGACGCTCTGCCTGCTTCGCTGTGCGCCCCACACAGGGGTCGCAAAAACGTGCCAGTCCAGCTCCCACTTCCCACGTGCCAGGTATCACGCGCCAGGTGCCCACATCCCACGCCCCGCGAAGTGTCATGTGCCACGTGTTACGTGCCCATGTGACACGTGCGCACCTTCGCCTTGAAGCCCGAGGCGCTGCAGTTGTCATTCTTCATGGGATTCGGGTCGGGGAAGGTGCAGGTGGTGGTGTCGGAGCGGCCGTAGAAGGCGGACACGATGGAGCCGACCACGAGGCCGGGGGGGCAGTATAGGGCCAGGGGCATGGCGGCCTCACACACGGCGCCCGTGTAGATGGTGCCTGCATGGGGGCAAATGGCAAGATGGAGGGGGGGAGATATGGGTCATCCATGTAGGTGGCGGCTGTATTTGGGTCGGGCGGCAAAAGGGAGGGGAGGGGGATCTGGGTCAGGAGCGTGCGCGGGTGGCAGTGGGGAGGGGCCAACTGGGAGGGGCCAACGGCGCGGGAGAGGATTACGGAACAGGGAACTAGAAGGGCATTACGGCTGAGAGGCATAGGAAGCTCGGGAGGTTGTGGATGAGGTCGTTGGGGTGTATGGACAGGGGCGGTAGGCGGCTCCTAGCAGCGGGAAGCGGCAGGGCGACGTCTGCGAAGACAGTGCAAGTGCAGCCCGCGTGGTTGGCGCAGCTGGGCAGTTGGTGTTGGGGTTATAACAGCATGTCAAGTGTCGGGGGTGGAGGTGTGGACCAGTGTGGACTGCGGAGTGGTGCATGTTGATCCATGCGACACGGGTAAGAAACGGGGTGAAGAAGCGCGACACAGGGCACTCTAGAGGGCAGGGACGCCCCCAGTACGAGGGTCCCCACCTCGTGTGCCCACCCGTCTGGCCCACCTGAAGCATTGGCGCGCAGGCCCAGACAGCTGAAGGTCAGCAACAGGGCCAGCGGCAGCACGGACCGCAAGCTGCTGTGTAGACGCTTGGCCGTGGGGCCGGCGGGGCGGCGCGCCCCTGTACCGACAGACGCCATGCCAAACTGCCGGCCGGTGGTCTCGTTGTCAGACGCGCTAGCGCGCTGCTGCGCAGTTTGGCCTGCGATGTACGCGCATATCCAATTACATGATCAGGCACATTTGCGCGTCATGTGCGGTCTGAGAAATCCGAGGGAAGGCGAAAGCCGCACTTCGGAAGCGAACGTGAAGTAAATATTACAGCAGTGATGTGTCAAGGTAGACTTTGCGCACCTGATACTGGAAAGCTGCTGGATGACAGGCGCTTGCGGAGTTCCGCCGTTCAGGTTCAACACATTGCGGCACGGAGACTTCAGCTCGTGGGCCGGCCCTTATGCAACTGTCTATTACTCGACAAACAGGTGTACGAGTCTCACGTAACCGTTGTTCTTGAGATGAACCGCTGCGGGACGCTGGCGAGAGCTCCATGCAGTGGCAGTTGGTAACTTGGGTAAGAGCGGATCTTCCTACGAAAGCTACGCATCTGCCACGCGTCCAGTTCTCTACAGCACTTGCTTCGACAAAACTGAACAGTGACCTACAACCCTGCTCTGTGCCAGGAGCGTCAGGATTCAGCGGTAACCAGCTACAAGCAACGAAAGATATAGCATACAGCGCTGCATACATGCGTTGCCCTTTCACAAGTGAGTGTCGAATATATCATTGTTAAAATAACTCAATTGGTATCGGCAACTCTAGTGTGACGCCAGACGCCCAACGACTCCGCAAGTAGAAAGTGACTGACGCCTGCCGCCACAGGGCTGTGCCTAAGACTCAACATCACTCCCAAAATATCAACAATATATGAGAAACTCGACAGGTGGTCTCTGCCGGCCTTCAGCTACAAGTTCTGTACAGTACACCCCTTCACACTTCGCAGGAGTCGCCACGTGGACCCTGCTGTGCTGAGCTGAGCAGCTGCGAGGCGCTATGAATACGGCAACAGCAGGATATGGCAATATGCAAAGTATGGACTACAGCATGCATACGCAGCATAACAGCGCCCCGACCTTCACCTTGCAGCACGCAGCTGAGCGACCGAGGGGCCAATGTTCTCGCGCGTTTCCTTCTCCACTATGCCTGACGTGACGGGTTCCAGCAGACCCGCAAAAAAGGGTTAACACACTATACGATATAGTGTGAGGACCTAGGGTCGAGATGAACGGGTTGACACAGCTCCTTCTAAACTGCAGCAGCATGACACACGTGCCCCGAAGTGCTACAACCCCACCGCGTTTCGGCGGGAAACGCGTTGGAGATGCCTGTCTCAAAACCTATCAAAACGTCGGCAAACACGTGTTGGTGCAGGTATACATAGGTGCACAGCGGAACGGGTCACGTGCCATAAAACCCTGACCTTCACGCCTCGCACGCTGTGCATGTGGCAGTTGACAAACATTGCACTTCCCAGACCTGCCTCGTATCCCCGCAGCCCTCTGTCCTCAAAGCCACCAAGTAAGAGGCTACACTGCTGTCTTTATCATCAATACTCTCCTTTGGTCCAGGGCTGGGCGCCAGAAAGTGCCGTCCCAAAAACTCAGGTGCAGGATGCTGCGCCAGTCATCTGTCTGGTCAATGCCGGGACGACGGCCCCCATGAACTGGGTCCCGGGTGCTGCGCCACCCATCCGTCTGGTCAAGGCCCGGGCGCCGTCCCCCGCAAGAGCACAAGCTGCTGCTTCGCCACCAGCCGCGCCACCACCAGTCCCGCCGCCACCTCGAACAGCATGGCCCTGACGGCGGCGGGTCAAAGGAAACGGCAGCAGGGGGCTCGACGTTGACAACCTGACTATGCGGTATAATGGTGCAGTACCTCACTGTAGATTAGCTGGCAACCCAAACCGCGTGCTCCTGACGGCGGTTGAGGGAAGCCGGCAAAAGCGGAAAGGTGCATTTCTGCTATGGCTGTTGCTAGTGGCCCATAAGAACGGCACGCTGGGTCGCCTGGCAGGAGCAAGATCCCAGTGCGCTGCATGCCACGTTAGCACCCGTGCTGCACACCGCATAGGACGTGCCGTACTAAGCGGCTGCGCGATGATGGGATTGATTGAGTGACGTACGCCGGTACGCGTGCTGACCCCAAATGGCATTCAAGGATGGAGAGGGGGCTACTGGGCGCATTTCGACCCACCCGGGCGCCGCAGTTAGCGGTTGGCGCTCGAATCCAAGCTTGTTGTAAAACGCCTCCCGCCTCTCCACCGTCGTCAGCCACACCTGGCGCGGCGGCACGTGGCAGGCATGCTGACACGTGTCACGGAGTGCGACGCGTGGCAGGCACAGCGACACGTGTCACAAAGTGCGACACGTGGCAGGCACGGCGACTCTGGCAGGTTGTGCTGCTTCGGCGCGCCTGTGCAAGACATGGCACACGTACAGGCACGGGGGCTCGGAGGCAAGGCAGCTGACAGAGCCAAACGCCATGGCACGCAACGTGTCCTGGTGGGTCAACGGTCAAGGGTACGGGATGTACCTGTGTGCCCGGTGGCAGCTGTGCCAGGCGGTGGCGGACCAGCCGGGCGCCGAGGCCGCGACGCCTGGCGGGGGAGGGACACAGAGTGCTGGTAAGGAGCAAGCACGGCAGTGGGGTAAAGCAGGGCTGGATTGCAACGGCCTTGCAGCGTGGTGGGAGGGAGAGGTGCGTGGCGCCGGACAATGAGACAGCAGCTAGCCGACAGAGGGGGGGTTGTTGCACGGTACGTTGGGGACAGGGACACGGAGATAAGGGCTTGTCACCGCCCCAACCCACCTGTGCGCACGGGGACAGTCGGGAAGTAACAGGGCCACAGAGGGCCCGGCGTGCAACACTGACCCACCTGTGCCCACGCGCCACCACGAGGCTCCGCAGCTCCACGCTGGCAGGCGAAGGGGGACCACCGCCACCAGCAGCGCTGCTGCCCTCCCCCAGGGGCGTCACCTGCAGCACACCACAGCGCGTTGAGAGCAAAGCACGAGCCGCCACACCGGCACCATGGCAGTCATGGGAAGCCGCCACGGACGCAGCAAGGCGCGGTAGGTGTGGCCGGGACCAGTAAGGATCGTGTTGCCACACCACCTGGATTATTATACCCAATGCCACAAAGCGCAGGTAGGTAGGCAGGCATGCGCTTCGCTCGCCTGGTGTACGGCAAGCAGCAATCTGAGCATCCCTTTCTGGTAGTCCCATGCGCTGCCAGCAGGCAAGTACAGCTGCACACACGCTGCAGTACGGTCCGTAAGCGGACCTCTGCTACCCAGCGGCGGGAACGCCCGCACACACCCTGGCTGCCTAGCGCCCCCTTAGCACCCCGCACACAATCCAGGCGGCCCCTGTGCACATTACAGCACATGCCGGAACACGAGCACTCACCAACCGGTCCCCTGACGAGCACAAATTATAAGCCACCTAACCCAGCTTACGCCTGCACACACGCACGGCCTCCACCACCCGACCCACGGTCCTTCCCCGTTACCCAGCTGCCAGGTCCCCACCCGTCCGGCCCCCGTCCGCCCGCCCATCCTCAGTGGTCAGTGCGCCCTGCGCGCCCCCAGGCACTACGCTAACAGGTACGGTGCCTTTCCTGCCCTACCACAGTCCATCCGCTTGCCCACGGCAGTCCCACCTCCTGCCCACGTCCTGCCCACCGCAACCCATCCGCCTGCCCATCGCTCGCCCTCTTGCCCACCTGCCCACCGCTTGCCCACCTGCACGATGCCCACCACACGCTCCCCTCCGCCTGGCGTGCCCGCCACCGCCACAGTGAAGCGCTCGGGCTTGAGGCCCAACGGGTTCATCCTGGCAGCAGGGCGTTGTGTAAGAGGCAACGCGGGAAAGGGGAGAAAGGGGCAAGGGCGGCTGTCAGTCACACATGACGTCAGCAGCGCGGCGTCTACCGATACAGGGGTCGACTTCTGGTGTGGTGCAGCAGGGCGTGGCGAACGGGGTAGCAGGGAAGGGGCGGTGGCCAGTACAGAAGGATGCGTGCGGTTTGGCCATTTTGGGGCTTCAGTATGTTGATGGCACGAATCAGGGCAGAGTGTGGCACACGAGACAGGGCGGCGAGATGGGGGGAAGGGGCTGTTACCCCGTGCACTTACCCCGGGAGCACAGCGCCTGTGGCCTATGGGTGCCTGCCTTAGGTGTAGTTACAGTGTGGCACGTGCCGGGGAGGTGCTCGGTGCGTACCGGTAGTCATGGGATGCTATGGTAAGCCAAAGCCCGGGCAGAGGTGCTCTGGGTGTCAAGGTACATGGCGAGCGAGGCAGTTGCCAAGCGTGCGCAGGTAGCAGCTTGGTTCTTTTGACGGCTGCGAGGTGCAGTGGGTGAGCATGCGTGCAGGTGCAGGTGCAGGTGCAGGCGCAGCCAAGCGCAAATGCGCCAGGGAACGAGGGCCTGGGCGTCGGCTTGCTGCTGCAACACGTCTAATAACGCGTGCACCAATGCCAAGTGGGGGACAAGAGTTATGGTGGTGGTCAGGGTGCCGGATGCTCCCATCTACATGTGTGCGCCCTTGGGGGTTATCCCAAGACCGTAGTGGATGAAGGTACCGCATAAACGCAATCCTAACCAAACAGGTTTGGGTTGCAATAGCTCAGCCTTGTCACGACGATCCCTGTCCGCCTCGTGTGCATGCAGCAGTGCATTGGAGGAGGGAGGAAAGATGCCATGTGCCATCAGTGGTCACAGCCCGCAAGCCCCCTCACCCCTGCCCGAAGGACCGCATTACTTAGCTGTTCATCTGCATGCAGCACAAGTATTGACCTATACTGTCATTGGCAGTGCCAGGTACAACGAGTGGTTCATCGGCACGATAGGGAGGGTGCCTGCTGGCAGCAGCAGCAGCCTGCAGCGTGCGGTGCAGCACGCTAGCGCCCAATACAGTTCTCATCGTGTATAAAATATATATAGATATCAGTGGTTGTCCTTGGTCCTTGGCTCACCGTTCTGCCGAAACGAGGGCCTTTATTGTCGGAGCATCGCTCTCACGACCTGTCCGTAGCTGATAGTCAATTACTAACGACGGAGGCACATTGGATGTTGTAGAGCATGCGACATGGCAGGAATTGCGAGCACCGGCCCATGGGACCTTGGCTCGCCCTCCGCACTTCGCATACCCTGTATTGTTACGTGCAATAGACAACATAGGACAGCTGTTTCTATCAGATAAGTGCTCTCGCTGATGCAGAATTTGAAATTACGCATGGCAGTGTATGCAGTACCTGCCATTGGGGTACCCTCGGCCGTGTGCTGTCATTCCCTCCACACTAAGACTGGCCCGCGCAGTTAGGATTACAGGGCAGTCCCAAGAATCGTCACAAGCCCAAGTAACGCTCGCCCACTCTCATCAGAGGACCTTCCTCGCGCGCGTACAGTGAGAGAAGTGAGCGGGCTTGCGACGCTAGGGCCTGCCACGCTGGCCACTGGGGCCAGTGCTATCAAGCAGTTGCTGTGCATAAGCGTGCTATTTGGAGCTTTACCGCCGGTGAGCAGCCCTGCCCATCGATCATAAAGCGACACGAGGACCCAAGGCCACTGACTGGAGCAAGCATGGCCATATTTCTCTAGACGAGCATCTGAAATACGTCATGTATACTGGCTACAGTAGCTTCCTTTGCGCGCCTTGCCTCTGGTCCTTGGGCCCGGCCGGCGCATTGACCGCCGGGTGACCTCACCAAGCCGCGGACTACGTAGCCAAACAAATTTGGCACCTATAGCAACAGCATCCTCATCTGCAATACTGTTGCTATTTTACCCCTGCACGTACCTCCGAGGACCTCTGATGGCGCGGAAACGGTGACCGTCAATTAGTGAGAGACCGCTCTGCCACCCCTGCCGCCGTCTTTTCATTCCCTGATACAGGCAAACAGTCTGACTCAACATGAACTTCACGCAAATCGAGCAGACGTTGGGAGTTGGGGACATCATGCGGGGGCTGGGTTGTTCCCAGGACAATGTCGCTGACTGCCTGCCCAGCGGCAGCACCCTCATCGCCGCTGGCGGTTCTCTGGCCCTGGGCTACACGCTCTTTGAGCAAGCCCGCTTCAAGTGGTACAGGCGCACCAAGGACAAGGGCGAGCTGCCAGGTAGGTGGGGAGCTGCTGAGCGCAGGTGACGAAGGGCTGTACCCACCGTCAGCGGATGCCAAGGCACGGGATGCAAGCTGGAGCCTGGCGGGGAAGCCCTGCGCGGCCAATTGACATTGTGTCGCAGGCAGATGGGTGCTCAATAGGGCGGTAGCGGGCCCTCAGCCGTGTCAGGTACGCGGCTGTGCGGGGTGGGGCAGGGGAGTCCTGTACCAGCCCCCCGCGCCCACTTCCGCGAGTCGTCTTACACAAGCACGAACACCAGCACTTCGGGCATACGGCGTATTCCACACGGGTCATATCCAGGCTCGGCACTCTTTACCAACGACGTTTCCCGCTTCTTTTCTTCAACCATCCCCATGGCCCCCCCTTGTGCAGGCCCCAGCAGCGTGACCCCCGTCCTGGGGGGCATCATGGAGATGATCAAGGACCCGTACGGCTTCTGGGAGCGCCAGCGGCTGTACAGCTTCCCGGGGATGTCGTGGAACTCCATCTTCGGCATCTTCACCGTCTTCGTGACGGACGCAGCCCTGTCGCGCCACATCTTCTCGCACAACTCCAACGACAGCCTGCTGCTGGCCCTGCACCCCAACGGTGAGGGGAGAGGGGTAAGGGACGAAGGGGTAGGGGAGGAGTTATGGCTGAGGGAGGCGGGGTGACGGGTCTCAGCAGCCCGCTGCGGGCGCTGTACCCTGACGGCGAGGGGTAAGGAAGAGCTCGCGTGGACGGAGGACGCGTGGCCCCTCAATCACGCAGGGGATAAAGGGAGAGAAGGGGGAGGTGAGGTTCGGACAGCATGCTGCTAACGCTGCACTTCAATGGCGAGGGGAGAGGGCCCCCGAGAGCAAGGGGTTATGGGTTCGTGTCAGGGAAGGATTCAGGTGTGCGTAAGGCAGGCGCGGGGGCGAGTCTAGGCAGTCTGTGGCTGGCCCGGCAACCCAAGGATGAGGGGAACGGGGCAGCGTACGCAAGGGACTCGGGGGTATGTACGGGAGGAGGGGGCGGGAGGGACGGGGAGGTTTGAATGGTATGCTGCAGACGCTGTACCCCGGGGGTGAGGGCAGCGGAAGCATCTTCGGCTGGAGTGGCCCGTGGAGTCGGCACGCGGAAGCTATGGCCGCGGTAGCAAAGCGGCGCAGCAAGTGGGGCCGCGGGCTCACAGCCAAACATACGCTTGCAGCGCACCTGGTACACGGCAGGACGGCGCTGCCCGGTGCAGGACCGCTACCCGCAAGCTGCGGAAGCTGCTGGTAGCTAGCTCCTTCACCACGCAGCGGCCGCCCCCCGCGCTGTGCGGGGCGAACGGGGTTTCTGAGGCGGAACGGTACCTGGAGTCTAGACACAATCATGCCTCGCTCCAGCCTCACGCATTGCCGCCCGTGCTGCGCGTTATTGTTGTTGCTGCGTGTGGCCGAGTGGCACCCTGGGGCCCTGACGCGGTTTCTTCCTGCCGCCCGCGTTGCATGCTCGCAGCCGAGTGGATCCTGGGCAAGAACAACATCGCGTTCATGTCGGGGCCCACGCACAAGGCGCTGCGCAAGTCGTTCCTGGCGCTGTTCACGCGCAAGGCGCTGGGCGTGTACGTGCTCAAGCAGGACGGCATCATCAGGGACCACTTCGCGCAGTGGATGCAGGTGGGGACTGCAGGAGGCGTGCGGCGTGTGCAGGGTTCGACAGCCCTCTTATGCGCCTAAAGTTTGGGGCCAGTTGACGCTTTTGCCCTAAAGCCTAGCACACAGTGTTTAGGGCGGGCCCGAAAAGGCCGGCCAGGGTCCCCAGGAAGAACGGCCCTTGCGCCGAAAGCCATCTGTGTTGCGCATGGTTGCCCGCAAAGGGTCGTACGAAGCTTTATGGGCCCCCCTAACCCCCAAGGTTAGCCACTGTCGAACCCTGGGCGTGTGGCAGCCTAGGGGGGGTTAGTGCGAGGAGGAGCGAGCACGCGAGTTTTGAGGAGGCGTGGGTGCCAAGGCGGCCTGAGGTTGCCCACGGGGGCGCAGAGGCACGACTAGATGCTCTGGTGCTGTCTGTCGGCAGCCTTGCTTGCACCTCCTTACACCTCCATGTCAGCGCCAGAAATGGGATAGGACACAGAGACATGGAATACGTACGGTGCTGATCCTGCCCTTTTGCCTGCGCAGACCCCCGGGCCCCGCGAGATCCGGCCCTTCATCCGCGACCTCAACGCCTGGACCAGCCAGGAGGTGTTCGTGGGGCCCTACCTGGACAACGCGGAGGTAGGGAGGGGTTGTTGGCGATAGGAAGGCAACGCAGCCCAACGCGCTGGATACGGCGCGGGCGGGAGCAAGGGGCCGGGGGGGTGGGTGGGTTCGGCGGAGGCGGGAGCACGCGAAAGAGTACCGGTATAACCCGCGTGGGTCCACAGCTGGCAAGGATGGTACGTTCAGCACATGAGCAGTCGGCGGTATTGGCAACGGGGTATTACGAGGCCAGCACGGAGCTGCATATGGCTATGTGGCCTTGAGCCAGTTGCAGCCTGAAACAGCCTGAAACGAGCTGATACTGTGTTTTTCCCTACAATTTCGTCGCGGCTGCAGGAGCGCGCGTTGTTCAGCGACGCCTACCGCGCCATGACGGACGGCTTCCTGGCCTTCCCGCTGCTGCTGCCCGGCACGGGGGTGTGGAAGGGCCGCCAGGGCCGCTACTACATCATCAAGGTGCGTGTGCACGTATCTGTGTGTGTCGGGAGGGGGGGAGACGGGGTGCCCGGGGGACAGGATGACGGGTATCGGCAGTCTGCTACTGGTGCTGCACCCTGACGATCAGGGGAGCGTTGCGTGTTGCGAAGTGGAGGGAGGGAAGGTGGGAGGAGGTTTGGGTGGAGGGCGCGATGACGGTGGGGCGTGCGAAGTTGTGGCCAGAGCGAGGGCGGACAAGGAGCAGGCCTGGGGTGTGCTGCTACGCTGCCTGACGCCGGTTGGGCGCACCATGCGCGTTGACCGGATAGCGTACCAGATGGGCAATGGGCACACGGGGGCCTGGCGTGCTGCTGAGTATGCCAAAGGACATTCCAACACCCAGGGGTGGGAGGGGAGCTCCTGGCTTTGGGTGCGACAGCGCAGCCCCTTTCCATGGAGCAAGGGGGATTTACAAGTGCAGCAGCGTGCGAGGACGGGCATGCAGTCCTGATACGACCCGGGATGCAACACAGCACCCTACGCTGCACAATTGCCAATCGACCCTGGCGTCGCTGTGCCAGGCTGCATCGCTTCATGCCAGGCTGCAAGGGCCCTGTCTGGCACCACGCGGGCACCACACCCCGGTTGCTTACCTGTTAGCCATGTTTCCCTACCATCTGTGTTCAACGCCACTGGCACCCGCCTCCCCACCGCCTTACCTTCCCACCACCCTCCTCTCTGCCCACCCGCAGGTGCTGACCAAGGCTGCCGCGCGCAGCAAGGTCCGCATGGCTGAGGGCCACGAGCCCGCCTGCCTGCTGGACTTCTGGACCAAGCAGGTGGGGCGGGGTGCTGGGGGTGGTCAAGGAGGGTTACATCGCGATGGACAGGCCGGAAGGGCGGTTTGACCGCTGCCTGCTGGGGTTCAGGACCAAGCGGGTGGCGCCAGAGAACTGGCGCTGGCAGTCTGGCGGTCTAGGAGGGACTGGGGGGGATGGAGCAATGCTAGCACCGGCAACCTCGGCCGGTGGTGGGCTGGCTGGTGTGGCTAGCGCTGCTGGCATGCGAGGATGGCTGGGCTGGAGCAGGTCAGGCCGCGATTGGATGGTGCGGCTTGCTTGGGGTGAACAGCTAGGGAGGGCAGGTTGCGGCCGTGGGCGGGGGATGGCGCACGTTGAACGGGTGGAGGCAGGGGCAGGTGTATCACCTGGAAGTGCGCCCGTGGCCTAGGGCGCTCACAGCGCCAAGCAGGGTAGGTACGGATTGGTGCAAATCGGCCTGCGCCAGGAGCAGGCCAAATTGCATCACCCGCCAGTGCTCCCTGCGGGATGCACACCATGGAAACACACCGGTACGGCCGTTGACACACGGAATTTCCTTACCTCGGCCGCGCAGATCCTGTCGGAGGTCAAGGACGCGGCGGAGTCAGGCTCGGCGCCGCCCTTCTATGCGGACGACAAGAAGATCGCGGACGCCGTGATGGACTTCCTGTTCGCCAGCCAGGACGCCTCCACCGCCAGCCTGGTGTGGACCATCACGCTCATGGCGGAGCACCCGGACGTGCTTGCGCGGGTGGGTGGGAGGGGTGGTAATCAAATGGAGGTTTGTTGCTGGGGACACAATTTTTGGCGCGGGACGGAGCTTCTGGTAAAGTGCGTGGCGCTCATGGCGGAGCACCGAGACGTGCTGGCGCGGACGGGTGGGAAGGGTTGCAGATGAGACAAGCGTATGTGAATTTGGGATCCACGAGTTGGGTGTGCTGGGAGCAACATGTATGGAGGCGGGTGCGGGTTTGCCGCACAGACACAGGGCACGGATGCCTGTTTGGTTCGGGTTGACTGGCTTGACCTTCCACCGTGGAGGCGAAGTGCTACTGACGCACCCCACGTTCGCTCCCCGCACGGCGTGCAGGTGCGCGAGGAGCAGGAGCGGCTGCGGCCCGACCTGTCCGCCCCCGTGACGGGCGAGGTGCTCAACGAGATGCACTACACGCGCCAGGTGGTCAAGGAGATCCTGCGCTACAAGCCCGCCGCGCCCATGGTGCCGCAGGTGGGGGTACCACCAGGTGCAGGGGAGGTGCCTAGTTGTCATCCTGTTGCTATGAGGCGCCCGTGGTGCCTCGGGGGGATGGCAGTGGAGCGCGCGAGGTTCAAGGAGCAGGCGGTGTGACCGGCGGGATTATTGCGCGCATGCATGGGCCACCCGGGTGACTTGGCGGGGCGTTTGGAGCGTTCAGTTGGGGTCGTTTAGCTAAGAGTGGATACGGCGGAGGACCTAAAGCTGCGCAGCCATCCACGTTGCTTTCGCTGTTCGCTGTCCTCCTGCCCTCGCAGCGCGCCCAGGCCCCCTTCAAGCTGACGGAGAACTACACGGCGCCCAAGGGCACCCTCATCATCCCCTCCATCGTCAGCGCGTGCATGCAGGTGGGTGGGTCGCTGTGGGGTGCATGTGCGATAGGGCCCGGCGCGCATGAGCACGTCGCACGCCTCCCAACCCCCTCTCAAAACGTCGATGATGCACATGGCAGCGCAGCGCAGAGCATGCGCATGTCGGCCACACCGCACCACTACGCGCCCATCACTTATCTTGCCAGCTACAGCCGTGGTCGCCACGGCTCCGGTCAGCCCAGAGACAACCCTTGACCCAGGGCCTGTACCCAACCTCTCCCGCAAGGCTACTTACGTACTTAGTCCCTGGTGGTCATCAGCACGTTTCGAAGTCTCCCGTCACCATGACCATCTTTGCGTGTCCCGCAGGGCTACGCCAACCCCGAGAAGTTCGACCCCGACCGCTTCAGCCCCGAGCGCCAGGAGGACATCAAGTACGCCTCCAACTTCCTGGTGTTCGGGCACGGGCCGCACTACTGCGTGGGCAAGGAGGTAGGTGCAGGTTCGCTCGGGGGGCACCTGGCATGGAAGGTGCTTGTGGGGTGTTGGTTGGTGGGTCGTCGGCTGTTGGGTTGAGGACCTGCACGTTGGGCACGGGCCGCTCTACAGCATGGGCAAGGAGGTGCGACAAGCGCCGGAGGCACTGGGGGTGACCTGCGACCTAGACCTGTGTGCTGGGCATGCTGGGCTGCACCACTGCGTGGGCAAGGTGCATGGGGCTGCAGGGGCCTCGGGTGGAAAGGCTTGGGGGTCTTGCGGGTCGTGTACATCAAAACGCGGTGCTGCGATCCTGCAAGTGCCCCGCTGGCAAAGGCGGAGCCGGCTCTGCGCGAGCCTTCCACCCGATCCAGCGCTGAGGACCACTGCACAGGGTCCGCACCGGCTGCCTCCCATGCACCTCTGGCAAACCTCCCCTCTCCCCTGCCGCCCCTGCCCTGCCCCCAGTACGCTGTGAACCACCTGACGGTGTTCCTGGCGGTGCTGGCCACCAGCCTGGACTTCAACCGCCACCGCTCGGCCAAGTCGGACGACACCATCTACCTGCCCACGCTGTACCCCGGGGACAGCGTGTTCGAGCTGCGCTGGCGCAAGAAGGACATGTGAGCGGGCGCTGCGTACCCTTTGGGCCACAGTTGGTCCTTTGGATCGCAGCAGTGGCCCTCCTCGGGGCCCCGAAGGGGGGGCGGGTAAGGGTCGCACGTGACTCGAGCTGCGCTGGCGCAAGTGAAACATATGAGCGGACGGAGGCAAGGGAGGGCGGGGAGGCACATCGGCTGCCGGCGTGGCGCCCAACTTCCTTAAGGTTGCGCTGGCGTAAGGAGGAAAGGGGGCCGGATGGGGGAAGGGGGGCACAAGGCGCGAGCTGCGCTGGCCGCTCACGTGCGAGGGAAGGAAGACGGGTGGGGGAGGACCTCTTGGGTGCTCGCATGACATACGGCGGAAGAGGAAGGCGAGTGCCCGCTTGCGAGGAGCGACGGCACGCGTGTAAGCACGAGTTGAAGTAACTGGTTGTGGCAGGGAGTTGGCGTGCGTGGTGGGCGGGTTGGTCGCATTTGCGTTGGGCGAAGGTTGCGGCGCGTGAAGTAGGGTTTGCTCGAGGAAACGGGTTGAGGGAAGTTTAAGGGCGATTGCTGGAACGGTTAACTCGGTCACATTGATGTTTGCACCCATTGCGTTGTGTGAGCTCGCGTCTTATGACCTGAACAGGGCCCCCTACAATGGACTTGCATGCCCCGTTGCTGTACTTAACTTGGTGTGAGCTTCCTTTCTGGTTTCTTGTGCCGGAGGTGGCGCTGACTGGTGGATGGCCTGGCAAAGCACAGTGTGAACTATAGAAAGGCGAAGAGTTTGGGTTGGTTTCTATATTGCGGTTTTCACCGCTTGTATTCTGCGAGAAATGTCGGGACCTGGTACGTACCCCCAGGCTGGTTGTGCGGTAGCGTTGCACCAGCAAAACGCTCTATGGGTTAGGCGTGCCCATTCAGGGGCAGCTCGCGCGGCCAAGCAGTTTTGGATGAGCGAAAAACAATAGAAGAATAGTGCCTGTACTGCTTGCAAGCGTTCCATTCCGGTGTTGCATCAGGTGTAGGCCTGGTTGTGCGTTGGAGCAATCTTATGGGAATTCAGGGCGTTGCGGGGACTGTGCAACGTGCCTGCTTGAGGCTGGATGGCGGTGTAAGGCGGAGCAGGTGGTGGTACCGCCGCCAGGGCAGCCCCCTGCCGTGCCAAAGGACTCGCACCTTAACGATATCACCAGTTGGCAATATGGTTTGTTGCTGGTGAAAATAACTGACGTATGCCTAGTTGACAACAGCGCTACTAGATGACGGGTTGTGTGCTGGCTGCACAGAAGGCCTGCGTGGAACTGGTAGGCGCAAGGCAGCGCTCGCAAAAGATTCAAGGCCGGGTCCTGATGTGGTCCTAATGCAGTCGCGCAGCAACATGCATCCCCCACATGGCACATGAGGATGCCCACGAAGCAGTAGGTTTATCACGGTTGCACGATGGGTGAAGCCGGTGAAGGCACCGGTGTGCCAGCTGACGTGCAGGTGCACTCGCTCTGGGGTGCATCTGATAGCCTCAGCTGCCCACTGCAAATACCAGGGGAGCTCCCCTGGCAAATATCGTTCTCACAGAAAAAACGTTGGGCAGGGTATGGACCTGCAGCGCCTGAGCGGCTGCTTCCAGATGTGTGACAAGGACAAGGAGCAGCACGTGGACAAGGGCACACAGGAACGCGACCATTGACGTGTGTCCACGAGGGTTGCTGCGGGAACATGAGCAAGGGCACGCGGACATGGCCCACGCTGTCACGCGTGTGCGACTACACCGCCAACAGGACCGTGGTTTCACATGCTGCATGCAGGCCCACGTTTTTTTCGCGCAGCTGTCGAGATGATTTGCCACATACAGTGATACGGGTGATGCAGCAACGCTCAAATGTTTCGGGCAGCTGTCAAGCTGCGTACGTGCTTCCTAGCAAAACCAGGGCACTCTGGGTCTGAAGCGTCACACTTAAGTCCTGAACCTCACACGCCCTGCAACGCTCTTTTCACAACACCCCCGCAGCTGGCTGAGACCACCTCCTTCGTGCCAGTGCTGCCCAGAGGTGAGCAACCAGTTGAGCAACCGTCGTACTACCAGTACGGTGGCATCGTTCTTGTGACATGAATGTTGGAGCGGCAACACGTGCACCGCCGTGGCCGTGGTGGTGTTTGGCAACGCCTTCCTGGCGCACGACGCCTGCGGGCTGTCATCATACGGGCGCCGCATGGCGCTGTACCACGACCAGGTGCGCACCTCCTGTGTGGCCACGCAACAAGCCGCAGGGGGCAGGTGCGCGGCACCCCGACACAGCTGTTATGCTCCCTGTGGTACAACTACGCCAGCAAGTGGACGGAGCTGCGCCATGTGATGGTGACGGAGGCGTGCCTTCCCCTGCCGCCTGTGATGGTGTCATGGTGTCCCCTGGGCCCTGGCACCCAGCCGACAAAGCGGCACGCAGCTTGGAACGGCAATGACCTGTGGCGTGCGTCGCGGTCCCTGCACCCATGCCTAGGCGAGCAGCAGCTGCTGGTGGGGCGCCTGAGCAACATCCAGGCAAGGCGGTGGGGATGGGGGCAGAAGATGCACTACTATGTGGCGAGGCGCTGGGGGTGTGGGAGCCACCAGCGCTAGGAGGGGACATGCGGGGTCTGTTGGCGGCAGGGGCCGCGGCAGATAGGAGGGGCGGGTGGTGCTGGGGATGTGGGCTGCAGGATGTGGGCAGCAACAGGTGGGGAGGCGGCAGCTGGCTGGCGGGGTGAGGCCACGGAGTGGGAGCCAGCTGAGGGCAGCGACACCTCCATGCTAGAGCCTGTGGCATACCGGTACATGAATGACAGGTCGGACGGCACAAACGCACGGGCGACGCTGTTTTCGCAGGGTGTACAGCAGCTGGGATACAAGCCCCCGGTGACGCAGGTCGGTGATGTCCACCTTCCGGAAGATAGGCTGGCCATCACGGCAGCACGTGCTGTCGGTCAAGGTACGCGGCTACCATTCCCGCGGGCCACCCCATCGTCATCGTAGCTACGACACCAAGGTGTCCAACTGGGCGAAAAGCGGCGCGGATGGCGAAGGCGGCCTAGAGAGGCATCTGAAGAATCTAGTGATATGAGGGAACACCTGCGAGAGCTTAAAACGGTTGCTTGCCAGGCCACAAGGCAGTGGCATGCAGTGGCGGCGTTGACGGGGCGGCCTTAGGCGGCCAGGGTTGGGCACGTGGTGACGCATGGTGACGCATGGACAAACCAGAGTGCGCAAAGCGTTTGAAGTGCGGCGCGGTGGCTTGGTATTCATTATCATACTTTGGGGGCGTTCGCGTGTGCTCTGCTGGGCAAGGTCTGTATCAGAAGGGCCGGTGGTTTCTTGTTGTCGCCGAGTTGAGGGGGCCACATAACGACATAAGCTCCTGGGAGTTGGTCTTGTGTGCCATTATATTACGAGGGCCAGGAAAGCGGTTGTCAGCAGGGCTGAAATGTACAGCGGCTAGCTGCCTTCGTCTGCATTTTTTACCCTCAGTGTTCACACGGGTGTAGGGCCGGTGTTAACACGGTCCGTGTACTTACAACAGGACGACCCGTGTTGGCGTGCCCCTGCCACGCCTATAGTGTTCACGTTCTGGACTTTTCCTGTTT